>JAABUP010003168.1_pt1 | contig 29501 bp, 24 predicted proteins | sample 5559201 | NCBI WGS metagenome assembly JAABUP01 (sample SAMN10711887, study PRJNA513373) | rock metagenome | isolation source: Antarctica rocks | place: Antarctica | reverse complement strand
CGCGGCGGGGCCTGCGCCGCCTCACCGTCGGCATCCCCCAGGCGCTGCTCGTGGAGGGCGTGGCCATCTGCGCGCCCAACGGCCTGGGCAAGAGCAACGCCATCTACAAGGGGCAGTTGTTGGAGGCGGACCCCGCCGTGGACTACGTGGCCACGGACCCCAAGGGCGAACACTGGGCGCAGACCGCCGCGGCCATGAGCCGCACGCATGACGTGTTCCGCCTGGACATGCAGACGCCGGCCGACAGCGTGACGTGGGCGCCGCTCTCCCTGGAGCGCACGCAGGCGCAGGCCGAGGCGTGGGCCGCCGCCTGGCTCCGCAACACCACGCCGGCCGGCAGCGCCCCGGCCGTGGCCTACTTCGAGCAGGCGCTGATCCTGCTCATCGCCGCCGGCGTCGCCCATGTCCACGCCGTCGCCCATGACGCGGGCCGCGCGACGGGGACGCTCGGCGAGCTGATCGACCTGCTGCTCCTGCCGACCATCGAGAAGATCGAGGCCCGCTTGCAGAAGACGCCCGGGGGCATCCCGCCGGCGGCGGGCCAGTTCCTCGGGCTCATCAAGGAGCACAAGGACCTGCGCACCTCGATCCCCTCGGGCCTGGCTCCACGCCTCTCCACGCTCACCGACGCGGCCGTGCGCGCTGTCGTCGGCGGCGCGGGCACGCTCGACCTGGACCGGCTGGGGCGGCGCGGCCGGCGGCCGATCGCGCTCTACATCGTGACGCCCGTGGGCGACCGCACGCTGCGCCCGCTCGTCGGCGGCCTGTTCACCACCCTGTTCCGCGTGCTCATGGACCGCGCGCGCACGCTGCCGGGCGGGGCGTTGGAGCGCGAGGTGCGCCTGCTGCTCGATGAGTTCGGGACGATGGGCGCGGTGCCCGACGCGCCCGACCGCTTCAACGTGCTGCGCCAGGTGCGTGTCTCGCGCGTCCTCTCGTTCCAGATGCGCTCGCAACTGATCGAGGACTACGACGAGACCGGGGCGGAGGCCCTCGTGGAGTCGTGCAACGCGCTGGCCTGGCTGGGCGGGACACGCGGCAAGGATGCGCAGTGGGCCAGCGAGACGCTCGGCAAGCGCACGGTGCTGGCCTCCAGCGCGGGCGACTCGGCGGCGCCGGGGGGCCTGTTCGGGCGCACGCCCGAGCGCGACAGCCGCTCGGTGAGCGAGGCGGGCGTGCCGCTGCTGTTCCCGGAGGACCTGCACGCCTCCGCGCGCCGGCGTATCATCGTGAGCGTGCGCGAGGCGCGGCCGATGGACCTGCGCACGCGGCCCTTCTACACCGTCCGCGCACTCCGACGGCTCTCGAAACTGCCGGCCCCGCCCGCCTGCGTCGACGCCCCCGCGCCATCCGCCCCCACGCCGATCGCCCCCGCAGCCACACAGACACCCGCACGCGCGGACGCACGGGTGGTCCCCGTGCCCGTGCCCACCCCAACGTGGGGAGCGACACCCGACGCGGCGCGGGGAGCCACGCCGGCCACGGTGCCCAGCGCCCCGGTACGCGTGACGGCGAAGACTCCTGCGGCGACGGCGACCGCAGTTCCACCTCCCGCGCTGGCGTCGGCGACATCCACACCACCGGCAGCGCCGCCGGTGACATCCGGCCCGGCGCGGCTGCCGACGGCCCCGGTGAAGCATGGCACGGCCTACGATTGGACGGGACTGCCATGACCACACAAATGATGCGCAGGATAGCGCCTTTAAGGGAGGGGCAGGGCGTGCGCCCGCGCGCCGCCTTTACGACAGGGGAAGCCGTGGGCTACAATGCTCATCATGAAGGAGTCTGCCATGTAGCACACGACACGGCCGTAGCGGCCGCAAAAGGTAGAGGCCCACCGGTTGGTACCCGGTGAGCCTCTACCTTGCCCAGGACTAACTATCTATATCACACGGCGCTGGTGCAACCGACGCAAAGGAACCACCAGAGCCACCAAAACGGAGGCCGCGACCCCGAGGAGTAGTCAGCTCCGAACCGGGTTGCGGGCCTGCACAGGAGGTTTTTGTGCTTCAAAGCACACCCATGCTCTCCCGACAGGATAGCGCGGACACGCGCGCGTGTCAACAGGATAACCCCGCCCTCGTGTGGACACACGTCGGGACGGTCGATACGCAGTCCCTCATCGCGGCCGTCGCCCGCGCCTATAACGACATCTACCATCTCGACACAGACGTGACCCCCGGCGCGATCTTGGGGCCGGGCCGCGCGACCTCTGTGGCCCAGGCGCGGCACCTCTGCGCCTATCTGCTCGCCGAGGACTACCACCTGACCAATGCGGCGACGGCCCACGCCTTGGGCCGCGCCGACCACACCACAGCCCTCAATAGTCGTGCGCGGATCGCCGCCGCCCTGCCCCACGATACCCGCCTGGCCCGCGGGCTTGATCGCGCGCGCGCGGACCTGGCCGGCCATCGCCGCGTCGACGATGAGGGACTGCGCGCACGGCGCGACGAGGGCCGCCGACGCGCCCTGGCCGCGGCCTCCCCGCAAGACTGGGACGAGTACCGCTATTGGCGACTGCGCGCCGGACGCGCGGCCATGACGGGATGGGAGGTGCGCGATGGCCTTTAAGCGACCGACCACGACGCCAACCCCTGACGAGATCTTCGACGAGTGGGTCCACAAGCTCAAGCACGCGGAGTTGCTCGCGCTGCTCTACATCGTGCGCCGGACCTGCGGGTTCCGCGACCGCTATGGGGAGATCAAGGATGGCGACACGATCAGCCTGCGCCAGTTCCACGAGGGCATCGTGACCAGGACGGGCAAGCGGCTGGATCACGGGTGTGGCGTGCGCAGCAAGACCTCGCTCACCGCGGCGCTCAAGCGCCTGGAGGAGTTGGGGCTGATCCGGGTACGGCGCGCGGAGAGCCCGGAAAAGGGGAACGAAACGACGTGGTTCGCGCTCGCGTTCGTCGGCGACGACGCCGGAAGCAACGTCCCTCCCGAGAGCCCGGCGCCGCCCCACGACATGGACGAGACGAGGAGCGGAACGAGCGACGAGGAGCCCTCCGTCGCCCCCAATCGGGAGGCCGTCCAGGGAGAGTGCGCATCATCCCTCCCCCCAGTACGCGGATCGTACCGGGGGGGGTACGCGGATCGTACCGGGGGGGGTACGCGGATCGTACCGGGGGGGGTACGCAAAACGGACCCACAACAAACAGACGAAACAACAAACAGAACGAAACAACAAACAGCTATCTCGAAACGAGACGAGCACAGTGAGCGGGGTAGTCGGCCCATCGATTCGACCGATTCGACGGTCTTAACGAAAAACAGGTCACTGATCGAGACACCGGAACGAGACGCGTTGTCCGTCGCCACTGCTGTTGCGCACCTCGCCGTGGAGTTCGGTGACGACGCCCCACAAGCGAGTCGGACGCGTGTGACGAACATGTGGCGCGCCTCGGAGCTTGATGATACGGCGCTGCTGGCGCTGCTGGATGAGGCGGCGGCGATCACGCGGTCCCAGGCGGCGGCGATCACCAAGCGAGGCCGCGGCGGGGCGGTCATCCGCATGCCCTACCTGCTCGCGACGCTGCGGGGCCTCGTCGACGCGACCACCGACGCGACACCGGCCAGCGCGCCGGTGTCGCGCGTGTCGGTCATGCCTTCTCCTGTCGTTCCCTTCGTGCCTGACCTGGACGATCCCCCCGCGACCACCGAGGCTGAGGCGCTGTGGCGTGACGTGCGGGGCGAGGTGCGACGCGACGTGACGCCGGAGAACTATGCGACATGGTTCGTTCCCGCACAGGCCCTGGCCCTGGACGAGGGGGTGCTGCACGTCGGTGTACCGACACCGTTCCACGGACAGTGGTTGGAGCACAAGCTGCACGGATGCGTGGAACGAGCGTTAGGGCGCATGGGCCATGGCGGAGTACGCGTCGCCTACACCGTCATCGCGCCGGGGGAGGGCGCGGCACGCGACGACCAGGCCGAGAGCCACGCCCTTGCCCTGGCCCCGTTGGGAGATCACGGCGTCGCCCTGGCCCCGTTGGGAGATCACGGCGTCGCCCTTGCCCCGCCGGCCGCCGCGCCCGCCGTCTTCCCGCCGGCGGCGCTCTCCCCCGTGGCGCCCGCCGCGCGCGCTCCACTGCCACCTGGGGGACCAGGTGCGGCGCGTGATCACTGCGCGTGTCCCTGTGGCACTGGGAGGCGCTCCCTGACGGCGGACGCGGCGCACGACGGGGACGCGGGGACGACCGGAGTCGGGCTGTACCCGATACTGGAGGTAGCAGGGCGAGGAGCGACGACCATGGCGCGAGGGGAGGGCGAGCGATGACACCGGACCAGGGGCAGGATCGGGGCATAACGCCTGCAGGGTACCAGGCGCTGCTCGGCGACCTGAAAGAGCGCATCCGGGGGGCGCAGACCCGAGCCGCGCTGTCCGTCAACCGCGAGGTGATCACGCTGTACTGGGAGATCGGCCGCGCCATCCGGGAGCGACAGGAGGAGTACGGGTGGGGGGCGCAGGTCATCGCGCGGCTCTCCGCGGACCTGCGCCGGGCGTTCCCGGACATGAAGGGCTTCTCGCCACGCACCCTGCAATACATGCGCACCTTCGCGGGGGCCTATCCCGATAGGGAGATCGCGCAACAGCTGTTGCGCGATTTGCCGTGGGGGCACATCACCCACCTCCTGGACCGCGTGCCCGAGCCGGCCGCACGCGACTGGTACGCGCGCGAGGCGGTGACGCAGGGGTGGAGCCGCTCCCTGCTGCTCCACCAGGTCGAGGGCGACCTGTATCACCGCCAGGGCCAGGCGACCACGAACTTCGCGCAGACACTTCCGTCGCCCCAATCCGACCTGGCGCGGCAAGTGCTGAAAGACCCCTACAACTTGGACTTCCTCGCACTCGGCGACGAGGTGCGGGAACGCGCGCTGGAGCATGGCCTGATCGCCCACATCCAGGATTTCCTGCTCGAACTGGGCGTTGGCTTCGCGTTCTTGGGTAGCCAACACCGGCTCGATGTGGACGGCCGCGACTACTACATCGACCTGCTGTTCTACCATGTGCGCCTGCATTGCTACGTCGTGGTCGAGGTCAAGACGGTGGAGTTCGAGCCCGCCTTCGCCGGCACGATAAACTTCTATCTGTCGGCGGTCGACGATCTGCTGCGCACGCCGGGCGACCAGCCGAGCATCGGGATCATCCTGTGCAAGGGCAAGAGCACGGTGGTGGCCGAGTACGCGCTGCGCAACCTCGCCACACCGATCGGCGTCTCGTCGTACCAGCTGACGGAGGCGCTGCCGGCCGACCTACGGGGAAACCTGCCGACGGTCGAGGAGTTGGAGGCGACATTGGGCGATCCAACCGCGACGTGGGACGAGGGCAGCGACGCCGATGCGGGAGGCCGTACGCTATGAGCGCGATCGTGACCTCGCCGACCATTGGCGTGCTCGACGTGGATGGCCTGCACCTGCCCGATAAGCCCCTCGTGCTCATCCGAGGAGCGATCCGGCACGTCGGCGATCTGTATAACGGCGCGCGGCGGCACGGCCTCACGCAACTCTGGCTCACGGATGCCTGGGTGCGCGCGGTCGGTTTGCCCGACGAACTCGCCGTAGCGGGGCAATTCCGCGAACTGCGCCATGCGTTCGTGTCGGACGGCCTGGACGAGTTGCACGCCTTCCCCACGGCGCTCACGCCCTGGCTGGACCTCCGCAAAAAGGGCGAGGCGGGATCGGGCGTGTCCCTCGTGTTTCCCCTCTACGACGAGCACGCCGTGTGGGGCCTCGACACCGACGGCGCGACGCTGCTGGGGGCACTTGGAGCCTACGCGGAGGCCGTGGGCACGCCGTACTACCGCTCGCCCGGTCGGACGGGAGCGGACCTGCTGCAAGAACTGGGCAAGCGGGGGGCCGACAGCAAGCGCGCGTATCCCGAGCGACTGCCGGCGCCGGCGGGGCAGGCCGACACGGTGGCGGAACTCAGTTGGCTGCGCACGCTCTCGCCCGCCGAGCGCGCGAAGGCGTATCTGCATAGCTACGACAAGAACGCGCAATGGTTGAGCGCCGCCGGCGTCGTCGAACTGGGGCTGTCGGGCATCGAGGAGCGGCGCGATCCGGGCGGAAAGCTGCCCTTCGACAAGAAGCTGCCGGGGTACTGGCTGGCGCGGATCGCCGGCGGTGAGGAGCGGTGGGCCTGCACGCCGACGGTGGCGTGGGCCATCGAGCGCGAGCAGGCCGTGGCGATCACCCAGGCGCACGTCTGGACGCAGCACAGCCGGGCGATGGAAACGTGGTACGAGCGGCTGCGCACGGCGCGGACGGCGCTCTACGCGGACCCGACGCCGGCGGGGGCGCTGGCCCTGCGCGCGCTCAAGCTGACCTACAGCCTGACGATCAGCGGCTTTAACAGCGTGTGGCAGCGCGACAGGAAGAGCCCGCTGTACCGACCGGACTGGCGGCACCTCATCATCGCGCAGGCCAACGCCAACCTGTCGCGGGCGCTGCACAAGATGGACCGGGACGGCTACACGCCCGTCGCCGTCCACAAGGACGCCGTGTACCTGGTAAGCGACGAGCCCGATCCAGTGAAGGCGTGTCCGCCGTCGGTCACGCTGGGGACGGGCCTGGGGCATTTCAAGGTGCAGGACGCGGCGATCCCCCTGGATAGGGTGCTGCCGGCGTTCGACGGGACGCGCGGCGGGATCGGCACGCTGTTAAAGCTCCTGAAGCCGCTCCGCGCGCGTTCGGACGCGCAGGGGGCCGAGGGCGTCTTAGTCATATAATCTATGCTTTCTTACGACGTGACGTGTGGGAATAGATGTCGATACAACGAAAAGAGGATGGCGCATGGCGACCATACCAGTGAGCGACCCATGGCCGGAGGGCCGATGTGGAGCCGTTTCACTCACGTTCGACGATGGGCTGCGCTCGCAGGTGGAGACGGCCATCCCCTTGCTGGATGCGCACGGGCTGCAGGCCACGTTCTACATCAATCCACGGTTCGGCGATGACGAAGGATCATGGCTCCGGTGGCTGGCGCCGTGGCGTCTAGCGGCGGAACACGGGCACGAGATCGGGAACCATTCGCTGACGCATCCATGCTCGGAGAACTTCCCGTGGATGTCTGGCCAGGCGGGGTTGGAGGCCCTGACGCTCGACGCGATCGAGCGCGACGTGTTGGAGGCCGAGCGGCGTCTACGCGTCGGTGTGCCGGGCATAACGGCGCGCTCGTTCTGTTACCCGTGCTATCAGACCGACGTAGGGTCGGGCGCGACGCGTCAGAGCTACGTCCCTGTGATCGCCCGCCACTTTGTAGCGGCGCGCGGCAAAGGGGAAACGGCCAACGACCCGGTACGGTGTGACCTGCACGTTCTCTGGTCGTGGCCCGTCGAGCGCATGAGCGGAGCGGAGTTGGTCGGGTTGGCCGAGCGCGCGGCGACAGACGGCCGGTGGACCATCCTCACCTTTCATGGCATCGGCGAGGGCCACCTGCCGGTGGCCAAAGTCGACCTGGAGGAACTGTGCGGCTTCTTAACCCGCCACCGGGACAGGCTCTGGACGGCTCCGGTTGCCACGGTGGCGGAGCGTATTAGGGAGTGGCGTGTCGCGCGGTTAGCGCGCGATTAGTAGGGCGAGGCGTGGTCGAACGTATTGAGCTGCTTTTAAGGTCATGCCGGACAGGTGATGAAGGGGTAGCCGTGTCATAGGGAGAGAGGGGACACCCGATCAAGGCTGGAAGGGAGGGGATAGCGTCGTATGTCGGACCTGGGCGAGGACCTGGCGCGGGCCTACGAGGCGCGGGTAGCCGCGGCCGACGTGGCGCTGACGCCGGCGGCGATCCGCGCCGTGGTGCGCGAGCTGGGCGGCGGCGAGGGGCGGGCGCAGGTGGCCGCGGGCAACAAGGAACTGGCCGGCCAACTCGGCATCAGCGTCCGGACGGTGCAGCGGTGGCAGAAGGAGGGCGGGGAGGCGCGCCGCGTGGCGCGCTCGACGCCGGGGCTGCGGATCAGCGTGCAGGGCATCGCCACGGCGCAGCAGCGGGCGGCGAACGCGCGGGCGTTCCGGGAGCGGGTGCAAGAGCAGGGGCTGGACGTGGCGCCGTGCCGGATCATGGTGAAGGTTTATAACGAGGATCGCGCCCGGCCCCGCAACGTCGGGCCGCAGCATATCGACGGGGCGAACGAGGGGCTGATCGACGCGCTCGACGCTCTCGAAGACGGAGACACAGCGGCGGCGGCCGAGGCGTTCGGCCACGCGTGGCTGGGGACGTATGGGATCGACGTGGACGCGGAGGTGACCGATGTGGTGGGGACGTTTAACATGGGCTTGTAAATGAGATTTTCCCCGGCGCTTGCCGTTTCCATGGCTTATATCTCTGACCAACAGGTTGTCCGTGAACATGGACGAGTACTGATTTCTCACTCGTGACGACGAGTAGGCGTAACGAGGACGAGTAGGTGTAACGAGACTGACGCCTCACACGCTACAGACATTGTGCCGCAGGCAGGGCGGTTACCTGTCGACGTGTGTCCCCGTTTCTTGTAAGGAGATCGCAGCATGGCATACGCGCACTCGCGCAACGCGCAGGGGCGACGGCAAGGTCTGGAAGAGCATATACGGGCCGTGGCGGCGCTGGCGGAGGAGTTTGCATCCGCCTTTGACGCCGGTCCGCTGGGGCGCTCTCTCGGCCTTTGTCATGATATCGGCAAGTACGATCCAGCCTGGCAAGCCTACCTGCTTGACAGCGAGGCGGGCACGACCAAGCGGGGGCGCGGCCCGGATCACAAAGGCGCCGGCGCGCACCTCGCCTCGGCGCAACTCTCCCTCGCCGCCCTGCTCATCCAAGGACACCATGGTGGCCTACGGTGTCAAGACGACGCGAAACAGTGGCTAAAGGAACGTAGCGCCGACCCGGCGACGGGCGAGGCTATCCGCTTGGCGAAACAGGCCCTGCCAGAGCTATCGGCCGCCTACAGGTTCTCTATCCCCGATGCGATCCGACGCGATCCACAAAGCGCGGAGATGTACCTGCGCATGGCTTTTTCGGCGCTCGTCGACGCCGACTACCTCGACACCGAGGCTCACCTCAAGGGCCAGAACGCGCGCAGCCGCGGTAGCACGGCGACTACGCAGGACCTGTGGGAACGGTTCGAGAGTCATCATGCCTCCATAACGCGACGCGACGACGCTGTCAGCGCGGTACGCGCCGTCGTCTACGATGCCTGTCTGGCCTCAGCCGCGCAGCCGCCGGGACTGTTCAGGCTGGCCGTGCCGACCGGCGGCGGGAAAACCCTCTCCTCAATGGCCTTCGCGCTCCGCCATGCCCTCCAGCACGACATGCGTCGCGTGATCGTCGCCGTGCCGTTCATCTCGATCACCGATCAGACGGCTAAGGCGTATCGGGGGGTGTTCGACGATAGCGAGAAAGACAATCGGGTTATCCTAGAACATCACAGCGGCGCGTCCGTGGACGACTCGGGGCCAATGGGGCGATGGGGGCGCCTGGCATCCGAGAATTGGGACGCGCCTATCGTCGTCACCACAACCGTGCAGTTATTCGAGAGCATCTTCGCCAAATCGACGAGCCGCTGCCGTAAGAACCACCGCTTAGCGCGCTCCGTCATCATTCTCGACGAGGCGCAGGCGCTGCCCGCGCATCTCTTGGCGCCTATTCTCGACGCCTTGAAGCAGCTGTGCGCCCACTATGGGGCGACGGTCGTTTTATCGACGGCCACGCAGCCCGCGTTCGACGCCATCCCCGCGTTCAGTGCGACGCCCGCGACGGACATCGTGCCCGATCCCGCCCACCTGTTCGATGCGCTGCGCCGCGTGGACTACGAGTGGCGGGTCGACGCGCCCGTCCCGTGGACGAATATCGCGCAAGAGATGCGGGCCGCCGGGTCGGCCCTCACCATCCTCAACACTAAGCGGGATGCGCTCGCCATGCTCGACGCGCTCGATGACCCCGACGCGCTACACCTCTCCACGTTGCTATGCGGCGCGCATCGTGGCTATGTTATCGCTAAGGTCAAGCGTCGGTTGAAAGAGGGCGTACCCTGTCTGCTTGTGTCAACGCAGGTTGTCGAGGCCGGCGTCGACGTCGATTTCCCGCTGGTGATGCGGGCGCTCGGTCCGTTCGACTCTATCATCCAGGCGGCGGGGCGCTGCAATCGCGAGGGGCTACTGCCGGGCAAAGGCCGGGTAGTCGTCTTCGCCTCCGACGGCGACCACATGCCTAAGGGTTACTACACTGTCGCCACCGAAGAGACGCGCACGCTGCTTCGGGCAGGCCCGATCAATCCGGATAAACCCGCTGCAGCTCGCACGTACTTCGAGCGGCTGTTCGCCACCGTCAAGCTAGACGAAAGGGACATCCAAACCCTGCGCAAGAAACTCGACTACCCGGAGGTCGCGGAGCGGTTCAAGATGATCGACGACAAGACCGAGAGCGTCGTCATCACGACCTATGGCACGGAAGAGGAACGGGAGGGGGTACGCGACAAACTGGAGCGGTTGCGCAGACAAGACCCCGACGCACGCCGTCTGCTGCGCCAACTGCAGCCCTACATGGTAGCGGTACTGACGCGCGAGGCGGAGGCGTACAAGCGGGACGGCCTCATTTTGTCGGTTTTGCCGGGCGTCGGCGAGTGGACTGGTGGATATGACATAGTGCGCGGCCTGAACGGGGGAAAGTTGGACCCGGCGACCCTCGTGGTGTGACCATCAAAGACAGGAGGCAGTATGGCTAACGGCGAGAACCAAGCGGCGTTGGCGGTCCGCGTATGGGGCGATTTCGCGTGCTTCACGCGCCCCGAGATGAAAGTGGAGCGGGTAACCTATCCCGTGCCCACGCCATCCGCCGCGCGCGGCGTCCTCGAAGCAATCTTCTGGAAACCGGAGTTCATTTGGCGCGTCGAAGAGATATGGGTGCTGAACCCGATTAGGTACTTCTCAATTTTGCGCAACGAAGTAACAGGGCGCGCCAGCGAGCGCGCGGCCACGAGCTGGCAGAGGAACGGCAGCGGCGGCTACGACGCGAGCGCCAACCGGGCGCAGCGCCATACGCTGGCTTTGCGCGACGTGGCCTACGTCGTCAAGGCCCAGGTCGAGGTCAAGCACGGCGTCGACGCTGATGTGGCCAAGTATCGCGACCAGTTCCGGCGCAGGGTACAGAACGGCCGCTGCTTCGCCACACCCTACCTCGGCTGCCGCGAGTTCTCCGCGGCGTTCGCGCCGCTCGACGGGACCGAGCAGCCGATCAACCTGACAGACGACATCGGCGCAATGCTCTACGACCTGGACTACAACTCCGACGGCTCGGGGCGCGGCACGCCGCGTTTCTTTGGTGCGCGGGTTGTGGACGGCATTATGCGCGTGCCGGACCTGGAGAGGGGGGGCGGCCGTGCTATTGCAACGACTTAACGAGTATGGCGCGCGGCAAGACGGGGAACCCGACCTGCCCAGTCTGTACAGCCAGGCGCCGGTGCGCTACATCATCAATTTGGACGACGAGGGGCGTCTGCTCAATCCTCGGCCGACCGACACGGCGAACCCGAAGGTCCCGGCGGAGAAACGCGGGGTGCGCCGGCCTATGCCCCAGGTCACGCGCTCCGTGGGTATCAAGCCCCTGTTGCTGGCCGACAACGCCGAGTATACGCTCGGGCTAGCGCGTGATCCTGACAAGCAAAAGCGTGTTGACGCGTGTCACGAGGCGTACATGGCGCTGCTGGAGCGTTGCGCCGAGCGGACGGGAGAGCGAGCGGTCGCGGCAGTGCGCGCCTACCTGCGCGCCTACCTGCGCGCCGACCCAGTCGCACAACTCGAGCTCGATGACGACTTCGACCGAAGCGCCACGATGACATTCCGCGTGGGAATCAACGCCGCCGTCTTCCCGACGGATCTGCCGGAGGTACAGGCGTTCTGGGCGGGGGTGAACGATCCGGATGCCGACCCCGACAAGCCCGCGCCAGTTATGCAGTGTATCGTGTGTGGACAGACCAAGCCAGTGCTGACGCGGCTGCAAGGCAAGATCAAGGGCGTGCCGGGTGGCCAGACGGCGGGTACATCGATCATATCCGCCAACGAAGAGGCCTACCTGTCGTACGGCCTCGAAGCATCGCTCGTCGCGCCAACCTGCGCGTCCTGCGGGGAGCGCTTCACACGGGCCGCGAACAGTCTGCTGTCCAGCAGGACTAATAGGCTCACCGTCGGCGACGCTGCGTTCATATTCTGGACGCGCGACGACATCGGGTTCGACGCTTTCACCGCGCTAAACGACCCCAACTCCGAGGAGGTGCGGGCGCTGCTGGACTCGGCGCGCAGCGGCAAGGACCGCACGGACATCGAGGACACCAATTTCTACGCGGCGGCGCTCTCGGCGAGCGGAGGGCGTGTCGTAGTGCGCGACTGGATCGACACGACGGTCGGCGAGGTGCAACAACACCTCAAAGAATGGTTTGCCGGTCAGAACATCGTCGACAACAACGGGCAGCCCGGCCAGCCGATCAAGCTCTTTAGCCTGGCGGCGGCCACGGTGCGCGAGGTGAAAGACCTGCCCGTGAGTATTCCGCGTACGCTGTTGCACACGGCGCTAACGGGCGCGCCGCTTCCGCGCGGTCTGCTCTATCAGGCTGTGCGCCGCAATCGGGCCGAGCAAGGGGTCACGCGGCCACGCGCGGCGCTGATCAAGCTTGTATTAGAGAGCGAGAGATGGGCGGAGCGACGACGACATTCGTCGAGCGAAGAGGAGGACGACATGGTACATTTGTCGAGCGGCAACGATAACGCGGCGTACCGATGCGGACGGCTGCTCGCCGTCCTGGAGGAGGTACAGGAGGCGGCGATTGGGACGGGGACTATCGTCGACCGCTTCTTCGGCACCGCATCCTCGGCGCCGGCTTCCGTGTTCGGGCGCCTGCTGCGTGGCGCGCAGCCACACCTGAGCAAACTTCATCGCGACAAGCGTGCAGCGCACGACGCGCTGCAACGAAGATTGGAGGAGGTGCAGTCCGGCCTGACCGCGTTCCCGCGCACTTTGACGCTCGAGGATCAAGGCATGTTCTCGCTCGGCTACTACCACCAGCGCGCCTGGGATCGCGCGCAGCGCATTGAGAATGCCGCCAGGCGCAAGCAGGCGAACGCTATAGAGGAACCTGACGCGGCCTTGCTCGACGAAGACGACATCGATGGGGGCGACGCCGAGTAGGCGTCTCCCTGTCCCGCGCCAGCCCACTGTTCGATGACTTACACCACAAAGGAGACCAACAGATGACCGCCGACACACACCTCGACATCGCCCGCCGCCACGACTTCGTCTTGTTGTTCGACGTCGTCGACGGCAACCCGAACGGCGACCCCGACGCCGGCAACCTGCCGCGTGTGGACCCCGAAACGATGCAGGGTCTCGTTACCGACGTGGCGATCAAGCGCAAGGTCCGCGACTGGGTCAACCTGTCGCACGGCGACGAGGATCGCTACAAGATCTACATTCAAAGCGGCGGTGAGGCGCTGAACACTAAGCACCAGAGCGCCTACACAGCCAAGGGACTGAAATCCACGGGCGCCAAACAAAACAAAGAGGACGTGGACACGGCGCGCGCGTGGATGTGCGAAAACTTCTTCGACATCCGCATGTTCGGCGCGGTGATGACGACCGGCGTCAACTGCGGCCAGGTGCGCGGACCGATCCAGATCACCTTCGCGCGCTCGCACGACCCTATCATCCCGTTGGACCTCTCGATTACCCGCGTCGCCGTCACGAAGCCCGAAGACGCCAAGGTCGCGGTCGCCGAGGGCGACACCGAGGCGAAGAGCGGCAAGCAAACCGAGATGGGGCGCAAATCAATCGTGCCCTATGGGCTGTATCGCGCGCACGGGTTCGTCAACCCGCACTTCGCCGCCCGCACGGGCATGACCTCCGAGGACCTAGGGCTGTTCTGGTCGGCGCTCCTGAGGATGTGGGATATCGACCGCTCGTCGGCGCGCGGCATGATGTCGTGCCGGGGCGTGCATGTCTTCACGCATGAGAATTCCTTGGGTAACGCTTCGGCTCAACGTCTGTTCGACCGCGTCACGGTCAGGAATCAAGATGTTGTCGCGCCCCGATCTTTCGCCGACTATGCCGTCGATGTCCGCCGCGACGACCTGCCCGAGGGGGTGACGCTCACCTCGCTAGAGTGGTAGTCACCATGGACGTGCAAGCGCACGACCTGTCGTTGGACGACGACATCGATGTGCCGATATCCGCCATCGAGCACTTCAGCTACTGCCCGCGCCAATGCGCCTTGATCCATGTCGAGCAGACCTACGACGAGAACATCTTCACGATGCGGGGCTCCCTGGCGCACGAGCGCGTCCATTCGGGCGACGACGCGTCTACGCGCGGTGTGCGCTCGGTCCGCTCGATCCCGCTGTGGTCCGAGCGCCTGCACATACGCGGCAAAGCCGATCTCGTGGAGTTCCACGGCCTGGCGGAAACGCCGTTCCCCGTCGAATATAAAATTGGCAAGAGGCATGGCGCCCATGCCGACCTCCAGCTGTGCGCGCAGGCGCTCTGTCTGGAGGACATGCTTGGGGCTGCGACGCCGCGCGGCGCCATCTTCTACCACGCCACCCGGCAGAGACACGAGGTTGCGTTCGACGACGCGCTGCGAGCGCGCACCGTCGCCATCATCGGCGCTATACAGGCGCTCTTGCGGCAGCAACGGTTGCCAGCGGCGCCCAACGACGCGCGCTGCCCTAACTGCTCGCTTATCCAGGCATGCCTGCCGTCCGTCGTCGGCGAGACCGCGCGGCTGCGCGGCCTGCAAGGGGCGCTGTTCCGTCCGTGGGAGGCGAGCGATGTCGATGCATGAATTGCTCAACGTCCTGTACGTGCAGACGCAAGGGGCTGTGCTGCACCTCGATCACGACACCGTCAAGGTGGAGGTCGAGCGAGAAACGCGCTTGCGCGTCCCGCTGCTGCGTCTGAGCGGCATCGTGCTCGTAGGGCAGGTCTCTATCACACCGTTCTTGATCCAGCGGTGCGCCGAGGACGGTCGCAGCCTCGTGTGGCTCGATCGCAACGGCCGTTTCAAGGCGCGCGTCGAGGGCGCGACGCGCGGCAACGTGTTGTTGCGCCGCGCGCAGCACCTAGCCCTGTCGGACGCCGAGCGCCGGCTCGACATTAGCAGGCAGATAATCGGCGCCAAGATCCAGAACAGCCGTCAGGTATTGATGCGCGCGACGCGCGAAGCCACGACAGAGGACGACAAGCTCGCCCTGTCCGATGCGGCCGCGCACATCGCTCTTGTCCTCGGCCGCCTGCACGCGGCGCGCACACTTGACGAGGCGCGTGGCGTGGAAGGCGAGGTGGCGCGCGCGTACTTCGGCGTCTTTGGGTATATGGTGAGGGTGGACCGCGACAACTTCTCGCTCGACGGGCGCACCCGCCGGCCGCCACGCGACCGCGTCAACTCTCTCCTCTCCTTTTTGTACGCGCTTGTGCGCGCGGAGTGCGCGTCGGCGCTCGAAGGCGTAGGGCTCGACCCTCAGGTCGGCTACCTGCATGCTTTGCGGCCTGGTCGTCCGGCCCTGGCGCTCGACCTCATGGAGGAGTTTCGCCCAGTCCTGGCGGATCGCCTGGCGATCACACTCGTCAACAGAAAGCAACTCAAAGCCGAGCATTTCGAGACCACGCTCGGTAACGCGGTCCACATGACGGAAGACGGCCGCAAGGCGGTCATTGTCGCGTACCAGCAGCGCAAGGAAGAGGAACTGCTCCACAGGGTAACGAAAATGAAGGTGCCACTTGGACTCGTGCCTCATGTGCAGGCGCGCCTGTTGGCGCGCCATCTGCGCGGTGACCTACCGCATTACCCGCCATTCCAGTATCGTTAATTAACAGCGTGCGGTCATGCGGTCGAGCGAGCTTGCTCACAAACCATGCAGTGCTAGACGCTTATTGGCGCCTCGCGGTGACAACTTATGGCTAGCTGGATGCGCTCCATCATTGAAGGACTGTCGTGGAAGTGCTCATCACATACGACGTGGCGACAGATACCCCGGAGGGACGCCGACGGTTGCGTCGCGTGGCGAAAGTCTGCGAGGGGTTCGGCCAGCGCGTGCAAAAGTCTGTGTTCGAGTGTGTTGTCAACGCGGTCGAGTTAGAGCAAGTGCTCCATCGACTACGCAAAGAGATTGACTTGGAGCATGACAGCCTGCGCGTTTACCGGTTGCACGAGCCGCGCGATCAATACTTGCAGGTGATAGGGCGCAAGCCAGAGTTCGACATACGTGACCCGCTGGTGCTCTGAGCGCGGACCTCTCGTGCTGTCTGTCCAAGCACAAGGTTCGCGCATGCCTCAACGGCGCTCTGGGCTGCAAGACAGGCTCGGAGCAGCCCTTTTGACGTATTTAACCACAAACCCCCCAAGTATTAGCGTCCAATACATCTCTACACGGTCCCTGACAGGAGGTGACAGCGGCGAAAACATACGAATAAGAGTTCGTTTGGCACTTTTGGTGCCGTTGCACCCGGTCAGCGTGCCGGGTGAGGATTGAAACCACTGGTAGACGATGCGGGCGTGATAGACGACGGCGTTGCACCCGGTCAGCGTGCCGGGTGAGGATTGAAACCTTCAGCGCGGACGTAACGCGCGAGAGGCTGACACCTGTTGCACCCGGTCAGCGTGCCGGGTGAGGATTGAAACAACGCATGGGATTACATGATGACCCTATCGCGTAGGTTGCACCCGGTCAGCGTGCCGGGTGAGGATTGAAACCTTGAAGGCAATGACGTGTTTATTATGGATAGCTCGGGTTGCACCCGGTCAGCGTGCCGGGTGAGGATTGAAACAGCTTGACCGAGGCCGCCGGGCCGTTGATCTGGAGTTGCACCCGGTCAGCGTGCCGGGTGAGGATTGAAACCTCGGTACTCACAAGGATAACAGCAGCGATTGTGCGGCGTTGCACCCGGTCAGCGTGCCGGGTGAGGATTGAAACATCGTGATCATCGGCGCTGTCCTGGGCTATGGCGCGCGTTGCACCCGGTCAGCGTGCCGGGTGAGGATTGAAACTTCACCGCCGCTGTCGCGTCACGGCCAGCGAGGGCGGTTGCACCCGGTCAGCGTGCCGGGTGAGGATTGAAACATGAACGCTCACGCCCTCCGCGTCCTCTTCGGTGGTTGCACCCGGTCAGCGTGCCGGGTGAGGATTGAAACCCGGCTGACGGCGCTTTGAGGACGCGCTCAGCGAGTTGCACCCGGTCAGCGTGCCGGGTGAGGATTGAAACTTCTGGGAGAGCTGACCCTCGAGAAGGTGGCCTTGAGTTGCACCCGGTCAGCGTGCCGGGTGAGGATTGAAACACGTCCACGAGGTTAGCCACCACCTGCGTCGAGGTTGCACCCGGTCAGCGTGCCGGGTGAGGATTGAAACCTTCACGCGCTCACGCAGCGCGTCTATCGTCAGCAGTTGCACCCGGTCAGCGTGCCGGGTGAGGATTGAAACCTGCCAGCGTTGGACCGTGCGCGGCGTGACCCCCAGGTTGCACCCGGTCAGCGTGCCGGGTGAGGATTGAAACATCCCCTCCTCCTCTACGACAAGCGCAGCGTGCCGCGGTTGCACCCGGTCAGCGTGCCGGGTGAGGATTGAAACTCGGCGGCCCAGTTGGGCCTGGCGGGGTCCACGCCGGTTGCACCCGGTCAGCGTGCCGGGTGAGGATTGAAACTTGAATAGCCGCCCCGTGATGTTGCGCATGTCGCTAGTTGCACCCGGTCAGCGTGCCGGGTGAGGATTGAAACCGACTCCTCCGCTTGGCTGGCTCGTGCCATGGCTTGTTGCACCCGGTCAGCGTGCCGGGTGAGGATTGAAACGCTAGTAGCCGCATGTTAAGGGTGCTTTCTAGCGCATGTTGCACCCGGTCAGCGTGCCGGGTGAGGATTGAAACCTGTACACGAAGCGGGCTGCGGTCGAGCTCATGCTGTTGCACCCGGTCAGCGTGCCGGGTGAGGATTGAAACATGTGCGTACTCACCCACGCGAGTTTTGTGGCCTCGTTGCACCCGGTCAGCGTGCCGGGTGAGGATTGAAACCTGACCGAGCAGCATGGGGAGCCCTGCCGCGTGGAGTTGCACCCGGTCAGCGTGCCGGGTGAGGATTGAAACAACGATCACCAGCGCGAGCATGAGCACATCGACGCGGTTGCACCCGGTCAGCGTGCCGGGTGAGGATTGAAACACCCTAGTATACGATCGTCCCCACCTCGTCATCCGGGTTGCACCCGGTCAGCGTGCCGGGTGAGGATTGAAACTTGTAGCGGGCCGCCACCTGCGTCCAGAACACGAGGCGTTGCACCCGGTCAGCGTGCCGGGTGAGGATTGAAACAGCGAGAAGTCGAGGCTTCCCCAGTCGTCCTCCAGTTGCACCCGGTCAGCGTGCCGGGTGAGGATTGAAACCGTGATCGGGGTCTCGATTCGCGGATTGGATAGTACGCGTTGCACCCGGTCAGCGTGCCGGGTGAGGATTGAAACGCCTTGACGACGTTCGCCGGCAGGCCCGTGAACACCGTTGCACCCGGTCAGCGTGCCGGGTGAGGATTGAAACCACGATGGCGCAACAAAAAGGCCCCCGTCGTCGCAGTTGCACCCGGTCAGCGTGCCGGGTGAGGATTGAAACACACAAACGGGGCAATACGTCGTGGCCGGCATGCAGGTTGCACCCGGTCAGCGTGCCGGGTGAGGATTGAAACTACGATATACTCGCGCCAGTCGTCGGGGGTGTGCGGTTGCACCCGGTCAGCGTGCCGGGTGAGGATTGAAACATGGCCTGATTGCGGTTGTGTTGACGCTCGGCGGGTTGCACCCGGTCAGCGTGCCGGGTGAGGATTGAAACATGGCCTGATTGCGGTTGTGTTGACGCTCGGCGGGTTGCACCCGGTCAGCGTGCCGGGTGAGGATTGAAACACGTTGCGCGAGGTCGGCACGGCGGGTGCGACCGAGTTGCACCCGGTCAGCGTGCCGGGTGAGGATTGAAACCACACCAGGGGGAGCTGCGCGGCCAGGACCTGCGCGTTGCACCCGGTCAGCGTGCCGGGTGAGGATTGAAACAGGTCATCGCGACCGTCATCATTCCGCGCCTTGTGTTGCACCCGGTCAGCGTGCCGGGTGAGGATTGAAACTACGACAAGGTGAGCCTGGCGCCGGAGTTCATCAAGGTTGCACCCGGTCAGCGTGCCGGGTGAGGATTGAAACGTGTTGGGCGTCCTGGTGTCTCTCGTGCTGCTGGTGGTTGCACCCGGTCAGCGTGCCGGGTGAGGATTGAAACTTGCTGGCCGTTGCCCTGGGCGGGAGCTATGCGCTGTTGCACCCGGTCAGCGTGCCGGGTGAGGATTGAAACATGGCCGATTGGTGCAAAATGGTGCAAGATTCTCACGTTGCACCCGGTCAGCGTGCCGGGTGAGGATTGAAACGTGTTGGGCGTCGATAGTCCGCATGTGTACTGGTTGCACCCGGTCAGCGTGCCGGGTGAGGATTGAAACCGCTTAACGACGATGATACCCGCACACAGTCGGCGGTTGCACCCGGTCAGCGTGCCGGGTGAGGATTGAAACTTTCATCACGCCAACCCCTTCTCGCGGCGCATCTTGGGTTGCACCCGGTCAGCGTGCCGGGTGAGGATTGAAACGTAGGCATCGGCCCCGCCAATGTAGAGGGCATAGTCGTTGCACCCGGTCAGCGTGCCGGGTGAGGATTGAAACACACAAACGGGGCAATACGTCGTGGCCGGCATGCAGGTTGCACCCGGTCAGCGTGCCGGGTGAGGATTGAAACATCAAACGACGGTGTGCGACACGCAGCGATACACGCGTTGCACCCGGTCAGCGTGCCGGGTGAGGATTGAAACTAGCCGTAGAAGTGGTGGACGCTGTTCCCCGTTTCAACGTTGCACCCGGTCAGCGTGCCGGGTGAGGATTGAAACAACAGGGCCGGGCACGCAGCGCGCACCCTGGTCAATGGTTGCACCCGGTCAGCGTGCCGGGTGAGGATTGAAACTTCTGTACTGCGGATATTGCGCCGTTCACGATTTCGTTGCACCCGGTCAGCGTGCCGGGTGAGGATTGAAACTTTCAGGCCGGGGTGTGCTTGCTGGGCTCCACCCGTTGCACCCGGTCAGCGTGCCGGGTGAGGATTGAAACCTGGAGTTCGAGCGCCTGCTCCATCTTGGCCGTCCACGTTGCACCCGGTCAGCGTGCCGGGTGAGGATTGAAACACGGGATCATCGAGTAAAAGGATGTGGCCGCCGCGTTGCACCCGGTCAGCGTGCCGGGTGAGGATTGAAACCCTATGGGCGTGGGAACCTTTTGTATCGCGCGTGCGGTTGCACCCGGTCAGCGTGCCGGGTGAGGATTGAAACCATGTGCCGGCGGCCGTGTTCATCGACGATTAGTGGTTGCACCCGGTCAGCGTGCCGGGTGAGGATTGAAACTCGACCACCGACGCGGGCCTGCGCTGGCTGCGTCGTTGCACCCGGTCAGCGTGCCGGGTGAGGATTGAAACCTCAAGCCGCGCTGGCGTCGTCCACGAAGTAGAGGCGGTTGCACCCGGTCAGCGTGCCGGGTGAGGATTGAAACGCCGTGCCCGGCGTTGGACTCGGCCACATGACCGTTGACGTTTTTGGAAAGGGCATCTTCTCTGCCTCGGGGGTACAGTTCTCCTCGCGGTCACCACTCCTCAAGCAATTGACATCTCACCATTTCTCCGTCACGCTAGTTTTAGCTAAAACTAGCGTGACGGAGGAGCGTGGGCATGGCGATCAAGGAACGGTGTATCAAATGTGCGGCCTGCGGGGAGCGCGAGACGGTCATCCGGGGCGAGCGCGGCCCAGTCACGGCGTACTGCGACCTCTGCCGCGAGGAGCGCAAGCGCGAGCAAGCACAGGCGCGCACTCCGTCGGTGAGGTGTCCTGTGGACCTGCTCACGGACAGGTAACGTTTTTGGGAAGGAATACATCCCCGCCGAAGCATGAGTTGATGTTTAATTCGTAGGATTGCGTCGTCTATATCAAGCGTATATGGCAAAGGCATTTTGTCTTTATTGAAGCGCGCCCGTGTCGAAATGCGCATGCTGTGTGGAGGAATATCTTCCCAAAAACGTTACCTGTCTGTGAGCAGGTCCAGTGTCCTGCTAGAGGCATCTTCCCTGCCGCTCAGCATGTTCATGCACGGCGGCGAGAGGGGCGGGAGGGTAGGGGCGTCGTGGGGCGGTTAACGGCGCCAGTACTCATCGCGCCAGTAATACAGCGTCGTGGGGTCGTCCGGATAGGTCTGCGCGGCGTTTGTCACGGTGCGGGCATCCTCAACATTGTCCCGCGCCGGATCGAGGAGTCGCCAGCCCAGATCACGCTGATCGGCATCCGTCGGTTGCCGGACATGCGCGACGAACCGCGCCTCGCAGGCCCCGACAGCGGCATAGATGTGCTGCCCGTCGAGAAGCGACACGGTGTTGGCCCCGCCTGCGTCGTCGGCAAACCGCAGTTGGAAGAGATCGTCCTCCCAGAAGCAGATGGGGCAGAGGTCATACGAGCCCGGCTCCCGCGCGAAGACAAGATAGCCGCAACAGGGGCACGGATAGCGCCTCGGTCTAGCGGCCATGTGGCTTCCCTCTTGCGCCGTCACGCCCGCGCCCGCGCTCGTCGGGGTAGGGTGGCGCAGGCGTCGTGGGTGCAGCGGCTAGTAAGGGCCGCCAGGAGCCCGACTATGCCGACGATCGGCAACGCGAGCTGCCGTGCCCCGCTGTCTCTCGGCGGCTCACGGCGCTCGTACGGGCGCGCCGTCACCTTACGCCACTGCTCATCGTCCAGCTCCCAGAGCTCGAGTTGCGGCGAGGCGTAGGCGGTGCGGGAGATCTCCGGGTCTGAGACCGCGCGCAAGCGCCGCGCCTTCCGGTCGTACCTATAGGTGTACCGCGCCAGCAGCACCTCCCGGTGCGCGACGTGCAGGCGCCCCTCGTAGAGCCAGACCGACACGCGCGTGCGCGAGAGCCCACGCTCAGCGTAGATGTAAAAGCGTTGGACGCTGACGTAACCGCGCCCGTTGACGACGCGCTCGACCTGCATCGCACGGAGCGCCCGCTGCAACGCTCCGGCCGCGATCTCACGCCCACGGACCCAACCGAGCACGTCGACCGGCGCGCGTAGCCCATCCGCCCGCTCACGATGCGCCCAATGCGGCGTCGTGTTGAAGGTCTCGACAAACGCGGCGTGCTGGTCCTGGATCTCCGCGAAGCCCGCCGCCTGCTCGAAGTGCGCGTCGGCGATCCGCAGTTGGATCTTGAACTGAGCCTCCGCGAGGTCCTGCCACGGCTTGCCCTTCTCGATGTGACAGACCGCGATGTCCAACTCCGTGAGTAATCCCTCATAGGCGTCGGAGGTGAAGACGGAGCCATTGTCCGACACGAGGCCCTCCGGCTTCCCGTACTCGGCGAGCGCGGCGGAGAGGAGCTGAAGGACGGCGACGGTATCCTGATATGCGGTCGCCATGCCGGCCAGGATCTTCCGGGAATAGCCCTCGAAGATGCAGAGCGAATAGGCCCAGTGGTCGTCATCGTCCAGGCGCACGAGGTAGCGGAAGTCCAGGAACCAATACCGATGACGGTGCGTGGGCTCGTAGAGCATCTCCTTGACGACGCCATCCGGGGCCGACGGGTCGGGCCAATCGGTCACCCAGGCGGCGGGAGCACCGTGATGGCGGCGATTGATGGCCATCGCGCGGCCGATGGTCCGTTCGCTCGGCGGCTCCCTCCCGGTCCGCTTGGCGAGCAGTCCGCGCACACGGAAGCGCCCGGCGCGCGGGTACTCCTGCTGCGTGTCCAAGACCTCATGAAGGAAAGGCAGCGAGAGTTGGTTGGCCGGGTGCGTCGCCGGGCGCGTCCGTTGGTCTTCCAACCCAGCGAACCCGTCGCGCGCGAACGCCTGTAGGATGTGCCAGACATGCTGACGCGACAGCTTGAGGCAGCCAGCGATGCTCGTCTGGTGCCACCCCTCGTAATGCATCCGCACCACGGTCCACCGGGCACGATACGCGTCGTCGAACTGATGGTAGCCCGTCACCGGGAGGGGTAACTGGACCGGGATCGGATGGCGGTCCAGGAAGCGTTTCACCGTGACGTGGTTGGTCTTGTAGCCGTACTTCCGCCCCACGATGCGCGCGATCTCGCGGTAGTGGATGGGGGGTAGAGTTGTTTGAGGTATAGGATGTAGCCGGCGACGACGTCGGGATACTGCTGCTGCCCCTTGTCCGTGGTCGTCCGCCCATCGATCAGTCCGCGCATGCCCCGTTCGAGAAAGCGGTGCGCCTTCTCACTCACGGTGGCGCGGTCGAGCCCGGTGGCGCGGCTCCGCTCGGCGACCGTGGCATCGGCGAGCATGATCTCACGGATCACCTCGTAGTCGTGCTGCACCGGGTCGGTAAAGCGCAGGGCCAATTGATGGAAGTCATCCGGTGCCGGCATACCTTTGATCGTGCCCCCGTCACATGCACATGATGGTAGGCAGAGTCTACCACGATGGCCGCCAGCGTGTGGGCTGTCCCCTTTCCAAAAACGTCAACGGTCATGTGGCCGAGTCCACGCCCGCTCGTCGGTGGCCTGTTCACCACGCTCTTCCGCGTGCTCATGGACCGCGCGCGCACGCTGCCCGGCGGCGCGTTGGAGCGCGAGGTGCGCCTGCTCCTGGATGAGTTCGGCACGATGGGCGCGGTCCCGGACGCGCCCGACCGCTTCAACGTGCTGCGCCAGGTGCGTGTCTCGCGCGTCCTCTCCTTCCAGATGCGCTCGCAACTGATCGAGGACTACGATGAGACCGGGGCCGAGGCCCTCGTGGAGTCGTGCAACGCGCTGGCCTGGCTGGGCGGGACACGCGGCAAGGATGCGCAGTGGGCCAGCGAGACGCTCGGCAAGCGCACGGTGCTGGCCTCCAGCGCGGGCGACTCGGCCGCGCCGGGGGGCCTGTTCGGGCGCACGCCCGAGCGCGACAGCCGCTCAGTGAGCGAGGCGGGCGTGCCCCTGTTGTTCCCGGAGGACCTGCACGCCTCCTCCCGTCGGCGTATCATCGTGAGCGTGCGCGAGGCGCGGCCGATGGACCTGCGCACGCGGCCCTTCTACACCGTCCGCGCACTCCGACGCCTCTCGAAACTGCCGGTCCCGCCCGCCTGCGTCGAACGCGCGGACCCCGCGCCGGTCGCCGCCACGGTGGTCGCCGCCGCAGCCACACAGGCACCCGCACGCGCGGATGCACCGGTGGTCCCTGTGCCCGTACCCGTGCCGACCCCAACGCGGGGAGCGGTGCCCGACGCGGCGTGGGGAGCCTCACCGGCCACGGTGCCCAGCGCGCCCGTGCGTGTGATGGCGAAAGCACCGGCTGCGGCCCCAGTGACGACGGCCGCAGCTACACCGACGGTAGCGCCCGCATCCAGCCCGGCGCGGCTGCCGACGGCACCGGTGAAGCACGGGCGCGCCTACGACTGGACGGGGCTCCCATGACCGCACCTGAGCCGCGCCGGATAGCGCCTTTAAGGGAGGGACAGGGGGTGTTCTCGCGCGCCGCCTTTACGCCAGGGGAGCTCGTGGGCTACAATGCCCATCATGAAGGAGTGCGCCATGTAGCACGATGCGCGGCCACAGCCGCGGCAAAAGGTAGAGGCCCACCGGTTCGTACCCGGTGAGCCTCTACCTCGCCCAAAACTAACTATCTATATCACCCGGCGCTGGTGTACATGCTGCCGAAAGCGATCACCAGAGCCACCAAAACGGAGGCCGCGACCCCGAGGAGTAGTCAGCTCCGAACCGGATTGCGGGCCTGCACAGGAGGCTTTTATGCTTCAAAGCACACCCATGCTCTCTCGACAGGATAGCGCGGACGCGCGCGCGTGTCAACAGGATGGCACATCTCCCGTGTGGACACGCGCGGGGATGGTCGATACGGGGCGCATCATCGCGGCCGTCGCGCACGCCTATAACGCCGCGTTCCACCCCGCGGACGACGTGACCGCCGCTGCGATCGTCGGGAAAAGCCGCACGCCCGCCGTCGCCCTGGCCCGGCACCTGTGCGCCTACCTGTTCGTCGAGGACTATCGCCTGACCAACATGGCCGCCGCCCGCGCGGTAGGGCGCACCGACCACACCACGGTCCTCAACAGCCGCGCGCGGGTCGTCGCCGCCCTCGGGCACGACCTCGCCCTGCAGCGGGCTCTCGCCGGCGCGCGGGACATCCTGAGCGGCACCGCGCGCGCCCGCCCGCACCGCGACCACGGCCGGCAAGACCTCGCCGGCGCGACACCCCGCGAGCTGGCCGAATACCGCTACTGGCGCCTGCGCGCCCTCCGCGCCGGCAACTGGGGAGGGGCGCGATGAGCATGGTCATGACGGATACCGCCCCGGTGGAGGTGTGGACCTTCGGGGGCGTCGACACGCTCAACGGCACGCAAATCCCCGACGCCTACTTCGATGAGGTCATGGCACCGCTCGGCCCCTCCGCGTTCACCGTGCTGATGTACGTGTCGCGCCGCACCTTCGGCTTCAAGCGCCACAGCGACCAGATCAGCCTCGACCAGATCTGCCACGGCATCATCACCGGCGAGGTCCGCGATGCCACCGGCGCGGTCATCAAGCCGGCCCGACGCCTCGACCACGGGACCGGCCTGGCCAAGTCGACCGTCGTGCGCGCCCTCGACCGCCTGATCGCGGCTGGCCTGATCCGCAAGCGCAAGAACGCCGACCCGCGGCGCGGCCAACTCGCCAACACCTACGGCATCGTGTTCAAGGACCCCGCGGCGCAGGCATCGGCGGCACCGGCGGCACCGGCGGCACCGGCGGCACTCCCTGTGTCCCAGCGGCGGACAGCCCCTGTGTCACACGGAGACACCCCCTGTCGCGCGATCGTACAGGCCCCTGTCGCGGATGTGGACACACAACAAACAGTCGAGACAACAAACAGTCGAAGACACACAGCTATCTCGAAACGAACGCCACGCGTTAAGCGCACGAATCCTCCCGTCGATTCGAACGATTCGATGGTCCTGACGACAGATGACACAGTGATAAAAACGCCGGACAATTCCGGTACAGCGCCCATGAGCGAGCGTATCGCCCACCTGTCGGCGGAGTTCGGTGACGACGCGCCGCTGGCGAGCTGCGCGCGGGTGCTGAACATGCAGCGCGCGGCCGGCCTCAGCGACGACGCCCTCCTGCCGTTGCTGGATGAGGCCGCCACGATCGCGCGGTCACAGGCGTCGACGATCACCAAGCGGGGCCGTCGCGGGACGGTCATCCGCATGCCCTACCTGCTCGCCACGCTACGGGGTCTCGTCGAGACGACCACCGACGCGACTGTGGCCGCTCCGCCGGCGTTTAGTGCCCTGCCTATGCCGCTCCCCACAGCCCCCCGTGTCCCCGACGCCGATGATCCACCGGCGACGACCGCGGCCGAGGTGATCTGGCGGGCGGTGTTAGGCGAGGTGCGGCGGGACGTGACGGCAGAGAACTATGCGGCGTGGTTCACGCCGACCCGCGCCCTTGCCCTGGAGGGGAGCGTGCTGCGCATTGGAGTGCCGACGCTGTTCCACGGTCAGTGGCTGGAGCACAAGCTGCGGGGATGCGTGGACCGGGCGGTAGGGCATGCCGGCCACGCCGGGGTGCGCATCGCGTACGACATCATGCCGCTGACCGAGGGGACGACGCTGACCGATCGTGCGCCGGTCGCCGACCAGGTAGCGGATCAGGTGACGATGCCGGACCCCACCGTCGTGCCGCGACCGCCCGCATCCCCACGCGAGATCCTCGCCGCGCCGCCCACAGCAGGGCCGCCTGAAGCGCCAATCGTTGTGCCGCCCTTTGTGGTGTGCCCCTTCTGCCGCGCCACGCTCTGCCGTTGTCGGTTGACGGAGCAGCTGCGGCGGGTGATTGCTGCCCGTGTCGCCCTGACACAGACGGGCGCCCCAGGCCCATAGCCTCCCCTCCATGCTCTATGCTGACGGCATGAGCTGGGATGAGTCATCGTGACGAGCGATGGGTCGATGGGTCAACATCACGTTGACCCATCGGGACACGCACAGGTGCAGGCAGTCGATAGGTGGCAATAATGTTGATGCATCGGGGCGCACAGGCGGTCGATGGGGGTACATGACGTTGACCCATCGCGCTGATGACAGGGCGATGACGCGCAGGAAGGGGTGGGAGAATGCCCGATGAGGGGGAGCGTATAGCGCCGAGCGCGGGGACGGCCCTTGCGGTGGTCGACCAACGTCAGGTCGCGTTGCTCGATACCGATGAGGTGCTGGCCATGCGGGCCGAGGATGGCGAGATCTACGTCGGCCTCCGGTCCGTCTGTGTGAGTCTGGGGGTTGCGCCGACAGGGCAGGTGCGCCGCATCCAGGCCGATGAGGTCATGGCCGAGGGCCTGCGCGAGGTGCGCGTACGGACGGCGACACGCGGCCTGCAGACGATGCAAGGGCTGCGGCTCGACGTCGTGCCTTACTGGCTGAGTGGGATCGAGCCGCGGCGGACGAAGCCCGCGTTGCGCGATCGGTTAGTCACGTACAAGCGGTGGGTGGTGCGCCGCGTGTGGGAGGCCTTCGCCGCGGAAACGGGGATCGCGCAGTCCCCGGCGCCGGCTGCGGCCCCGCCGTCGCCGCTGGGGCAGGAGCTGACGCTGGAGCAGATCGCACAGTTGGGCATCGCGATCACGACTCTGGCGCGGCAGCAGATAGCGCACGAGCGCGCCCTGGCGGAGGTGCGCGGGCAACTCGCGGTGCAGGAGGATCGTCTGGCCGTGCACGACGAGCGTATCGACCGGGCGGCGACGGTCATCCGCGACGTGATCCGTGAGGTGCGCACCGTCCAGGCGCGCCTCTCCGCAGGCGTGACGATCACCGACGAGCAGGCGGCCACGATCCAGACGCTCGTGCGGGATATTGCCACCGCCATCGCACGCCGCGACGCGGAGGCCGGCGCAGGCGGGACGCGGACGAACGCGTACCAGGCCCTGTTCGGAGCCATGTATCGTCAATATGGGGTCACGTCCTACAAGCTCATCCGCGCCGAGCAGTACGCCGACGTCATCGCCTGGCTTCGGGAGTATCAGCAGGCGCACCTGGCGTCTGGGGAGGACTGACATGGCGGCTCCGACTCCCTCGCCGTCCATCGGCGTGCTCGATGCAGACGGCCTGCGCCTGCCTGAGCGGCCCCTCGTCACCATCACGGGAGCGATCCGGCACGTCGGCGACCTGTATAACGGCGCGCGCCGATATGGGCTGACTCAACTCTGGTTGACTGACGCCTGGGTGCGCACGGCCCAACTGCCCGATACGCTCGCCGTGTCAGGGCCGTTCTGCGAGCTGCGCCACGCGTTCGTCACCGACGGCCTGGACGACCTGCACGCGTTCCCCACCGCGCTTACCCCCTGGCTGGACCTGCGCAAGAAAGGCGAGGCCGGCTCGGGCGTGTCCATCGTGTTCTCGTTGTACGACGAGCACGCGGTGTGGGGCCTCGACACCGACGGGGCGACGTTGCTGGGGGCACTTGGAGCCTACGCGCAGGCTGTGGGCACGCCGTACTACCGGTCGCCGGGCCGCACGGGAGCGGACCTGCTGCAGGAGCTGGGCAAGCGCGGGGCAGGCGCGGGGCGCGCGTTCGCCGAGCGGTGGCCGGGACCGGCTTTGCAGGTGGACACGGAAACGGAGGTGAGTTGGCTGCGCACGCTCGCGCCGGCCGAGCGCGCGAAGACATACCTCCACTCCTACGATAAGAACGCACAGTGGTTAAGCGCCGCCGGCGTGGTGGAACTGGGCCTATCCGGCATCGAGGAGCGGCGCGATCCGGGCGGTAAACTGCCTTTCGACAAGAAGCTGCCGGGCTACTGGCTCGCCCGGATCGCCGGTGCGGAGGAGCGGTGGGCCTGCACGCCGACGGTGGCGTGGGCGCTGGAACGCGGCCAGGCCGTGACGATCACCGAGGCGCACGTCTGGACGGAGCACAGCCGGGCGATGGAGACCTGGTACGAGCGGCTGCGGGGGGCACGGACGGTGTTGCAGGGCGACGCGACGCCGGCGGGGCACTTAGCCCTGGGCGCGCTCAAGTACACCTACAGCCTGACGATCAGCGGCTTCAACAGCGCGTGGCAGCGCGACCGACGTAGCCCGCTGTACCGCCCCGACTGGCGGCACGCAATCCTGGCGCAGGCCAACGCCAACCTCTCGCGGGCGCTGCACAAGATGGACGGTTCCGTTGGGCCCTGCTGAGATGGGTGAAAAGTCTTCGGTCTGCACTCCGCTATCCACCCAGAAGACGGCCGCGCGACGGTTTCTCCGCCGAACCGAGGGCTTGATCAGGTTGAAGCGATCATCTTATCCGATGATCTTTCGGCCAAAATGGGCCATCTCAGCACGCCCCAACGGAACCCTCCTGGGTGGCCCGCCACTCCCCCGGCCCCAGGCGCGGGCGGGCAGGGGCGGGGCCGACCGGCCCCGGACCAGGCGGCGCGTCCGTCTGCCCGTCGCTATCGGCGGACGGGCGAGGTTGCCCCTGC
>JAABUP010003166.1_pt1 | contig 29526 bp, 28 predicted proteins | sample 5559201 | NCBI WGS metagenome assembly JAABUP01 (sample SAMN10711887, study PRJNA513373) | rock metagenome | isolation source: Antarctica rocks | place: Antarctica | reverse complement strand
AAAAGACTAATACATTCTGAAAGCTCAGAACTTTTGACTGCCTAGAGTTCTGAGTTCTATAGCACTGATAGTAATGAGTTTTGGTGGGAAACAGGCCATTCGCGAAGACTTTTGACGTGTAACTGTAAGTGCAAGGGGACAGTGAAAAAGCAGCAGACAGATCGCCGCCCGCCACATAAAAACGCCGCGTCGCGTCGGGTGATTAAAAGCAAAACCCCTCGGCCTTACCCTACCTCCAGCGCCTTTCGAAAGAGATCTGAAACAACAAAAGGAGGGACAAGATCAAGATATAAAGAGCCTGGAGATACTGTAGAGCCAAAAGCGCCTGAGGAGAGACAAGGCTGTAAATACTATACTATAATAGCCAATCATTGCCTTGGGAGAGGAACGATTCTGGAACAAAAGAGCTCGATCTCCTTGGCGGCGTCATCACCCCCTGCTAGCATTCGCTTTACTAACTTCTCCTTCCAATCTATAACCCAGCCTTGGACATCTTCGTCGCAGTCGAGTCTTAAATAATCCATATCTACGTCTTGGTAGCGCAGGCGTGCGGTGCCACCGGCAATGGAGACGTCGGAGGTGCGTTTGAGTTTGGCGTCGATGCGATCGATTAGGGTGCGGTAGGTGATGGTCGAAGGCACGACGAGCGTGACGTGTTTGGCGTCGAATTCGACGAGTGTGAGTTTGACTTTTAGCTGATTGGGGGTAGGGAGGTCGTTGCTTGAAGTAATTGAGGACAGGGGTGCGGACAAACCATTATAGTCCACAGTCGACTGAGGAGCGGGAGTCGTGTTCGCCGACTGGAGATACTGGCGTGGATTATGGCGCATTGCTTGCTGCTGCTGCTGCTGAATGTACTGCTCTTGGTGCATACCATGCTGCTGTAGCTGGTCTTCGTAGCTGTGCTGGTCATGATGCGAAAAGTAGTTCTGCTGCGCCAACCGCTCCCGTTGCGAACCAGGCGACTGCGTGGCAGCTCTAGTGGGCATGCCATTTGGTCCATTGATGGGAGAATTGTTCTGACTTCTATTCACAGTTGTCCTCATTTGAGTAATATGAGCTGGAATGGGAGGTACCGGAATATTGTCAATCGGCGGCTGAAGTTGACCGTTAGGATAGCGACGAGGGGCGGGAACGTTAGGGTTGTTGTGGATGCCAGGACTGCTGGCTGACCGCATTCTACTCTGCGTCGTAGCAAGCTGCTGAGCGCTCTGGGAAGCAGTCATGGCTGGCAAAGAAGGTCTCTGGTTCGTACGTACACTTACATGATAGCCATTGGTAGGTGTAGGACCATCACGTGAGGGTTGCCTGCCCATGGCGGGGGCGGTGAAACGATTGTCATCTCCCGGCCATCCATTACTTGGTGTTGGTTGTCGCGGGAAGGGGTATGTGTTGGACTGGGCGCTGGAGCGGAAGGATACAGGTGAGTCGGCAGTAGGTGAAAAATATGAATTTCCGATGCGCTCCGCAGGAGAGACCGCGTCATTCGGAAATTGTGTGTGTAGTGTTAGCGATGGCCCGTGGTTCTCCGGTAGACCGAATCTCTGTGGCCCCGCATGATTCGAACCCTGCGACAGGGGCGGTCCGCTGCCACCGGTCGCTGACCGAGCTCTCAGGCTTGTGCTTGAAGCGTTACGGCTCATTGCGAATTCAGACTGTACTCTGTAGCCAGCGCCCTGTTGTTGCTCTCCTTGCTCGGCTTCATCTTCTTCGGCGTCCTCTTCTCGGTAAGGGTTCTCCATTATGGCTCCTTGGTTCTTGAGGTAGGTGAACTCCGTTTCTGATGTACCGGTCTGCTTCGGACCCTTTGAACCCTCACCGAGCAGTTTTCGTTGTACGTCCACCTGCTTAGACCACTTTCTCATGATTTCTTCGTTCGCAAAACGTATTACAAAGTTCTCCACCCCTGGATCGCCTTTCCAGAAGATCTGAATCGTGTAAGACCCTACAAATAATCAGTAAGAATTGAGGCACTCACGGTATGATCCAAGACTCCGATGCTCAGGTGGAGATCGCGCTTACCAGGCTTTTGTATAGAAATAATCTCCGTCACGTTTTGCATGAAGATACGACCCTTGAGTTGAAGACGCAGCTTTGTCGGTTTGTCTTTACCCATGAGCTTGTTCTTCTGCTTATTTGGGTTCATTTCTTTGCAGCAGAGCAGGATACGTTCAAAAAGGTAGACTTTATACTGATAGACAATTGGGGTTAGGATCCCCTGCTCGTTAGCAAGCTTTTCCTCCAATTGCAATCGGTCTAAAAGAGTTTTGGATGAGGAACAGGGCTTCGTTGGGTGTTTTTGGGCCTTGTTGCATCTGACAATAGGCCGTTGAATTGATAGATAGTGAAAAGTGCTCTTCTGCGCTTGCTTGAGGAAAAGTGGTTCATTTCGCTGATTGTCTGACTGGTCTTGTGACTTAATCGGGAGAGGTTGCCAGGCTTTTTGGTAGCTTTGCTCTTCCGGCTAGGAGTACTTGGTGTTGAGCCAAGGTCAATTCCTGAACCATCACGAGAGCTCTGTCCCGAAACTGATAATATGCCTGTAACTTGGCTTTTGGATCCACGGGTAGTTGGGCTGGCTAGTGATTTAAAGACAGGTGATGAAGTGCTTGATCTTGCTCTGAATGAGGGCATGAAGGGAGCGCTTCTTTCGGAGTCCTTTGACTGCTGAAGAGCTTTGCTCCGTTCCATGCGATTGTCAGACTGCTTGAGAGTTCTCGCCAAAGATTTTGCGACAATTTTGGTCAGAATATCCTCAGCTGGCTCTTCGGGCGTTCTGAAGCCCTGGTTGAAACTTCTGCTGCTCCAACCGAGGCAGAACTACAAGCAAAGACTCGAACGAATTGCGCTTGACGTCTGGAGACCGCACTTTAGGCTCCCAGGCTGTGGCATGGATGTAAGGAGGGTATAAGGGACATCGCCTTCCGCAAAATAGCGCGATACTGGGGATTAATCTCATCAAACATTAGACGAACCTCTCGTTCCACATCTTTTGCGCCATTGTCTTTGAGCACAGTGAAATTTCCGTAGAGCAAGAGCTCCCCAAACTGGTCGATCTTGTGACCTTTCCAGTCTTCAACACTGCTTTGCAGTTCGTTGAAGGCGGTCAGGCGTTGCTCTCTGTCCATGGCTGCATTAGCACGCGAAAGCACAGACCTGGACGCTTCGGCGGCGGCTTGAAGCTCCCTTTGACGCTCGTTGTCGATACCGCCATCCTTTATGAGTTGCTAAGCGGCGTTAGCAGCGGGACTTGTTGGACGGCTCAGCGTCACAGGGTTTATTGCACTTGCATACATCCAGAAGCAGTGGATATTTTGAAAGTCGTTGGAAGGGCTTCAACAGAAATCCAAGGAGGACGCTTTCATTTTCCACCATCTGCTTGTAAAGTTCGGACTGAGCCGAGGATCTCAGTTTCTCCCACTCTCTGATGACTGTTTCGTTGCAACGCTTCTGATTGGCGATGAACGGCTCATATACTCCTCGAAAGGGTTCATTCCAATTAGTAAACAACCTTCCCCAATTCTGCTGAGCTTCCGGGAGAGAATTCTGCTTCTCTATGCGGATTAGGAAGCGGCGCTGGAAATCTAGCAATGCGTTAAGGTTTAGGAATATGTCGTGAATGGCATCTCCGGGAATGGCGCCGATCTCTTCGACCTGCTTCTTGAACTGCTGCAGAGATTCGAGATGCTGGACATAGTCACGCTCGGTGGTGACAAGTTCGCCTACTATGTGCTGTCTCTGCGTGTGCTTCCCAGACTTTAGTCCATCCTCCGAACTATGCATTTTGGATTCCTGCTGGTAGAGCTGGCCTCGTTTACTTAGAAGGTCCAAAACTCGATTCACGACTTTTGTGACCTAGCGCAAGACGTCAGCTCCTTCCATGCCGGGTCCCAAGCAAACGCCAAGAATGCAGGTGAGGTTCTCTTCGGAAATCGGGCCATGGAATTTTCGATACAACAGTGCACTGCTTTCTACACAAGCGAACGCAACTTACCTTCACAAACCCCGTGGTATCATTACCGTATAGATCGGTGATCAGGAAACACTCGGCAGCTGGAAATTCCAATTCGGTCAGACACCCTTGCAGGAACTTGAATGTGGCCGCCTTCCCCATCTTCGACTCCTGCACTTTTGAGAGGTCAATCTCTAGCGGTACTTCTGGCTCTAGAGCGTTATATATCGTCATCAACGGGAAACCTAGCTTGAAGCATCTCCACATCAAGCTGACGGGGTCCTCGCCATCTTCTTCCTCATCGTCAATATCTTCCATCTCATTGATATGCTCTTCAAAGCCAGGTACCTGCCTCAACCGCTCTTTCAAGTTGAGGCATATCTGGTAGAGTGATTGCTCTTTGTCCGCCTTGCGATTCATGATGTTTATGGTTCCTCTCCCACTAGCATCACCATTCGTCGGACCACTACCATTTGGCACATCACCGCCCTTCAGGCCAGTATTCATTGGAGGGAAGAGCCCCTGTTGTCCTCCAGCCTGCGTTGGTCCGTTTGGTCGTCCTCCATTCTGATAGAACCCCTGTGGTGCTGCTGGTTGTGAATATGGCATAGGATTTGGAGGATTCTTGTGTCCTTGAGCGAAAGTTCGAGGTGCGCCGTAATTTGATGCATGTGTTTGGATCGAGGAAGTGCCTGCCACAGGACGAGTAAATGGACCGCGAGTCGACTCCATCACTAGCATGTTTTCCACAAGATTGGTCGGAGCTGATTTGTATGCGAGGAAGTCCCCAGCGCTCTGTGGATTGTTCTATCGACCTTTTGCGCCACCGTTCGCCGGTCTTAACGACTTCTGGACCGAGCCGGTCGTACTTCACGAAGCTCAAGGCAGTGGCTTTGCGAACAGCGCCGAATGAGTTGTAGTGAATATGCTGTCAATTAGCAGCGTCCCGAGACATTGGGATTGAATATGAGGCCTTTCTCTTTCAGAGATCGACGAGCGAGCAGCACCGTGTAGCGAGGAGCTTGAGGATAGTCTTGTGGAAACTGTGTTAGGAATGCGATGAACAGCGGTGATCGTTTTCTGTGGAGATTCTGCAAGATAACCATAGATAGGGCGCTTCCAGAGACCAGAAATGTGTTTCAGTTGCAAGGGTCAGGGAGCCTGTCGCAGGTGCACAAGAGCCGCTGTAAGAAGAAACGAAGGGGCTGCGACCGTGAGTACGAAGGAGGACTTTCGGAATTGACCAGTGGATCGGAGCAAATGATGGTATTGGACAACATGAAAGTCGAAAAAGACCAAGACAGTCTCCCAATGACAGTTAGGAGCCAATGTCGAGAAATCTGAGCGCTGGTGGTGGTGATAACGACCTTCGCACAGATTAGCTCTTTTAGGGTCAGTCCGAAGTGGATGTCTTCCGTCCGTTCTGGCTCTAGACTTGTTGGACCCCTTCGGTAATCCGTACCGTAGGGCGGCACTGATCCACTTACTTAATCAACTGTGAAGCAATGAGAACAAGGAAAAACAAACACGGGTAGGTAGTAGCTTTGGAAGTGGAGAGATGATGGATGACTAAGCCAAAAACTTCCTCAGCTGTCTGCCTAGGCACTAGGAGTTTGTGCCGTGTAGGGTATTACTTTGGATCTTGAAGACTTTTATGATTTGAAGAACAGGGCTACAGCTACGATATCGATGGCAACAGCAGTCACAGATATCGCGGGCCTTGAACATTGGTCGCATTGCTCTCCGCCAACCGCGCGTCAGCTCTGCTGTCGTCTCTGAAACATTGGACGTGCTGAAGATAAGATGGGCTCTGGGTGATACAATATTGAACCTAAGACCGATACGCAGGAACGGTGATCACCGGTTGGCGAGAATCTGAGCTTTTCTGAACTCTTGGAACTGCGCATTGTATTGCGACCGACTTCAAACGATAGCGCTACAAAGGAAGACCACGAGGAAGAAAGCAAGGCCCGCATGGAGGCAGTGACGCCCTAACCTGGATATTACGAAGATTTCATAATGAGTTCCAACAGTGACGCTTTTTCTGCCTCCTTTTCTGGACAATCGCAAACATACCGACCGTCATTCCAAACATCCCCGATGCAAACTCCTTTCAAGCTTGATGAGGGCTACTCTGAGGAGACAAGGAGTCAGAGTGGGAGTGATGCAGCCATGGAGCCAGATTCCATAGCGGGAGCTATGCCAGTACAGGCGTCTACACCTTCTGTAGGACTACCCGATTGGATCATGGCCCTCGGAGAGCATCAGAGGAGTGGTGCGCATCCTTCTGCAAGACCTCACATTCAGTTCAAGAAGCCCAACTAACGTTTTGTTCTCAGAACTTGCGTACACCATACTAAGGTCTTTGCAGACATCTTCGATCGCCGTAATTGTAGAACGACTGAATCCTCTGTTGCACCTCGATCCTGTGGCAATTCTACCTCCAGAAGTGACCTCGGAAATCTTTTCCTACCTCGATTCCTCAACACTTCTCAAGGCCGGATTGGCATCACACTCATGGAGAGAAAGGACCCTTGATTCTCAAGTATGGAAACATATGTATGGCTTTGAGGGTTGGGGCAAAGAGATGGATTCAATCAGGAGCTTTGAAAAAAGCTACACCTACCCGAACAAATTTGTTGAGCGGAAGTCTAGGTCGAGACAAGCGGAGCCTGACGCAGAACAGCACAAACACAAAAGGAGGGCCCGGGCCACCGGCCTGTCTGGAGGACGGAGTAGTTGTCAACGAGGTACCTCGGCCGCAAATGCGCCCGTACAGGCTCCTCACCAACGCATCGAACAACCCCACTGTGCTGAAGCTGGCTTTCTGAGTCACCACAAGCTATCAGAGGATGAAGCGAATGCGGGAAATGATGAACAGATGCAGGGTCTTGATTTCCCTACGTCTACAGCTATGTCCAATGTTGGCGATCCTTCAGATTCGCTGAGAGAAAACAGCCATGAGTCATCTCAGATGGACGAGGACGACGAGCTGGATTCCCCGCCCTCCCCTAATAGTGCGACGGCTCCTGGGAGCAGGCGAGCCAGTGCAGCCAGTCTGACGCTCTCGCCATGTTTGATGTTACCCCCAACCTCGGGCGCTGCCAGGATCAATTGGCGGTTCTTATACAAACAGCGAAAGAGGCTAGAGGACAATTGGACGAGCGGTCGTTTCAAAAACTTCCAATTCCCTCATCCGGACTTTTCCTATGAAGCCCACACAGAATGCGTATACACAATACAATACTCCCGCAAACATCTTCTAAGCGGTAGTCGAGACCGGACACTCCGAATCTGGGATCTAGACACAAAACGATTGGTCAGAAAGCCGTTGTTCGGGCACACTGGATCAGTCCTATGTCTTCAATTCGACGATAGTCCCATCGAAGACATTATCGTCTCTGGCAGTAGCGATACGGACGTAATCATTTGGCGCTTTTCTACAGGCGAGATCATCAAGAAGCTCGACCATGCTCACCGAGAGTCCGTGTTGAACCTCAAGTTCGATGATCGATTCTTGATAACTTGCTCGAAGGATAAGACTATCAGAATTTGGAACCGCCATCCTCTAATCCCAACTGACAAAGATTACCCACTTATCACTCCAGAAAGTGGTGCACGGTACCCAACCTACATTATCAAGAAGGCAGATTATACCTTCGAGGAGTTGGAAGAAGCCGTAGCTAAACAGCAGGTCAAGCTTCTTCCTCCGTACAGTCTCCTCATGACGCTCGATGGTCACAATGCTGCGGTCAACGCTATCCAGATACACCACGACCAGATTGCCTCCGCTTCCGGGGACCGCACAGTCAAGATCTGGGACATCCACAGTGGCAAGTGCACTCAAACACTTCAAGGTCATACCAAAGGCATTGCGTGTGTACAATTCGATGGACGACGTGTCGTCAGCGGCAGCAGTGACAACTCCGTGAGGATATACGATCAAGCTACAGGAGCTGAAGTGGCGTGTCTGCAAGGTCACATCAATCTTGTAAGAACAGTACAGGCTGGTTTTGCTGATCTGCCGGGTTCGGAAGACGCACTGCGAGCTGAAGCTCGAATAGTCGACAGGGATTTTTTTGAAGCGAGGCGAAATGGTGTAATCTCAGACGATCCGACGCCGTCTACGCGACGGGACCGAACACGGAATGCTGGATCAAGAGATCCAAAGCACGTTATGGCTTACGGTGCCGAGTTGCCACCAGGTGGTGGTGGAAGTCGTTGGGGCCGAATTGTCTCTGGCTCTTACGACGAGACAGTCATCATATGGAAGAAGGATTCAGAAGGGAGATGGGTTGTTTGCCAGAAATTGCGCCAAGAAGAAGCTGTGCAAGCTGCAGGGGGTCCAATCGGTGCACTACCACCAGCTATGGGATGGAGCTATTCTCCGCATACTGCTCAACACATGCCCAACCACCAAGCATTAAGTGCTGATCCTGGGGGCCCCTCCGAGCACCCACCCCAGTCAGCGTCTCAGCAGAATTCCCACACCTATAATCAGCATGGCCCAATGCCTGCAACTCACATTGTACAACAAGCCATGGACGTTGGCGTGGCGGCTCTGAACGCAGGGATACAGAATATCGCCGACATCAACAACCATCTGACCAACACACAGGCTGGCTCAGCACAGAACGTAGCCCAGTACCGACCTCCATCCACCCCGAACGCACACACTGGGACTAATAACGTGGCCTCAGCAATGGCGCAGGCGCACCTGACGGCCACCCACCTCCGAGGACAGAGTAGTGTGCAGGCGGGTTTACAAGCCGCTGCCGGCGGGGCTGGACAACCGAACTCAAGAGTGTTCAAACTGCAATTCGACGCTAGGAGAATAATATGCTGCTCGCAGGATCCAAAGATTGTAGGTTGGGATTTTGCGAATGGTGATGGGGAGATCATGGCGGCAAGTAAATTCTTTGCGGGACCGTGAACGTCCATATCTACATAAGTAATCGATTGTGTCATTCCTGGGCGTACCCTGAGCGTATCTTCAGCGTACCAATATTCTGAGAGGGGTTTTTCTATATGATCTCCATCTTACCTGCTATCCTGATTCATCAGTCTGCACTGCATAGCAGAGGAGCTATATCTCCAGCCGAAGCCCATGATTTCTCTCTCATCGCAGGCTAACCATTGTCAGCGTTGGGCAATGTCTATCAATTCAATTTATATTAAACCATGACTTGACAGACGACCCAGCGTTAAGCTATCCCTAATGCTCTGTGAAAACTACCTGATGTGGTGGTCTAGGTCAATGAAGTTAGGATAGGCTTGAATGATTCCAGGGCTATAATACATGTACTCATACATATGGTGCCAAGGAGGGAACATATTACACAGCGCTGAACACATGAGCGCTGTTTCAGCCTCTATTCTCTCTGCTAAATCGGTATCCTTGCCGATTATCGCCATTACGTCAGCATTGATAAACAGTCTCGTACTGATGTCAAATCTTTACCTCCACATCTTCTCTACCATCGGGATCGTTCTTGCCACCCTATATGCCAAGAGTAGCAAGCTCGACAACTTATCTTTGCGCCCGCTGTCCACGAACGCAGCGATCGCGCGCGTCTAAGAATGCCATCCACCATTCCGTCCAGTTCTACTCCGCATCTACTGTTTCGCCACAATCACCCGTCCCTGCTGTACCAAAGAATGACTCTATCAAAGTCAATGGCACAGACATCCCTCGACAGGCGGAGGAAAGGGGCGCCATGTCAAGGCGTCTGGAGGAGTTGACGGATCGAACAATAGAAGAATCCGGAGAACGGTCTAAGAAAGCTTTTGAAGACGCGGGGTTCTCGGAGGAATTGAAGAAGCAGTTGGAAGAGAGGATCGAAATGAGCAAGTTCAAAAGTGACAATGCAGCTGCATTCGCGCAGGTAGACTTGCCGGTATGGTCATCTGTTCAGGGCATGTCGGGTGTGATGGGCTTGCTAATACGAAGCAGGCAAGTGCCGGCAAAGGCAATCGAGATATCGCAGCAGCTCAACCCTGGGCTGGCACCGAGTCGCTTGAAGATGCCACCCTTCGGATGCTCAACGACGCCCATAAGCCACTACGAGGTACCGGGCCGCCTAAGATTCCAACGCCACGAGAACTTCCGGTCAACGTTGACCTCAGACGACGGAGCACACCAAGGAAGTCATCTGGTGAGCGCCTCGCGAATGCTCGTGACCGAACATCCATCTATGCGCTCAGTCAAGACCCGAGCGTGACAGACAAAGAGAGGGAACAAATGCGCAAACAGCTCAAGGAGCGATTTGCCGCCGGTGCTCGACCGATGCCAACCTCAGTGCAAGGCTTAGCTGCTCTAGCGAATCAGAGGATTGAGGACGCAATTGCTCAAGGACAGTTCAGGAATATACCTCGTGGCAAAGGCAAGAACATCGAAAGGGACTACACCGCCAGTAGCCCCTTCCTGGATACGACCGAATATTTCATGAATAAGATCATCCAGAAACAGGACATTGTACCGCCATGGATCGAAAAGCAGCAGGAGTTGGTACAGGCAGCCACACGGTTTCGAGGAAGGCTGAGAGCAGAGTGGAAAAGACACGCTGCGAGGGTGATCTCGAGCAAAGGAGGATCAATACAGGTTCAGATTAAGAGGGCGGAGGCCTATGCTGCTGCGGAAGCGGCGATCAATCCGCGCGCGAAGAAGGTCGAAGCCTTGAACGAGATCGATGGTGAAGGAGAGGTAGCGCAAGTCACCGTGACAGAAATACCTTTAAGTTCTGGGGAAGACGAGACTTCCAAAATTACTGTTACGGAAGAGCTGGCAGCAGCTTCGTCTCCATCTCCTATAGATACCGCCGCAACTCCCTCACAATCATCTCCATCCTCCGAAACACGAACATCATTACCCCCTGCCGTCCTTACCACAAACACCTCACCATCAGCCCCACCCGCCGAACCACCTCCCCCAACAGCGGCCCACCCCTTCCGAGACCCAATCTGGGAAGGCAACGAACACTCCTACCACACTCTCGCCATAACCTCTCTCAACAACCTAACCCGCTCCTACAACCTCATGGCGCCCAACCTCGCCAAGAAACCCTACTTCTCCCTCGACCGCGAACTGCGCTCCTGCTTCGCTGACGTCGCTCCCCAGCTTCCCAGTGAAATCAAAGAAAGGGCTAGCGCACCGAAAATCAAGGTGGAGGTCGTAGGACATCGACCGGGGGGCGTGTTGGAGAGGTTTGCGGGGGATAAGGCGAGGGTTTGGGATGAGAGGAAGCCGCCGTATGGGTTTAAGGAGTTTTGGAGGGACTTGTGGGGGAAGGGGCGAAGGCTTGATTGAAATGACGATAGGCGATTGGCGTGAGGGTTGATTTACAGATCTTTAAATTTCGAAAGGATCGAGTATTCATAAGATGAGGGGGGTTGTAAGGAGTCGGAAAAGATTTCATACTAGATAAGTGCCCATGGATGAGCTTTGGTGGTCTTTGCGAAACGCATGTATCATCGTCAGGCTATGGATATGCCAGATTCGCTCGCGTCAATCGTAGCTATTCCGGAAGCCCACCAACGCCAAAGTGCACGATCTGCGCTGTGTCAGTAGAACAAGAAGTTGGCCAACCGGACTCGTTCATGAAGCAAAAACCCGAACATTCAGATCAACGCTGCCGGTTGCAATCACGCAGCGTATATTAACCTTCCCACCCCCGGGGTCGTCCTTCTTCCCCACGCCATTGCTCATCGTCCCATTGACCTCACCATTACTGACGGGACCAGCGTCCTTGATCACACTCGGCGCCCACCGTATGCAGCTCACGAAATGCCCATGCGCATCATCGAGCGTCTTTACGCACTTACATTCCTGCGCCAAGTCCCAGCATCTGATCGTCTTATCGTCTCCGACACTGAGTAGATACTTGCCGCCCGGGTGGAACACCAATCCTCTCACCCAATTGTCGTGTCCGACGAGCGTCTTGATCAACGTGCCTCGCGAGTCCCAGATCTTGATGCTCTTGTCTCTCGAACCGGTGGCTAGGAATTCTGCAGAGCTGCTTGGTGGTGGTGGTTTTTTCAGGCCGGCGAGTGTGGCTAGATGAACGTATGTAGATGGTGGGGCGATGATGCAGCATTCTATGACGTGCTCATGGCCGAGGAAGGAGGCTTTGGCTTCGCCGGACCCAGCGTTCCAAAGTCGTGCGGTCTGGTCGTTACCTGCTGAGAGCAGCCATCGGCCGTCGAAGCTGGGGGCTACGTCTCGTACCCAGTCTGCGTGGCCGCGGAGCGTTTTCACGCAGTATCCTGTTGAAACGTCCCATATTCTTAGGGATTTGTCCCTTGATGCGGAGACGAGGAGATTTCCTGTTGAAGGTGATTCGGCAGCTCCACTGGGAATAAATCGGACTGCGGATACCGAGTGATCGTGACCTGGTAGTGTTCTTATGTTTTTGTATTCATTACTCGGATCCCATAACTTAATCGTCAGGTCTGATGAACAGGATGCTAGTAGTGTTCCGCCTCTCGGGCCTCCGAAGTCAACATCCAGCACAGCTTTGGTGTGTCCTTTGATCGTCCGCTCTAGCTCTCCTAGCTCCCAGTCCCATATCTTAATGGTTGTGTCTTCGGACCCAGAAGCCAGAGAGGAAAAGATAGGATGGAACGCTACACATGTGATCGGTAGTCGATGTGACTGCAGGGTATGTCTGGCCGGTGATCGCGGGAGCCATGTTGACGGGTCTTGGTTTCTTCGAGATAAGGAAGTAGGTGTTGCGGAATCGAGCTCATTTTGCAGATTCGAATTTCGAGATTCTAAGTCCATTATCTAGGAACTCCCTCACAATGAGCATACGGCCAGTCGATGTCATAGGATCTCAAGGTCGTTCCAAGGTATTGAACATACCTTCTTCTGCAACCTAACCACACTAGTCCACTTCTTCTCCAGCAGACCCTCATACTTCTTACTTGTAGCATCGTCAAAGCTGTCACCTATTCCCAGCTCCTTCCGCAGCGTGGCTGCACTGTCTGGTAGCTTTGATGAGGAAAGGTACGCGATAATGGACTTGTGACTTCGATAGTAGAATCAGCAATCAACTGAGACTGCTCAATATTTCGGACTTTAAGCTTACAGCTCCTCTGCTTGCCGGGATGTAAGGATCTGGCTCATGGCGAGGGCCGCGGATACATCAAGCTAGTAATCTCACACCCCTCCGCTTGCTCGAGCTTCCTGAGGTCCTCGGCCTACTGGCTCAATGTGTCTGCTAACAGTGTTTGAGATGCCAGATCGCCGTCCAGATCAGCTTCGAACGTCCAGAGGTTCGGGTAGCTTGTTGATCGTGAGATCTGGGCGCCGTAGGAGTGGGACGTGCTATCGTAGGAGTTGCTGGCGAAAGTTGATGTTCTTATTGCAGGTTAAGGCTTATGAATAGGAGCGAGTACTGGTGAAGTACTATTGTGAGAGCTACAGACAATGCCGTTGAATGTTTTTGGTGGGGGATTCTGGTGCTTTTCCTCGCCAAGGAATCACCGTAGTGACATCCGCAATGGTCAATACATATTGTTGACGATCTGCACGATCTTGAAAGTGATTTCATCACTGAAAAAGCTCGGTTTCATTGCTCTTCCAGTGTTGTTGTTTTATATCATCTAGTGAAAACTGCGGTAGCTGTGCATAACGCGAAACATTAGGAGATCGGACAACACTGCGAGATAACATTGCGGCGCATTCGACCATACACCCTCCACCTTTCACGGAATTCTCATACGCTGGAAGCTTTGCAAGTGATCTGAGGCAAGTCGATGTGCTCCATTCGCTCCATTTGCTCTGCGCTCTGCTTGGATCTATCACTGTCATGCGTTGATGCCATGCCATCTCACTTTTCTGCTCCTCTGCGCCAGCTAACGCGACGTGTCACAGCCAGTCTAGGTCTTCATTCCGTAAGCAGTCGTGTCCTGGGAAAGATGGCCGATCAAGAGGAGGACTTCAGCTCCCTACCTTTGCCTGATCGATTTGTCCATAAGGTTCGTCGATGTGTCCAGCATACATCACTATTGGACGGACCAGCCTGACGAGTGAAACCATTGTAGAACTGGAAAGTACGAAAGCAAGGCTACGAGGACTCGGCGAAGGAGTTTGAAAGAACACCAGACGAGTCAGATCCGGCATTCAAGCCATTCCTATTAGACGCAGGGCTGTGGAAGGGAGCTGTAGCAGATTCAAACGTCGCGGCTCAACAGGATGGCATCAATGCGTTATGTGCCTTTCTGAAATATGGGGGAACACAAGCATGTACAAGGTCAAGACCCAGCCTACGAGAATCTCATTATTTTGTCGAAGCAAGGCTAAAGTGGACGTATTTCATGTAGGACACGAAATGTCACAATATCGCCAATCGTTGAGAAAGGACTTTCCTCCACGCGAGCAGCTACCAAGCAGAGCGCGCTGGAGGCTCTTTTGCTGTATATCGAGTTGGACAAAGCGGACCCTGTTATCGAAGACCTTATCCCTCATCTCTCTCACAAGCAACCGAAGATCATCGCAGCTACCTTATCAGCGCTTACTTCAATATATCACGCTTACGGCTGCAAAGTCGTTGATCCAAAGCAAGTTCTGAAAGCCTTACCGAAGGTCTTTGGTCACGCGGACAAGAACGTACGGGCCGAAGCCTCGCATTTGGTAGTAGAGCTCTACAGGTGGTTGAGGGAGGCGATGAAGCCAATGTTTTGGGGAGAACTCAAGCCGGTGCAACAGCAGGACCTCGAGAAGCTCTTCGAGGCTGTCAAGCAGGAACCAGCGCCTAAGCAGGAAAGATTCCTGAGATCACAACAAGCAGCTATGGCTTCGTCAACTGGTGGTGGCGGTACAGGTGAGGATGGTGGAGGAGGAGATGGTGAAGAGATAGACGAGGAGCCCGTTGAGGTGGATGCATTTGATCTTTCTGAGCCGGTCAATGCATTCAGCAAGGTACCTCAAGATCTACATGAGAATCTGGCCTCGACGAAATGGAAGGATCGCAAAGACGCACTTGACGCTCTTTACGCTGTCATCAACGTTCCACGAATCAAGGATGGACCTTTCGATGAGATAGTTCGTGCCCTTGCTAAATGCATGAAAGACGCCAACATTGCCGTGGTCACAGTTGCCGCAAATTGTGTTGATGTGCTTGCAAAAGGCCTAAGGAAAGGGTTCGGGAAGTACAGATCCATTGTGATGGCACCGATTATGGAGAAACTGAAGGAGAAGAAGCAGTCTGTAGCCGACGCATTAGGGCAAGCTTTGGACTCCGTGTTCGCTTCTACAAGTCTTACAGATTGTCTTGAGGAAATATTGGAGTTTCTGAAGCACAAGAATCCGCAAGTCAAGCTCGAGACGCTGAAGTTTCTTATCCGTTGCCTGAAGAACACACGAGACGTACCGTCAAAGCCCGAGACCAAGTCAATAGCCGAAGCGGCCACAAAGCTTCTAACAGAGTCCAGTGAAGTGACCAGATCGGGAGGTGCAGAAATCCTCGGAACGCTAATGAAGATTATGGGCGAGCGAGCGATGAACCCTTACTTAGATGGTTTAGATGAGATTCGAAAGACCAAGATCAAGGAATATTTCGAAGCAGCAGAGGTGAAAGCAAAGGACAAACCAAAACCTGTGGCGCCACCACCCAAAGCTGCTGCCCCTACCGGGCACAGGAAGGTTGTAGGCAAGAAACCGGCCACTGCAGTTAAGAAGTCCGTACCTACACCTGCACCACATATTGAGGAACCAGCTCCGGCGCCCTTACAGCCAAAGCCGACATCAGGCAGGAGCATACCGTCAAAGCTAGGAGGACCTCCAAAGTCCGGCTTGGCCGCACCGAGTGGAGGTCTGAAGCTTCAGAAGAAACTTTCTGGACCAGGTGGAGCTGCTCCTCCCCACACTTCTTCACCGATGCGTAACATCTCATCACCAATCTACGAAGACACAGCAGTCCCAGCACCCAAACTCGGTTTAGGAGGACGAGGCCTAGCAGGCCGACCACTAGGCAAGCCAGCCGCAACTCCAGCAGAACCTCCCGCACCAGGCCCCGTCCCAGGCATGAGTGCCACCGAGCTAGCAGAACTAGAAGAACTGCGATCAGAGAAAGACCGACTCCAAAAAACCAACGAAGATGTCCGCACCGAGCGTTCCAAACTCTCCTCCCAAATCCACGAACTCCAGAACCACAACGCCCAACTCATCGAAGACCACACCCGCGACGTCCTCAGCATCAAAGCCAAAGAAACCCAACTCGTGCGCGCCCGTTCCGACGCCGAAGCCGCCGAGCAAACGGTGCAGAAACAACAACGTGAGTTGGAACGCCTGAGGCGCGAGCTCAGTCGAGCCGCTCGCACGACGAGTCCCGCCCCGCCCGAGGTGAACGATCAGATCTACCGTGATCCGGGCACGAACGGACATGGCAACGGCCATCAGCATCCCGGTGTGAGTCGGTTCGACAGCGCGCCTGCTGGGGTGTACTCCAGACGAGCGAGGAATCACATCTCTAGCCCGAGTGAGGAAAAGGAAAACGGGAGTCTGGAGACTGCACAACGGAACAAAACGAGTCCACCACCTTTGAGCAGAGGGGTCACAAGCTCGGCGACCACGACGGCGACCGCGACGGGAGGCAGGGGCAGTCCAACTGTTGGAGGAGGGGGAGGGGGAAGGACGAGGAGGGATGTTGGTGGTGCGGACGGAGGGGCGAATGGGGAGCCGGTGGAGAGTTGGAAGAGGGCGGCCGAGGTGACGAGTCAGTTGAAAGCTCGGATCGAGCAGATGAAGGTATGCTTCTTCTATACTCTTGAGTGGCTGTTTTGCTTTGCGATTACTGATGGTCTTGGGGGTAGGCGAGGCAACGGCTTGCGAAACCGCATTGATGCGTAGGATGTGGGATGCGGGTGGAGAGCGGAGTGGTGGGTGCATCATGAGAGCGAATTGCTTCCTGGCTTTATGCTTGATACCAAGTTGCTTTTGAGGATTGCTGTTGCTTTGATGTATAGCATTCACAGGCGTTCGGGTACTTTAACCTTCAGGAAGCGTGTATGAATGGACCACATGATGCGTATTGAGAGGTTCATGATAAGAATATCCGTAGCAGAAGAACGACGCCTTGTGGATAGTCATGCAATGAAACAACAACTCTGAAACTGTACACATCTGCAATCCTGACTTAAGGAAATCCCGACCCCAAAACTCTCTCTCTCCACCAAAACGCCAATACCAAGAACAAAGCAAAGCCAATATCCACAATCAATGATAAGCATCGCCCCACATATCCGCCTCCTCGACGACCCTATCCTCCGCCCCAACGACCCTCCTCCCCTCCTCCTTCTCCCTCCTCTTGCGCTCCTGCCTCGTCACCAGCCGCGGCGTGATCGGCGTCAACGGCGTGAACGGCATGTACGGACTGTACGGCGTCGCCGGCACACCCCCCGTGCGTAGCGCGGCGTGTGGATCGGGTCGGTGCTCGAGGATCGTGGCTTTGATGGTGGATTTGGGCCGGTTGTCGTGGGTGGCGCTGCGGAGCGGGAGTTGCTGAGGGCTTGTCGTTGGGCCCAGGGCGGCTTGGGTTCGGAGCGGGAGCGGGGCTGGGTGGCGGCGGTAGAGGTTTTGGGGGCCTTGGGATTCGGCTTGGGAGATTTGCGATGCGGCGTCTTTGAGGTTGGTTGTCGTGAGAGGATGTTGCTGTTGTTTTTGTTGTTGTTGTTGGGAGACTGGTCGGCGCGGGGAGGTTGGCGGCGATTGGGTGGTTCGAGATGCTTCGATCTGCGGTGGTGTGGGTGGTGGTGGACCTGGGTCGTAGTAGCGAGGGGTTAGGGCCTCTTCGTCGCCGTATGCGCTGGTGTGGTAGTGGGCGAGATCTGGGGAGCCCATTGGTGGGGAGATTGGTAAGCCGCGGATGCCGCGCTTTCTGCTGAAGCTGCCGAGAGATGTGCGAGGTGAGGTGCGGCTGTGTGACGATATTCCGCTGATGGAGATTGGCGAAGGTTTGGAAGCCTTGGAGAGTGGCCTTCGGGGTGGTGAGGCGGTAGTTGAGCGCGATGGGGGTGAAGAGATGCGTTCTTGATGTGAAGATGGTACAGGTTGCCGCAGATGCTGGAGTTCGGGAGGCTGCTGTAATACTCGCTCTTTGTTTGCGTCGTACACCACGGTTGATTGCTTAGCGTCATGCTCCATCACTGCTTCGTACAGACGTTCCATTTCTCGCTGGCTCTTGGCTTTGTCATCCTCAATGACGCTCTCGTCGAATGTAACCACGCTGCCTTGTTGTGAAGCCTGCTGCTTGTGTCCTTTCGATGGACTCGGCCAGTGGAAACTGCTCTTTGCCTTGTCGGGACTCGGCCATGTTATCTTGGTGTCTGTGGCGCTTATAGGGCTCGGATCGAATGCTCTGTGTCTTGTTGGCGAGACGGGTGAAGGGTCGAACGCATTCGCAGCTACATGAGGCTTGACCATTTCCATGTCGAGTGTCCGTGGTGATCCCTGCGCCGCGCGACGTAGACGATGTCCGATGAGAAAGATAGCAGTGCCGATTATGAGAATGCTGAGGAAGTATGCGCCGGATATACTGCCAATCTGGATTGGGAGAAGAGACCTGTCGCGTGAAGCGGTCGCAGATAGCGGAGGGCCGTCTTCTGGTGAGGGTGCAGGGCCGTTGTCAATGCTAACGTGCCAAATGCTTGCTGCAGTCGTTGCTGAGGAGGAGAAAAGTACGAATGCAAGTGATAACGCCAATGATCCAGTCGTTGTAGCTATCATGATACCTTAACACGGTCCCAACATCCCCTCAAGAGATGCTGCGAATGCTGATGATGCGACCGGACTCGAAACTTCGATATAAGTCCTTCGTGACAGGAAACAGAATGAGTTTTAACGATGTTCATGCGGGCGGCTGACGGTATATAGTTGTAGATTCGTGGAGAAGGCGCCATGATGGTCGAAGTGTGCTGTCGAGCGTGCTGAAACAACGAATGATTGGAGTGCGGGATCTTGCATGCTGCCGAAGCGCCCACGCCAGTGCTAAAAATGTATCCAATCGCGGGGCCAACAACCAAAATCCACATAACCGAACCAAAAACGCCGTGTCCAAACCCTAATCAATACCAAAAAAACTATACCGGAGGACGCCACCCCAACGCCGTATCAATCTTATCCAAGGTGGTCATGTCCCACCAATTCACCTCCTCCTTCTTCTCCACAACGCTCTCTGGAGTGCCCCAGGGCACCTCCACCTCCACCACCCTCGTCGTCGTCGTCGCCGTCGTCGCCGTCATCATGGGGACCCCCTCGGCACAAGGGGGCGACCCCCAATCGACTCTCTCGAGCGCCGAAATGGCGCCCCTCTCCGCAACCCCAACAACCACCCTCCCCAACAACAACAGCAGGGAGACCCCCACACACCTCTTCATCCCCCTCGACCCCAACACGCTCCGCACCGCGTCCAAAGAGTACTGGAGTACTCCGAAGAGCATCCAAAACAGAAAACCAAAAAAATTCATCGTTGTCACGTGATGAGGCGTCGCTATCTCACCGTCATCATTGTGCGGTGGTGGTGGTGATGGTGGTGGCTGTGGCGGCGGTGCAATCATCATAACAAGGCGATCATCATCGCCCAACGGTGGTAGTCTCACTTCTCGGCGATGACTAAAGGTGTGCTCAAACCCCATCACCTCTCCACGATGACCCATCAGTGTCGCTATACGCAAACCGTCAGCACAAGCACCATCATCATCAATGACTGAAGTTGAGCGTTGACATACCATGCTCGACGTTGCAAACGACCATCCCCTTCCCGAACACGCTTCCCTCGTCCGTCTGAAAAGTCGGCAGCACGACATCGAACCTCTCCCCGTTCCCCAACTCCTGCGCCCAAAGTACATTGATCGGCTTCCTCAGATCTTCAGGCGCACACGAAACCGTAATCTTCGTCTCTTCTCCCTTGTCTTCTCCCTCGTCTCCGTCCTCGTCCATCTCTTCAATCGCAGCGCCTTCTCTCATCTCGTTGAGAACAACCACATGCCCATTCCCCTCTCCCAATACATCCCCTACTCGCCCCTTCAAGCCATCTCTGATCCAAAACTCAAAGCTCACCTTGTCCGCAAAAATCTCGTCCCCATCCAGTATTTCAGGAAGGACGAGTGCGTTATACTCCACTCTCAAACCACGCTCTTCACTCCAAGAAAACGTAGCGTGCAACTCCGTCGTCAGCTCATAGTCGCGCAGATAGCGAACCTCTTCCTTCTCAAGACTGAGCGCGATCGCAAGCGGAACACGCGGGGAAAACGGACCGGCGATGCTGCCAGGGGTGGTGATGCAATCGGCGTCGAGACTGTCGGTGTCGAAGACGACCTTGGGGGTTTGGTGCGCGCCGGGGGTGTCGAGGGTGAAGGTGAAGTGGCCGGTACAAGAGTTTTGGAGAGCGAGCCCGGGGAGTTGGAAGAAGAGCCAGCCGGGCGTGGGCGTTTCGGACATGGCGATGGTGGCGGTGAGCTCGATGTGGAGGGCGCCTTGGATGACGTTGCGAGGGAAGGAGAGGGACATCATGCCGTCTTCGTAGACGACGGTCGGATCTACCGGCTTGAAAGCCGGCCGTTGCAAGATCTTCCACATCATCGCTGTGTGGTGGTCGGCGCCGTTGGTCGATGGGTCGTCACCGGAGGGTGGTGATGGTGCTCCAAGTGGTGATGGTGGCGAGGCGGGCTCCATGGTCTGGTGGTGGCGGCGGCGGTGCTTGACGACGGTCAGCGGGGCTTGATGGTGGGCGGCGGGCGGCGATGGGATCATCGCGCTGTCACGGTCAGCGTCAAGGAACGATGAAGTACTTCACAGAATGTTTCGTACTCATCGTCGTCATCTGCCAATGTCTCACCAGACAAGTCTGATGAGTGGCGCCTGTGGCGCGGCGTCATGCTCTCGAGGAACATCATCTCCGTCAGACGGACGGAGTCTACGAGGGGGTCCTCCCACCGGAGGAGTGGGAGGACGGTGTTCGGGGTGGAGGAGACCTCCATTGCGATCTTCACCCACGCGAAGTGGTCGTACTCACCGTCCCACACCGCCGCGACGTCGAGGAGCTGGACTTGTGCTTGTTGAGTCATGGTGAGTGATGGTAGAGTGATGAAGAGTACTGTGGCTTTGCTTTCGTGAGTGAATGAAGACGGTTGTTTTGAGAAGCTTTTCTTCTTAAGAGTACGACGATGGTTCTGAGACTGCGAAGATGGTAAGGAGAAAAGAGAAAAGGTGGGAACGCGTCCTTTTATGTGTACGTGACTTGTTATGGTTGAATTTGCAATGAGGGCCGACTAGCATATGTTAGAGATCAGGAAGGTACGTCGTCGTCGCCTAAACCAGTCTCACAACCATCTATGAGCACCAGTAAACCCAGTCAAAGGACATCGGAAGATATTAGACATCTTGAAGTACAGTACAGGAATGCTGCCTCCGTCAACCCCTTTAAAAAAAAGCCTGCCCCCTTTTATTCGCCGGAACCCCTCGTATGCTGGGTATTGAACGCAATGATACCAACAAAAAGTTAAAGTCCCTTAGCGAATGAAGTCGCCGTGACAACGCCGTCCATCTGCTCTATCCTACTGATACATCATCTAGTGCAAATATTCACAAGCACCAACGACCAAATAGAAGACTCTTTTGAACCACTGACTCCTGCAGGCAAGAAAATCTGCTACAAGCACCTGTTAAATCTGTCAGCCTGGCTGACTTTGTCGTTGTGCTGCAGTATCGAAACTTGTCGGGGGTCCTGGATTCGTGCCATATCGTTCACGGCTGGCCAACTGTGTTTGGGCAAGAGAACTTGATCCTGGAGCAGCTGGTGCTGAGTATGGACTTGCTCCTGTGATAGCAGAGCCGGGTTGAATCTGGGATGCTGAAGTCTGTAAAGGTGGTAGAAGATTGAACGGCTGCTGCTGTTGTTGGCCGAATTGGGGAGGTGCCATGTTCCCACCCGGTGAGATACCTGGCGGTGGGTACGGTGGATAGGTCGGTTGACCGAGAGACGTCCGAGAGAAGCCAGTAGAAGGCACCGAAAAAGTATTCGGTGGTTGTGATCCGGGACCAGGGGGGTAATTTAATGGATAGGTATGTGATGGTTCTTGGCGCATTGAAGGCGTCGGTTCGGCGAGATGTGGCACTAATACTGGTGTCGGTGGACGTTGTTGACTTTGGGGATACGGATATTGAGAGTAGCGTGTGTGTTGCTGATACGACGGTATTGTACCTACAGGTGGTCTGCCCGTAATCTGCGGACCGGGAGAGTTGTAGGGTGAAGATGCGGCGGATGATCCCTGATTGGGGTGCCGAAACGAATAGTCTGGCATGCCAGCTGGTGCAGAGTGGGGGCCTTGAGCTTGATTGATGACATAATTTGGTTGGTGGTGTTGCTGCGGAGGATATGCGCTATAAGGAGGCTGTTGTTCTTGATACATTCGCTGCATGAAGCGCGGGTCTCGTGCGTAAGGATCAGTTGGCCCAAGGTCAACAGAAGTCCTTGAGCGCTTTGTTGAAGGGTCTCCCCAGACCGAAGTTTGCTCTCGACTCGGAGAAGTGATATAGCTCCCAGCCTGTGCATGGGTTATCTGGCTCATTGGTGTTCTGGAGTCAATGGGTGGCTGCGGTGGATAGGGACGTGGGTAGTCTTCCGGTCGCAAGCCTGGAGGAGCGGGACGTTTCCTGCTGCAGAGTCAGTGAGCTTTGCTTAGACCTGATCGATCTTTACTTACACTAGAGTCCGTGGTTCCTTTCTGATCCGAAGTCGTACGCCTTGATCGCCGAAGGAGCGAGATAAGAAGGTAGACTCAGACATTCCAGGAAAGTTTTTCGCAGCGAACACTGCCAACGTGTCAGTATTCGGGCTTGCTCGGCTTTACTTCGACAAGCCTACCGGTGAAGGGGTTCGAGATGATGGATTTGATGTGGAAAACCTCGGCCCTGCAACAATCAGCTTATCTGGAGAATGAAACGCCGACAAGGACTTCAATTACTTGCGCATCTCGAAGAGGCTAAAACGAAGACGATATTCCCCTTCCACCTTGACGGAAAGGTCCCCAAAAACAAAGAATCCACCATCTGGAATTGCAACATCAGTGGTTGATCTATGAGTTATGTACCTCGGAAGGGACCGACCGCTGTTGTCAACATCCTTTAGCCTGTGGAGAGAAGAGACCAACGTTCCTGCAAGAGCCGTCTGGGGAGCAATCCGCGCGGGACGCTCTTGACTCGCATCGTAGAGGTTGCAACACATGAAGTAGTAGGGGCTTTGGAGGTAGTTCCTGCCCTAAAGATCAGCGCAAGGAGGAAGCTCCACGCTACAGCCCGACTCACTGGGCTGGATCAGAGTCATCTTTGATTTTGAGCTGGATGATAGGTGGAGGGTCGACAGGCTTCCGATCTGCATAAACCCGAAGATGCAACGTCACAATGGGTCTCACCATATTCCGGAGCAAAGGACATACCTTTCTCCTTGACACCAGCCACTCGAGCTCTCACCGGACCTTGACGGATGCTCAGCTCGTAGTCTTCGCTAGTAGCCAACATGATTAGTTGAAGCCCTAGACAAGAAAGTAAGATACGTCATTCTGCAGACGAATTTGTAGCGTACCTTCTCAGCTTCACCCGTGCAGCGGCCGCGTCGACGAACGTGTGTGTGTTCATCAAGCTCGACGATTCGAGAAATCTCCGCAAGTCGTGAAAAGACGGTCCCTCCCACGTCTCCTCACCCTCTCTTTCCGAGCAACACGTTGATGGAATTGGCGTCAGCCCGATGCGCTTTCTTGAAGGAGTAACGAGGCAAGGTCGCTTCGCGGAGAGCAGACCTCACGTCCGCGGCGGTGGAGACACCGTTCGCAACTCAAGCAGACGATGAACTCAGTGGTAGAAGCTTTCTGGGAAGGAGAGAAAGATAAAGTCCGATAGGTTGACGCTCTGCTGGTACCGTGTCCGCTTAACTAGGTATTCTCGGAGAATTCAAACGGGTGTTTCGCATGCGAGCTGCGTGTATTCGGGCAGAACAGGGCTTGAAACGGTCGATTCGTTCAAGCGGTGAAAGGTTTTCCTTTCCTTTCCTTCCCTTCCCTTCCGCCTACAAAGGCAGCTTGCAGCAAGACGGAAACAACAGCACACTCAGCTCAGTTGACGTGCATATGAGTGATGCGGGGGCGTTTGTCGATAAGGTACGCAGTGTAGGTAGACGCTCCGAAGAACAAACGCGTTTAGGGTCCGTTGGTGATCTTCTGAGGCTAAGCAATCCGTCTGGTCTCCCGCTGGAAAGTCAAGTACACGTCCTTGTACTTGTACCTAAACCTACTCGAGCAATAATACGTATGGGACCTCCACTCCATCCAATACCAAACCACAGAGTCCGGTCCACGCCGAGCCGAGCCAAATTCTATCCTAACCCGGGAACGATCCCTTTACCTCTTCCACTATACTCGTACCAAGTCAAGCACTTCGTACCAGGCACGATAATAATAATAATAATAACAATAATAATAATAATTCGGCATGTACCGGTACTTACACACCTGACGTCCCTTCTGTTTCGGGAAGAGGCCCACTAATAGCGTTGGATCTTTGACTTTGGGATTTTGAGTTTCGACGAGAACCGGGCTCGCCGTCTTGACCGGGCGAACAAAACGCACAGTAGCGCCAGACTTGGTCAGAGATGGCGCAAGTCTTGGGTGGTGTGCTGATAAGGTAAGTGGAGCTGGCGACAAAGGACGTAATCATGCAACCGGGATCGAGCCGGTAAGGTAAGGTAAGGTGGTCGGTGGATCAAGGTCGATCCAATCAATGATGACCCGCAGCACAAGCGCCGTATTGGATTCTCAGAAGTCCGAACACGGGGGCAAACAAGGTAAGGTGGTGATTCGGATCCAGGCTGGAAAGGTCAAACCGTGGGAACTCGTGTTGGATTCGGGGACGATTTACGCAGCGGGCTTTTACGCCAAGTCCGTTCTCCTGCTGTCCTCCGACGGGCCCTGGGAACAGCTTGCAGGTTTCCGACCAGTTCCAAGTGATGAGGCGCGGATCCAGGTAAAAAACACGACTTGTCGCAAGGTATCTCGGAAGGCGTTGGCTTCTGTCGCTCGGATGGCGCAAGTCCTTCAAGCGTACAGGGAAGGTGGAGTACGTTTAGACTTTGGACTTTGGACTTTTTGACTCGATCCTCCAGTCGTTGCTGCTCCGAAGGAGCCTCGACTACATGTCCGGGGACTCGACGGAGGTGGATGAGAGCTTGTGATATAACACTGCTGACAATGGGAACACCGACGTCGCTTCACACATGTTGGATCAGAGGTGGCCCTCACACATGTACATGTACGTAGCACGTTATGAGAAGTCTGGAAAAGAAGGGAAAGCGCATCCGGGGGCGTGCAGGCGTCCAAGTCATTGGCAGAGAAGGCTCACATCACATTATCACCCATCAACCAGCAAAGCCCACCATGACGAGAGGAGACGAGATCAGACCAGAGACGAGAGAGCAGAGACGAGGATGTCAAAGGAAAGGAGAGCACAGACTTCAGGGAAGGTTCCTGGCTTCTCCATCAGAGTGCATGGGTCAACCTCGCTAGATCTTAGGCGCGGAGCGAGTCGATGCGCCGCCGACAGCCATGTGGGAATGTCACCGTAATCTCTCCACCGAGACGACAGCCTCCGACTATCGGCAGAGCGATGAGACCTTGGGCGAGGGATGCACCATTACAATACAACACGATACAATACAATACAACTGATGGCGTGGTGATGGCAAGGAAGAAGACTGCCCCAACTGTCATTTAATCCCATTTGTTGTGCCAACTCGAGTGCCGTGTCAAAGACATGTCGTTATGCAGCATGACACCTGGCTCGTGCTTACTGCTTCGCGTGGGAGGGCGTGCAGATGAGCATCGGTTGCCGAGCATGGAACCCCTATCGAACAAGTAGAGTAGAAGAAGACTTGGCAGTCATGTCTCGACCGAGTGTAAGACAGCGCAACACGGCAAGGGAAAGTGGCTGAACCAGATGGGCTTGAACTCGATCCAAATAGGATGTGTGGCGCGCCTTTGTACCTCGCGTGGAGTTCCTCCAGGGTCCGAATCACGGAGAGAATCCGAAAAGCAGCCTTTTTCGACGAAGGTTATCATTGCTTTTCGCTATTTCCTGTGAGAAAGCTGTCGGAGTATTTTACCTGGTAAACGACGGCGGGAGAGTGCTCATGTACCTAGCAACTGACTAACTCACCATGTGCTGTCCCCAGCACAAACGGGGCTTGCTCCATCTCAATCTCCACTCCGACATTAGTTCATCACGCCATAGGTTGGGCATCGATCAGTTGACTCGCGCAATCCATCGCTCCCGCCGCTTGAACCCGGTGTCGACAAGTGACTAATAGCTCCATCCCAGTATCATATCGTCGCTCACATGGTCAGTTCGCGCAAGCCTGGTCCATATTGCTACACCTCAGCCAACGTGCCACCATCATTATATATTGATCTATCTGTGCTTTCCTTCTTTCCGGTCATATCAAGTCGTCGTGGCGCCAACACAGTAACCACACCGGCGCAACCGTTGGTTGGATTTCACCTTACCGTCGCCCAAGCCGCGCACAGGGCCTGGGTACAAGGATCGAAGCAGCCGAACCGGGGCTCAACTGGCAGACTAGCTGCAGGTGTCTCGCTTTCCGATCGAAGTCAACTGCCGATCCGCGCTTCTTATTCGCCGCCAACGCCGATCGGTCTCGTTCGGGGCTTCTCTGAAGGTCTCACTTCACTAACTTAACATGTGCGCGAGCGATGACAGCTTTCAGAATGGTCGTGATAGCCGGGGCCATGCGATCGGGGTGATGCACGACTATCTCGATCATAAGGTACATCTAAGTGATCTTGGCACGCCAACTTTGTCCTTGTTACCAAGATCCATGGACTTGATTCCGCTGAACACGCCAAGTACGTTACATTGCGCCCTGGACACGAAAGCTCTACGTCCGCAAGCAAGTCGGGAACACAAGGACAAAGTGAAGATTCGGTTCCATGGGGTTTGTGCTCGAAACACGCGGAGTTCATGGCCCTCGCACAGACTTCTGACCCATGGTATTGTCATGTTGACAGCAGCGATCATTACCGCCCACGGGGTTGAAAGAGATCGAGAGATTCTAATCGTATCATTCTGAAACCCAAAACTTATATATCCCTAGTCTCCTGCATCAGGGCATCCGAAACAATTGTCCCGCCATGTAAACGAGCTTGACGTGTGCTCCACCATTTCATCGAACTTCGGCCTACGAATATCGTAGGATATCTGACCCTCACCGAAGAAGGTCGCCATTTCATTTAGGTGCAATTTACTCTCGGAGAACCTACAGTGACTTGCCCACCACAGTCATTGCTTATACCTCGACACTTCATACATGTTTCGTGCAGCGCAGCCTGAGCCGCCTCCGTTGCTTCTCACCCGCTTCAAATCCAAGGTTCCGAAGATTGCGACGAAATTTGACATGCATCACTCGGCATTCAAACACCGGCTATCATTTCCCGAAATGAGCTAAGCGTGCCGGCTTGCAACCACGGTTCAAAAATCTCGCTTGCAGATCATCCCTCGATCTATCGCTTACAGTTGCCTTCACTGAACGTACGTCTTGATATCAACGAAAACAGCATCCATCAACAAAACAGACTGGCGATACAGACCTCTATGTAATGACAGTAATCCTTCCAACCCTTACTAAACGCCCCCCACGAATAGAACGGCTCAGCAACTCAACAACTCCCGTCCCCATGCTCTCTCAAACACTACATCCAACTTTTCCCTCTCGCAATCCCTCCGGTTGCATATGCACACTTTTCTCGACCTGATGTGTGCACTGGAGAAGGTACTTGCATTGCATCTGCATCTGCATACGCGGAAACCATGGCCCGTGATCCATGGTTCAGTTGCCAGCAGTCAGAAAACTTTGTGCGACCCCAACGCTGCTTTTTCCCTGTTCCTCGCCCTTCTCCTTCCACGTTTTTGCTTTTTTCTTCTTTCCCACGCGAATGGCTCGTGCGAGTCCAAGACACAGTCAGACCTGACATGAAACATAGCTTTCGGTCTCTTTTCCTGTGGCTTGGTACCTCCGTATGCGTGCATGTGTCAGAGATAGGCAGCTTTCCCGAGCCACAACACCACCTACCACCACCGCCACCGTCGCCGTCGTCTGAGACTGCTGTTTTCTTCCTTTTTGCCCCCATCGTTCACGTACACATCTTCAAGTGCGGAAATCTGTGGGTGGTAGACGGGAACATTTCAAATACACTCGTCCGAGAGCCACAGACGGCCATGACATGAGCCGGGTGAAGTCCGCAGCGGCCTTGACTTTCTTCGAGGGGAAATAAAAGAAGGACAGGGAAAAGATTGCTTTGTCGATGATGTGATGCAGGTACCTGCCCTACAGTACTCGGTCTAGTACCAGTAGAGCTAATGTCGTATCACATCACACTTCTTTCCCCCAATCGCTCCCCGCCCTTTGAGAAGCGCAGTATCGGATCCGTTCCTTCCTGGTCCCAGAAGTAATACTCTCAACCCCGACCCAGCCATACCATACCATACCATACCATCACCTCGCAGTCCCAAAACCCACGTCTTTACCTTTCCCACCCTTCTCCCCCTCAACCTTATCCCTCCAAGCTCCTCAGGAAAGGTTACAAGGTGATGAGTAGCAGCAAGTAGCATAAGAAGACTACCTTACTAATGACAGAAAAGGATTTTCTAAACAACGACACGATGCGCTAGTAGTGGCGTAAGGTAAGGTAGACAGTGGCCGAATACTTTCCCATCTTCTACTAGTCGATGATGACTATGTATACAACTATAAGATATTGACGCGGTGTTTTCCGTCTAGCGCCGTTGAAGGCTTGTGCATGCTGTCTTGTGTTGTGTTGTCTGTTGTTGTTGTTGTTGGTAACTTACCTGATCCTGATCCTAATACTAAATCAACCGAATCTCAATAAACAATATTCTCCGTTCAATCTCCTCGCATATCCCTTCCCACCCACCATACCATACGTAACGTCGAAGCACCTATTCCAACCACAGCGTCCTGACACCGGCATGAGAAGCCACACCCCCCCCCCCCCCCCAAAAAAGAAGTATAGTAAAATCAAACCTCAAAGACTCACTCTTCGCCTCCTCAGCTCCCCAACCCCACAGCTTCTCAACTTTTCAGCTTCTTAGAATCCTCTATTAAAGAAACACCACAGCACACAAGTGTGTCTCATCACTTCACTTCACTTCATCTCATTTCACTTCACACTTCACACTTCACACTCCACACTTCACACTTCACACTTCACACTTCACACGTCACACGTCACACTTCACACTTCACTCTACACTCCAACAACAATCCACTCGTCACGGCCGTAGTCTTAGTCTTGTTCAGAGACATATGAATAGGGTGTATGTGATAAGTGATGAGAGAATGAAGAGTAGGAGATTGGGAGTGTGAATGAATGAATGGGTGGGTGGGTGGGATGAGTTGGATGAGTTGGATGAGTGGGATGGGATGAGTGGGATGGGATGAGTGATGGACAGACAGCAAACAGCAACAGCAACAGCACACAGTAAAGAAGATGAGCCG
>JAABUP010003165.1_pt1 | contig 29541 bp, 35 predicted proteins | sample 5559201 | NCBI WGS metagenome assembly JAABUP01 (sample SAMN10711887, study PRJNA513373) | rock metagenome | isolation source: Antarctica rocks | place: Antarctica | reverse complement strand
TTTGCATTGTGGGCAGCTGAATCTGATATTTGCTTTGCGAAACATGGCCTGGGTTGTTGGCGCAATGCTCTAGCTGTTTAGTCAACATGCACGCTGATTGCTGGTGATGAGCAGTTGGAGGAGGCAATATGGCTTATTTAGGGCGGTGAAGGTGAAACATTGTCTGCATTGCCACCCATCACAAGTTATCAACAACATCACAGTGTGTGTCATTATTTGTTCAGTCACTGTTACACGCTTTCTGATAGGGTTGCAGGGCCTGCCTAAGTAACGAAGTCTTACATGAAGCATACGTGGTGCGCTTGTGATTTTGCATAAAGATGAGGCAGCCAACACTGCTGTGACTTCTTGCCCCTGCAGGGGATGCACTGTTTCAGACGCATGAGAACCTTGAACACCTAGCAATGATGGAGGCAGTGTTGGGCCCTATCCCAAAGGCAATGGCTCAGGCTGCAAAAGGCAATCATGATTGCTTTGTGGGCAGGGACAGCCGCCTCAACTGGCCTGCCAGCGCATCCAAGCGCAGCATCAGGTATGGACTTGATAATGTAGCCTGTATAGTAGCTTGAGCAGTGCATATGCTGTTGGGTCGGCGCATGCGTATTTGTGTGATTGTGGCATTAGCCATTTGTGTCATCTGACTGTACAAGCTGAGGCCAAATGTGCATGCTGCCACATGTTTTACCGACGCTTGTCCAAGTGCTGCATGCCCTGACCCTTTATAGAAACTTGACATGCCTGATAAACCCTGACATATTCTGTACTTGACACATGGTATATCCTTGGTCTGTGCCATGTTCCACAACTCAAGGTGTGCTGCATTATGCAGGGTTGTGGAGAAAATGACCAGCCTAAGGCAGCTGATGAAGGACTCAGGGGAGCCCTCAGTGAAGCCGCATTTAGATGCTCTGTGCAACCTGCTGCAGAAGCTGTTGCAGTACCAGCCTCAGCAGCGCATCACAGCCCAGCAGGCCTTACAGCATGACTTCTTCCACACGACTCATGACATTGTTGACTTGACAGACTCGTGACTCAGGCATGAGACACACAGGCAGTGAGCCCTGACAGTTGCAATATTGCTCCCGTACCATTACCAAGGTACATGTATGAGGCATGTTGGCCAAGCTTAGCAACTGGCAAGTTGAAGGAGTTCTGTTTTGTTCAGTGTCGAAAAGCCGTGTCATGGCAAACAGTGACAACACAAATGAACCCTGCAGGTCCATGCCCGAGTATAGGGTGTGCAGGCTGAGAACGAATGATTGAGGCAACACTGCTCCCTTATCGTTGTGCACTGCAACAGCAGCTTCTGGCTTACCCTATAGACTTGCTTGAGGGTTTCTGAATACGTCAGTGTTCCCCGCTTTGCCTTTGTACATATGATTCTTGTACATTATGTTACATATGCTCCATGACGGATGGCTTTGTGGACGTTGTTGCTCTCCTGGTCCAAATGCAATCATGACTTGATAAATGATTAAGAAACAATATTGGGTATCAGCAGCCTGCTCACTGTTTCTGTTGAACCCAGTGCTAGTTCCCAGCGTTTGAGCAGAAATCACCTGTCGAATGTGTATGACACCCATCACTTCAAGCAGTTCTATTGCCTGAGAGCATGTCAGGCACAATTTTCAGCAAAAAGCTGCACCAACAGCACCACTTGCTTAGTCAAATCTCTGGTTGAGAATCCCAAGCATGGCATCTGCAGACTGCAGCTGAGCGCAGAGCACTAGCTGCAGCCGCTGAACGGTGTTGTTTGGTTGCTCTGCTCCCACGATAGCCCGTCGATGGTCTGTACGGTCACGTCCCGCGGCTGTCACGCATGTACCAGAGTCTGATCTAGCAACATAGTAATCTTGATCTTTGGCTTCAACTTGCACCGTAGTCCCAGTAGAAGTGGAGTCCTCCATACTGAGCTATAGATATGACGGCGCAAGAGGCAGAGCCTCGTCTGGTGATCAGTCAGATGGTGCTGGAGAACTTCAAGTCATATGCAGGTGCTCAGCACGTTGGGCCTTTCCACAAGGTATGTTCTGGGCGTCAGCAGCATCTGCACTGCTGAAGCACATGCAGCAAAACAGAAACGGCTTGCACATGAGCAATGTAAGTATGTTTTGACCCTTCAAACTGATAATGCAGTCTTTCACCTCTGTGGTCGGTCCCAATGGCAGTGGCAAATCCAACGTCATAGACGCTATGCTGTTTGTGTTTGGCAAGAGAGCAAAACAGGTATGCTGCACCAAGACGTGCTTGCAGCACCCTCATGGGGTTTTATTGCTTAGGCAGTTGGTATTGACTGAGATGCTCATATTGTCTGGCTTGCAGCTGAGACTGAACAAGGTCTCTGAGCTGATTCACAACTCAACCAATCACAAGAACCTGGCAATGGCAAGGGTCTGCGTTCACTTTCAAGAGATCCTTGACACGGTGAGCCTGACACAGTGCCTTTGCTGTGATGCTCTGATGTTGACAAGCATGCAGACTCCCCAGAAAGATTGCGTGAGACCTACAGTTAAGGACAAACTGCTTCAGGGTGACGAGACCTTTGAAGTCATCCCCGAGTCTCATTTCACTGTGTCACGCACAGCGCATCGCAACAACAGCTCTGACTACTACATTGATGAGAAGAAGAGCAACTTCACGGAGGTCACTAAATTGTTGAAGAGCAAAGGCATCGACCTTGACAACAATCGCTTCCTGATCCTTCAGGTTAGCTGCCTTTCAAATCTCGCTCAGTCACACTGCATCCATGACTCATTCATTGCCACACCAGCAAGCGCAGTCTACCTCTTCTCCTCCTTGAGTTTTCCAGCAGTTGTGGTTTTGTGCTGCACAAGTGTGGTGTCGCTGCTGTCCATTGCACAGTGCTGATGCAAGCTATGCACGTTCCCACAAGACCCCTCATGTATCTAGCTTGCTGGCCACTTGTGCTAAGCACAGCTAACTGGCAAGCACGACCCAACTTGTTGGATTCAGGGTGAGGTTGAGCAGATCTCCATGATGAAGCCCAAGTCTCAGACGCCACATGACACTGGCCTGCTGGAGTATCTGGAGGACATCATTGGCACTGACAAATATGTGGAACGAATAGAGGAATGTGCCAAGCAGTAAGCTCCTGCAGTCTTCCATCTATATTTGTGGGAAATGCAATGTCCAGGGCTGGTATTCCTGCTGCAATAGCAGGCTTTCAGTCATTGTGGCTTTGATAGCTCTACGCAGCTTGGAAGCATCTGGGATGTGCTGTGCTTATAAAGGGAGCATTGGGTCTGATGCTGCTCAAGCCAACAATATCCCGCACCTGTTTGGCAATGTCAGTGCCAGAAGCATGTTTCCCACCTGTCATCAGCAGTGCTTACAGCAATCAGAGTGTTGAGTCACTCATGCAAGATCATTCAGTCAGCGATCATTACACTGGTGCATCGTTTGTAATTGTATGATCAGCTGGAGAAAGCTCTACATGCGTCAGGACATCTTTAGCCAGTGCACAGTCTTCCATTGATGCACAGTGCTGTTATGTCTTTTGCTCAGGCTGGAGAGCCTGAATGAGGCCAGACAGGGGCAGGTGAACAGGGTCAAGATAGCAGAGAAGGAGAGGGAGGGGCTGGAAGGGGAGAAGATTGCAGCCGAGGCCTACCTCTTCAAGGACGCCGAGAGGCTAGGTGCCCAGAGCAAGATCTTCCAGCGCTTCATGCATGATGGCCAGGTCAGTCAAAGGACACAATATTGCTATGTACACATTCAAGCATTTGGCGGTGCCTGTACACCAGTCCTGACTTCCTCTTGTGTTTGAGGCTTATGCTAGGTATGCATAATGCAAAGGCTGCCTGCCACAACCTGCTATCTGTCCTGCTGGTGCTGAAGCATATACCTTCAAAGGCTCACACTAGTCTTGCAAAATAGTAAGTGAATGGCAGTATCGTAAACACATTCTGATCAGCTTGTTTCATGCATCAAGCTGGGAGACAGCTATCAGTGACATGCTCATAGGTAACACCGTCGCGCCATGCTGCTTTATTGCCATCGTGAACAAGCAGCTGTTATGCCACTTGTTTCATGCAAGCATCCTGAAGGAGACCGGACCTTGACACCACTGCATCTCTGCCGAAAGAAGTTGCAAGCAGGTCGTGAGCTTTATTCTGGGTCCCTCACATGAGCTTGTGGATGCCTCACATGAGCTTGTGGATGCCTGATTGCTTGGAGACTCTTGATCTTGTCTGTAGAATCCTAGTCAGGCCATGCAGCCCTATCATGAAGCGTTTAGTGATGATGACAGTGATGCGTGACCGAGCAGGTGGACAGAGCACACCTTGCGTGACAGATGGTTCTGTCTGTAACTGCTTTTTGAATTGCATGGTGCAGCGCAACCTGACCAAGATTGAGGGCAATGTGGGCGAGCTGGAGGCCAAGCTGAAGCATGAGCAGGAGAAGTTCAAGACCTACAACAAGGACCTCATGGAAGCTGAGAAAAAGTAGGTTGCCGTGGTCTTGTGGGCAGTCTGCTATGGTGCAGCGATGCAAAGTCATTTGGTGCAATGACACATGCCAGATCTAAGACTATTGTACGGCTACAATTCAAAGCCATAGCATGAGGCATGTATGAGGGAGCCAAGCTCATGCAACATGGTCTGACAGGTTCAAGGACATGAGCGCTGACCATGGCAGTGTGGCCAAGGAACTGGAAAGGGCCAACCAGGAGTTCAAGGAGTTTGAGCGCAAGGACATCAAGTACAGGGAGGACCTGAAGCACCTGAAGGCCAAGCTGAAGAGGCTGCAGGACCGGCTTGCCAAAGACTCTGCCAGAATGCAGGTCTGCAGCAGTCACTCTTTGCGCATCCAGCTGACGGACCTGCTTCTACTGCTCTTGCCTGTAGCTGCACCATGCTGTGACTGCCGGTCTCTGCTGTTGGCTGCTGCTACTGCCGCTGTAACCTGCAAACGGCGTGTCTGCTGCGGAGTACACATGTCACTTGCAAGCTGCTGCTGCTGCTGCCTCTCTCCACAGGCATCAAAGATAGATTGGCCGATCAAGCAGTCACATCCCTAGGTATCTTTGTATCTGGTGTCATCAAATCTGTACAAGTGGCACCTCACCGTAGGCTGGCAGCACAGAGGCTGAGCAGCTTGAAGCCGGAATCCCAGAGCTGACTACTGAAGCCCAGCAGCTGGAACAGCAGTTGCAGGCTCAAGAGCAGGTGTTGCAACAGCTTCAGGAAGGGGTTAGGGGGGAAGTGGAGCAGCACACCCAGGCTCTGCAGGAGGTTAGGCGCCAGCTGGCTCCCTGGGACCAGCAGATCAGCCAGGTTCAATCCAGGTTAGCTGTGGCTACTGCTGAGCAGGACATGCTGCAGAAGTCACATTCAGAGGCTAAGCAGAGATTCCAGGTATGCTTCATCACTCACCACTCACCCTGTGTTGTTGAGATGTGCTGTATACTGCATCATCTACCATTTTGCGCACCACGATTCCTGTAATCCTGCGTTGCCTTGCACGGCACTAATCTGCCCTGCCCTGCTCTTTCCTGCCCCATCATGATCTGCCCTGACCTACCATGATCTGCCCTGACCAGCCCTGCCTGTGCCTCCCTTGCGCAGCCCCTGACCTATCTCCACAATGTAGATAACAGCTATACACATCGTGAGACAGCACATGATGGCGTTACCCAAGGCCAGGTAAATGCTGTGGTGTTGTAGGATGCAGAGGAGGGTGCAAAGACCGCATCAAGCAGTGCTAGCAGCAAGGACAAGGAGGTTCTGCAAATGGAGGCACAACTGCAGCACAACCGGTACGTGTTGTCTTCCCATCAGCCTGCTCACAAAGATGCTTTCTGCATCTCATGTACTGTAGACAACTTCAAATTGCATGTTATGATGCCGTATATTGCCTTGCTGCATTCAGCCATGTTGAGCTGCTGAAGTCATGCTGCTGTGCATGCAAGTTTGCTGCATCACCTTTTGCCAAAACCCTTGAGCTGCAACTTCAACTACGACTGAATGCAGTGCTGGCAATCCAAACAATCGTAATTTCTTTGTCCCTGCGGACAAAACGCCATTCCTCTTGTCCTTGCTAGAGATTATTTAGCTGCAGATAGTTCCCACTACAACCAGATGCAGTGCTGAGCCCTCTTGTCCACAAATCAGACGACGATTTCAATATCGTTGTGTGCTGTAGGCAAGCAGTCGGCGCAGCTCAACAGGAGGAGGCAGGCGCAGCATCACAGGTGGAAAAGCTGAACCAGGCCCTGCAGGATGTTCGAGGCAAGGTGCAGCAGAGGCGGGCTGACTCACAAGCTCAAACCTCCCAAGGGGCAGTTGTAAAGGCCCTTATGGCTGCCAAGTCCAGCAAGGAGATCCCCGGCATTCTGGGGAGACTTGGTGAGGACACAGCACCTGCCTAACCAACTAACTCAGGCCTAACTGCGTGTAACTACTTGGACACAATCAAGGCCCAACCATTGCCTAACCAATCTTGGCTAGTTAGTAATCCCTGTGATGACGTGCTTGACGCAAATCTGTACTAACAATACATGGACTACAGTACATGAACGATGTACATATAAGTCGTGCATAGTGGTACATGGATCATGATACATGGAGAGTATCGTTACAGCAAGCAGCCCACTGCTGCATGCATTAGACACAGCATGCACATGACCTACTGGCGCAACCGCAGTGCTTGCTATGGGCTTGATGCGCTGGACCTGAATGCACCCATCTGCACTCGCAATCCACCAGTAGAATCTGTGCCAAGCTGTCTACACACAACAAGCTGTTGCCGCTTTGTACGCATCATCTTAGCAATCATGACTGCATTACACATACACTCTCATCTGTAACAGCCATCTGTCACAGCCCCAAGGCTGTCATGTGTGGCATGATGACATGCAGGCGTGCCTCGCCTGTTTGACTTGGTGCGTGTGAGGGAGGAGCGAGTGCGGCTGGCCTTCTACTTTGCCCTCAGGGACACGGTAGTAGCTGATAGCCTAGATCAAGCCTCGCGCATAGCGTATGGCAAGGACAAGAGATGGGGCAGAGTTGTCACCATCAAGGTATGGCCTTGATGGCCAGCTGTGGCCGGCACAAAAGGCCAGTGCGTTGCAAGCGTCACAAAATCTCTTTCCTGTCCTGACAAGTTGCTGACTGGAGAATGTTGTTTGCGTTGTTTGGCAGCTTGAAGTGAAGTTCTTTGGCGTGCATAACTCTTGTCCTTGCAGGTTCTTGCCTACATGCATCAGGGTTTGGGCCGCCTCTGCTGCACTACAGAGCAAGCGTTTTATATTGTGAGCTCTGACAAGGCACCCTAGTTTCCTGCTGCGTATTGTGTCAGACTTTGATGCGTTTGCTCAGTCACGCCATGCCTAGAACACAGATGTCACAAAACCTGGCCGCCTAAGCAGTAATGTTGCCCAACTTGCCATGTATCTTTGTCAGATGTCTCACCACGCATGCTTTCTGCGCTAGGCAGGACATGTTCTCTTGAGCCCCAAAGCCTTGGCCATACTTCATGACCACACACTCTTCAGTAGAGCGGCAGGGCCTGCCTAGGTTTGTATGCCCATAGGCACAGCAAGTTCAGACACACTGATGGCAAGTGATGCAACTTCATCAGGATGTGTTGTGTTGTCATCTTCACTTGGATGTGCTGCACAAACACAGAGCAGAGCGCAGCCCGGCTGCGCAGTGCAATTCTAAACATTGTGTTGTGTTGTCCAGGGTGAGATGATCAATGAGTCAGGAACCATGAGTGGTGGTGGAGGCAAGCCCAGGGGTGGCAGGATGTGCCTTGGCAAAGCTGCTCTTGCCTCCATGGACACCCAAGCAGCCGCTGCAGAGCTGCAAGCAGCTGAGCAGGAGCTTGAGCATGGAGCACAGGTACAGTGTGCCTGGCAGCACTTGGTTCTTGTTTGACAGCATGCCCTAATTTTGCTCACTCTTGACTTGTGTAAAGGATTTTTGTTACTGTTTTACAAGCAAAAAGCTAATGAAATGAGGTTTGGCTGGTGTTTAGTTGCAACGTGGCAATTATGCTGCCGCATCTATGCCCACATACGCATTCAACGGATCAGCACAAACACCGCGAGCCGACAACCGGTTCCAACCAGGGTGATATTGCACCATTCATGAATCTACTGCACATACTGGTACAAATATTGCATCCATCATGAGTTTAACCCAGACAGATCACTGTCACGAGGTTCACGCCCTGTGACTGTACAGGCTCTGCAAGAGGCTAAGGCTAGAAGCGATGCAGCATCAGCAGAGGTACAGCGCATCAACAAGGAGGTTACACGGTTAGAGGTGGCCATTCCCAAGCTACAACTGGAGGCCGCAGCCGCAAGGCAGCAAGCCACGGATCTTCAGCACCGCCTGGCTCAGCTATCATCAGCTGCCCAGGTCAGTTGCCATTCTTCTCTGCCAACACATGTCCCAGATCAGTGGGACTTTCCCCAGTCGATTGCATCACAGCAAAGACTGCTGCATCACAAGCAGCTTCACAAACATGCATGCCAGGTAGCAAGCCAATGACCTTGCAGCAAAGCCTGATCCGGCTGGCACATGCTGCTCAGTTGAGCCCAAGGTTCAGCTTGGCAAAAGCCTCCCCTCCAACCAAATGTATGAAAGCACAGACTTCAGCGACGACACGAATTCACGCCAGATATCAAAGAATCCAATGCATGCTAGGTTGCAAGCCACTCTCTTTCATAATTGCCTTGCTCACCTCTTCCAAGCTGCCCAAACAGGAGTTTTGCATGAATTTAATGCATAAATGGTGATCCTTCCTCCAGATTTCATCAGCTTATACCAAAAGAGCAGACCAGGTGCACTCAGGCAGAGTTGAAAGCAATTTTTGGTAGCCCAAAAAGAAATTTGCCTCTGCAATGTGACCAGCGTAGTTCTGTTGTGTCAAAGGCTCAGCCTGCGGCAGGTTCTCAGAGCTGAAAGCAGTCCATAATGAGCAGGGATGAGACAACAAGTTCAGCGCTGGCTATGTATAGCAGCAAGTGGCCCTTCAAGAGCTGTGCCAACATGTCTATTGACCAGACTGCAGCCTTGTCAATAACACATCAAGCTTCTCTACATTACATTGCCTAACAGCATTGCTTTGTCTTTCTTTTCTTCCCTTTTCTTCGTGTGTCTGGAACAAAAGGCCATGTTCGTACACAGGCCTTTGCCCAGACTGGCACCCCTTTCATGTGTAGTATGTGACTTTGGCTGCCCTTGAGAGTAACACCAGAAAGTGATGCTTGGTCACAATGCAGATGAAACCAGAAGACTCAGCCAGGCTGACAGCCCTGAAGAAGGAGATGACTTCTGCCGAGGCTGAGCTGGCCAAGCTGAAGAAGAATGCAGCGGGCCTGGTGGGGCAAGCAGAGAAGCTGCAGGGGCAGATAGACAATGCAGGAGGGGTCAAGATGAAACAGCAGAAGCAGGAAGTTTCTGCGCTGCAGCAGGTGACTCACGGACGCAAATCACAAAGTACTCACAGTGTGATCCCCCACATGAACAAGTGCCGATCCCCAAAATGAACAGTGTACATGGCTTGAAGACCACCCACAACAGAGCTACCACCAGCAGCAAGCAGAAGGAAGACAATGAAATGTCTGCGTTTGCACATGGTGTCTGCGCAGGCAGAGGACTTGTCACTGCCATGGCAAGCAGCCTCAGATACAGGTTGGGGGATCCAAATCATTGGTTTCTGTCTGCAGAGCTAAGCAACTCATTGCAACAGACTATTTCCTGAACCCCAGCCTTTGCCGCAAGTTTGCGACTGTCACCAGTGCAGGCAAAGCCAGACAAAGGATGTGATCAAAAATCACAGAATGCAGACCATAGCAGACTCACTCAAGCAAGCTGAGACGCTGGACACAAAGGCCCAAGAACGCATGCATAGTCACCTGTGATGCGCTGTTGTCACACATCACAGGCAGTGTTAGATAGTGAAGTCACAAAGTGGACATTGTGGCCTACCGCTGCTGGCAAACAACCAAAAAAATTGAGCAACAGCTTGCAGTACGTCTGTCTTCAGACATCATTGCCTGTAGCAAACAGAGCTCTGCCCCTGTTGCAGGCGATTGCAGACACAGAGGGCGAGATCACAAAGCGCAAAGTGCAGATCGCAGCTGCCGCCAAACAGACTGAGAAGCTGAGTAAGGACTGTGTCAAGACGCAGAAGGAGCTGGACAAAGCCAATGCTGACCTGGAGGGCAAGCAACAAGAGCAGCAGGTATGCACAGACAGACAAGGGACTGCAAAAGAAGGACTTAGCAGATTGCGGGTACCATGCTATGCACTTAGCAAGTTTCTGTCAGCGTGTTTTGCCTGCACGCTGAAAAGACAATTTCAGAAGGCTCGCACTGTGGTTGAGCACGTCATTGTGGCAACACGTTAGTCCTGGGTGCTGATGCTGAAGGCAAACTAGCATCCAGCAAGCACCATGCTCAACAGCTCTGCAAAATGCCCCAGCCCTTTCATGGGTACTATACAAGCGCTTGTACAATCAGATACCTGGCTCTAAAACTGCCTTGCATTGATGTCATTCTTATCAGGTTCAATTGTATGAGCACTGCTATACGCAGTGTTCCCTGCACATGTTCCACTCGACTCGGCATGATAACATCTTTCTCTCTGTGCGGTGAAACAGGAAATGGACGAAGCAGCTCTGAAGGTGCTCAAAGCAGCTGAAGACACTAAGCAGCTGCTGCAGCAGAAAGAGGAGGTGCTGGCTGAAATCCGGGGAGAGTTTGAGCAAAAGAGCAGAGAGGTAGGGTTGTTGTATTACACCTGCCCAGAAGACAGCAAATGGGTGGTGCAAACTGCCTGCCTCAATGCCACTGACAGATTTGCACATTTGTGGGACTGCCTGCCTCATTGCCACTCACAGATTGCGCAGGTGTGTTGCTCCCTGTGCCTGACATGTGACCATCAGTATCACAGGACTGAGCCCTGCACAAAAGCAGATTCACCGTATTGCAGTAAGGTCAGTGACTGCAGTCAGCCACAGTCATAGGCTATCTTACATCTGGTGCATCTGAAATGCCACTGCCTTGTCTTGCCTATGTCCCTAGGGAGGCCCTTACCTACTACCTTGCCTACCTGCGTACCTATGCAGGCCCTTACTTACTACCTTGCCTACCTGTCTAGGCAGGCCCTTGCCTACTACCTTGTCTACTTGTGTACCTAGGCAGGCCCTGCAGCCCTGCCATACAGCGTGTAATGATCATGATGGTCTTGTCTTGAGCATCACAAGACACCAGCTCTCTCTCTCTCTGGGAAGGCCCATTCTAGGAGGCGTCAACCCGTGCGCCTCACAAGCAGCAGCAAACTCTGCAACCTGCTGTAGAATCTGACGCTGCAAAGTGGCGTACTCTGCTTGCAGGTGGGCATCATCAGACAAGTGGAGGTGGAGCTGGACAACACCTTGAGGGACTTGAGAGACAGCCACAAGGAGGAGGCCGCAAAGCTGAAGAAGTGGCGAGCGCTGGACAAGGATGTGCAGGCCAAGCTGGCAGAGTTCCCCATCGAAGGTAGGCCTCTCCTGCTGCTGCAGATCTTCATTGCAGCTGGTGCTCACAGCACTGCATTTCAGTTGCTTCAGGGCAACACAAAGCCCACAAAGCTGATTCAGACGAAAAGATGACGGATATATACAGTGAATATGAAGGGTGGCTGTCATGGCATGAGACAAGCTAGCACCACTTGTCTGTGTAATGCCAGATAAACATGATGGCTTCGACTCGTCATGCATGTCTGGGCTGAAATGTTGCTGAAGCTGCTCATGCATGTAAGCTGCATAGAAGCGTACAACGGCCGTGCTTGAATGCAGAGTGCATAATACAGGATGTACTTGCTCTAGACAGGCACAGCAGCTGTAACATATTCTGCTGGAAAGCTTACTGGCTGTGTAAGCCTGTCATCAGGATTCAGCCCAATGTGGCTTTCTGTCTTGGTTGAGCAACACCCGTGGTGCTGGGACTCGCAATTCATGTCCGTGAATCAGGGTGTCTGTATTGCCTGCCAACCTGGCTCAGACTGGCATTGTTGCTGCTCTGCAGGTGATGAGGTACTGGTGGGCACTCTAGAAGAAGAAGAGCTGCTGCAGCTGAATGTACAGCAGCTGGAATACAGGTAAGCGGCTCTGCTTGCTGTTGCCGGCAATGCATGTCTCTTGCAAATGTTCTCATGCTGCTCCACCGTGGAGCAGATATTGCCTGAACCTGAGGCAGAACTTGGCAGTAAAGCAGCTGTCATCTCTGTCACTAGCTAGCATCAGTTGTGACTCCCCTTGCTGTAGAGTACAGTTGAGTACTGTAGGTTGTGACTTGGGAGGAGCAGGGAGTCTCAGCATAAGAGCAGAGCAGAGTCAACTTCTTTCCTTTTTTGTTCTCTGAGACTAGACGCAACTGCAGGCTTGTGTTCACCAATGACAGGCTACTGCATGCAGAGGGCTGGAGTCCAGCCAAAAGTGCACAGCACGTCATGGACGTACGCAACAGATTGTTGAAGTCACAGAACGCTCATTGCACCCCATGTTCAATGACATTCTGCACCAAAAGTGCATCTGTTGCATAGAGAGGCTGTAAATGCGGTTGGGTGCTGCACAGGGTAGCTATGCTAGAGGAGGAGCTGGGCAGGATGAACCCAGACATGACGGCCATTGCTGCTTTCCAAGCCAAGGAGGCCGAGTATGCTCAGCGAGTCAGCGACCTTGAGGCCGCCACTGCTGAGCGCGACAATGTGAGCTGGCACTGCATGTTGCAGCACAGACCCATGTAGCTAGTCAGTGGTGTGACAACATGCAGCCTATGTGCCTCCCACAGCGACAAACTCAACTGCTGCCAAAGAAACTCAAGGGGCTTTGATGTGAGCAGTGGCATTAAGATCTGTCATGGCAAGGGGGGAGGGGGCGTTGGGGGAGGCCAGAAGCTGAGAATGGGGTCTAAACCGCTCAGACCGCCCAAAACCTTTGCAAAGGAATGGCACCTTTACCTCTGCTGTACTAGCAGCTATGTGCATTTCACACATGAGGTCGTGTGTTTGTCTGGAGTCCAGACTCTGGACTTCTCAGGACAGCTCAGGCATGCATGAGCACAACCTGTGTTGCAATGTGTGGCAGGTGCGACGAGAGCATGAGGATGTGCGTAAACGGCGTCTGGATGAGTTCATGGCAGGCTTCAACTGCATCAGCCTGCGCCTGAAGGAGATGTACCAGATGATCACTCTGGGTGGTGATGCAGAGCTGGAGCTGGTGGACTCCCTAGATCCCTTCTCAGAGGCATGCTCCCTGCCTTGTGGCGCTTACCTTCTGTGCCTTTTGGCTCTTGTTTAACGTGCCTTCCAGTCCTTGCCTTTTGAGCCGTGCCTTTTGGGCAACGGCATACCACCAGGGCAGCCGATGTCGTCTTCCAGATTGCCTTACGTTTGGCGTGCCTTTCAGTCCTTGCCTTTTGAGCCTTTTGACTCTTGCCTTTTGAGGAACTGTACACTGTGAGGGCAGCCACTGTCAACTTCCAGGACGACGCGTATGCATCTCAGTGTGTAGATTCCCACAACTGGCAGACTCCATTTGCAGCCCTCTGAGCTCATGGCTTTGCATGATGACTAGAAGATCCCGTCAGACTCTGCAACTCCCACCCTGTCATTCTAGTCATGAATGACATTTTGAGTGCAAGCGAGGACGTGTGGCTGTACAGGGTATAGTTTTCAGTGTGCGGCCGCCAAAGAAGAGCTGGAAGAACATTGCCAACCTGTCGGGTGGGGAGAAGACCCTGAGCTCCTTGTCCCTGGTGTTTGCCCTGCACCATTACAAGCCCACGCCCCTTTATGTCATGGATGAGATTGATGCTGCCCTAGGTATGCTCCCTGGCTGGTCCATGCTTCATGCTCTGCCACTGATTGCTTGATCTTCACATATGCCAGACAGAGCTAGGAGAGCATAAATCAAGCTGACCTCCAAAAGTGCATATGCCTGGGATAGCAGGAGTTCAAGTTCCTTGGCAATATTGGCTTTTCGTATCGTAATGGCAGACTTCAGGGACTGTTTCATGCACAAGCTTCCTGTAGCGTGTGTGATGGTGACCTTCTGCTTTGCTTGTTATACTTCATACTGCTGACTACTTGCTGCTATGCTGTGACCTCAACAAATCGCCAATCAGACTGTTGCCCACTATGATGGATATGAGCTTCATGTTAGGGAGCTGACGCCCACTGCAGCAGTCATCAGCTCTGTGCACATAGCCATTTGACAGCCAGCCAGCCGCTGATCTGTCAGTGCCTGCATAGTACAACACAATCTGAACAGTAATGCAGATACGCTGCGCTGATGTCCTGAGGTGAAACCTGCTTGCATCTGCACGTTGACAGCCTTGGGCGTTGCCAGATGCATGCTTGTGTCTGCAGATTTCAAGAATGTGTCCATCGTTGCACACTATATTAAGGAGCGCACCAAGAATGCGCAGTTTGTGATCATTAGTCTGCGCAACAACATGTTTGAGCTGGCAGACCGGCTTGTGGGCATCTACAAGACCAACAATGCTACCAAGTCTGTGGCCATCAACCCAGGGTGAGCACTGCTGCCTACTCCTGTTTGTCACAAATTAATCCCCCAACTTCTACCGGGGATGACTTGCGAGCCTTGTATTATGATGTGCTGTGTAATGCTTACCCTGCAAGGCTAGTACTGCTGCACTTGCCTGGTAGTAAATGTACAGCATAGAGCGTCTAGCACAGCTTCAGAAACTGTGATCTGGAAAGGTCTGTACACTGCATGCTTGGGCATGCTGATCAGGATGGCTCTTTTGTAAATCAACAAGCTTCAGCGGACTGTGCAAACCTGATGCTGTGTTGACCACAGGGAGTTTGTGGTGGGTTGCAAGCAGCCAGAGGAAGGGCAAAGCAGTCAATCAGCACAGCCAACACTAGTTGCAGCCAGCTGTGTTGCCCAACTGAAGGCATGTCTGTATATGAGCTGTTTGACTGCATACTCCACGCATGTGCCCATGAAGCAAAATATAATGGGCAGCCCCCTGCCCTGTGTCAGGGCTGCTTGCCTAACACCGTTCCTTGTGACTGTAGTACTTGTGCTGCTTTACACACAATGTGCTTGCAAAATCTTGGGGTTTAAAATTTGGACCCTGAACCCTAATAGTTGAGCTCCTCTCTGGCAGCTGCCAAGTCGTTTAAGCAAGAGTTGTGCACACGTTGCACAACATCACATCACATATTGTAGCTAAAATTCAGGCAGCCTGATATTCAAGCCCTGTGACAAGAGTGAAAGCAAAACTGTAGCTGCCTCAGATAACATCAAAAGTGCTGGCAACTTGGCGTAGAACTGCAATGTCCTTACCATCTGAATCAGTGCACCCAGAAGCATCACACTTTAGATTACCATTAACAATGAAAAGCTTTTTCTGAGCAATGCCTACTGAAGACAGAATCCTTTTGCGGCCCCTGGTGCTGTCCAATTCATATTCAATGTCGTATATAAGGGTGCCACTCTTGCCCTTGCGACTGCTTTCTTGCACCAGAGTCACGTCCTTTGTGCTCTCCTGCATTAATGCACCAGGGTTTCAGATTGTGCACGAGCTGGGTGCCAATCTTGTCTGCAGGCTGGTGCACAGTTGTTCCGGTACCTTCTGCTTCTCAGTGTTCATCAGCTTCTTTCTGACTGATTCCACGTCTCCGAACTGTTCTAGTCCAGCAATCTTGATTGGGCTAACAGTAACTCCAATTGTTGTGGACTTCTTGGCAGGGTCAGCAAACAGCACATCTGCGCCTGCCTTGCTGGTCTGTTCCCAGGAGGAAGGCCGGTCTATTCGATATCCTTGCTTGGGGTTTACGTACTCAATGAGACCTGGTTGTTGACTCAACCCTGTTGTCTCTGCATGCCCAGTCAAACCCCTTCTTTTGGTCAATATTCCATAGAACTCTCAGAGTGGCTTGGATTTTATGGGTGGGTCAGGCCGATGCGCAATTACCTTGCATGCTTGCTCACTCACCAGCCAATGTTTGCAGAGTCACACAGCTCAGTATCACAGCGGCCACTCCCAGTGATCTCCTACTCACAGCTGTACGATCTAAGAGCCTGCCCTGCTCCGAAGCTGTGTCCGAACAATTGGCAAACTGCATCTGCTCGTTCACACACGCAGAACACTGCGACGAATATCGACCACACCCGTGACGACTGCGTCTCGCAGCTAGTGCATGCACTGTAAACCTTGGTCTGTGCCGGGTCACAGGCGAGGCAAAGGGCATGCGGTAGCTGACACATTGCTCAAGCAAAAGGGCAGATGTCGCCATCACCTGTGTGTTTGCGCAGCCCGTATGATCGCAGCAGGGGAAAAAGCAAACAAGCATAAGCAGCAGCAGGCGTTCCACGTGATATGACTCAGCCCTTTTGACCGAACAAAGTTGCACAACCATCAGCGCATACAGAGCATCGCGAGCACCTGTGAGTGATCTGTGGACTTAGAAAAGTGTTGCATGCGCCTGTGGTCGGCATCCAAAGCTTGAACTGCGGAGCAGGCGGTAACCAAGACTAGAAGATTGCGAGCGGGTGACCGTTGGCAGCAGCCGCGGACTGCAGACTCCACCGTCCGCAAGGCTGCCTCGCATGGGACAGACCTGGAGCTCATTCTACTCGTATTGGTTTCCAAATCAGGAGTACAAGCTGGTTCTTGTAGGCTTGGACAACGCAGGCAAAACGACAACCTTGTACCGCTTGCACCTCGGTCAAGCAGTAGTAACACATCCCACAGTTGGAAGTAATGTGGAGCAGATAACGTTCAGGAATTTGCAATTTGAGGTAGAAGCCTCAAATTGCCTTGTCATCAAATGTTGTGCTTGTGTTTTGCGCTCTAACACTTACACAACACCTCCTTGGTAAAGGTATGGGATTTGGGAGGGCAGGCAAACTTACGACCGTCTTGGCAGACTTATTACAAAGCGGCACATGCCGTGATTATGGTGGTAGACAGCACTGACAGAGCCCGCGTCGGGATAGCAAAGGTATCTTGGCATGCTCTGCATTTTGCTCATGACTTGACATTGCGGGTGCACTGGCCGGACATGGTCATGCAGTGCTGGTTCTTTGCTGTGATGAGTTTTGGTCTCTCCCAGAAGCCTTAATGATTTGCTTGCAGAATGAGCTATTCAGCTTGCTGGGACATGAACATCTGTCAGGCGCAGCACTGTTGGTGTTGGCAAACAAGCAAGATTTAAAAGACGCCATGAGGCCAGCAGAGCTAAGTGAATGCTTGGGACTGCACACCATCAAGACTCACAGCTATCACATACAGTCATCATGTGCTACGACAGGGGAGGGTCTGCAGGAGGGTCTGGCATGGGTTGCTCAGAAAGTTCACGGGCAGACCAAGTGATGTGTGGTGAAGATAGTTGATGTGTCATAGTTGTGTTGCGTAGTTTATGTGTGTTTTGTTGATCTGGTCTGGTTGCTGTACTGAGTCCTTAGCAAAATGTGTGCTATAGCTCAGACAAGTTGTGACTGACCTGAAGTAATGATGGCAGGCCTTCAGCATAGCTCTATCCCGCCCATTCTTCGTGCTGCAAGCGCTGGTGCAGCAATGTTGTGCGGCCATTTTGTGTCCAAACCTTATATGTATCAACCGGTCTGCTTTCTGATCGTAGAGTATGTTAACAGCAGCATGCACAGTGCCGAGGTGTTTGTGAGTGCCACGTATATATATTGATGGGTGCAAACTGCAAATGATTATTTGACTAATTATATGCTTATAAGTTGCAGTAGAGACTTATAAGGTGCCTTATATGGTTGGGCAGAGCAGATGCAATGTAAACTAAGAGAAGGCACATGGCAGCACATGTTACACTGAACATCTGCAATACACCTGTCAATGCACCTCAGTCCAGATAAAACAGCGTCACTATTTTGCGGGTCTCCTTAGCTTCATTGCACGTCTCCAGCAAAAGGTTGCTGTCATGGAATGCAAAGCATATTACCTGTTGTACACGCGCCACTATGTCATGATTACACAGCCTGCATACACATCAATCAGCTGAGGGATCCCTTTCAAACAGCAGGCAACCATAGGCAGCAATCATTATCCTGATGCCAACTTACCTACTGGCTTGTGCAAGAGGAAGATGATTATTGTGTGGCATTTCTATGACATGTTGCACCTTCACAGACACACAATGAAATCTGAAGAAATGTAGCTTGGGCATGCATGACCAACAAAAGACTCTAGCAATAATGCCCTCCTTGATGGCATCTGCACACCTGTGCTAGCAGTTCTTGGCTCTCTGGTGGTTGCTTGGACAGGCTCTGAGGAAGGACAACAGTGAGCAGATCAGGTTTTTCGGCTCTAAGAGCGCCTCTGATTACAGCTGCATTCGTTCCTGTTGCTCCGGAGGTGTATACATGATTTTTCTGCAAAGACCAATCGGCTTGAGGCCTGTGTCTCCACATTCTATTTTGATTTTGGCAGAGTAGACAGTTCTATTTGCACATACCGTCAGCACCATGGCATAGCTGAGCACTTCTATGAGATTTTGATGCAGGAAGCCCATGTTTCTTGTGCCAAAGAAGCCAATGTCCTTGGGGCCACTTTGCTGCACTGCAATAAGCTCCTGCACAAAGTCATGTCGTTACTGGCATATGCAATACGCAGACAAAGCCCTCAGTGCATGCTATAAAAGTTGCACTTACTGCTAGATAGTCAATATCAGCTGGGGGCTTTGGCAGCTCTTGCAACATAGTGTCTGAACCACCGCTGCCCTGCACAACCGACTCCCCTTGCGTGGGAAGCCGGATCTTGCTTCTGCCAGTGTCAAATGCCTGGGGATTGTTGCTTGAGTAGCAGATTGTGCACGAAGCAGTCGTTGAGAACTGCTTCTTTCTGATCTGCCTCGGCCATGCGGAAGAGATTGGGCTTCTGTCAGATGCAATGTGCTGTCTGAGCGGTTTTCGGCATAGCATAGGGTTATGGGTGTGTTGAGTGGCGTGCAGCAAAGCTTTGCACGGCATCTTGATCGAAGCGAGACTGAAGCTTCCCGACTCGATACTAGGGGACGCGTCCACTTGCCAGCCCGCTGTGGACGTGACAGCCACTCATGGTAACGACAATGATCATTTGATGTGACGTCCCTTGATTGCCGCGCAGGAGCGCAGCTTGCCCCAAGCTGTCGAGACGAACAAGTCCAGACTGAGACCAAACATGTTGTAATCAGAATTTTGGGCTGGTGAAAGCATTGTAATGCCTCTCTCCCCCATAATCTTGCAGGGCGAAATTCACATCTCTCAGACAAGGCTGTTTCACAATCACTATCAATTTGCTGATGCTGCTGCTGAAGGCTGCTTCAGGCAACAAAATTTGCACACCTTCACCTCGCCTAGAAATGGCTGCGCATGCTCATGCTCTCGAGCAACAGTTAAAATGCGTCAACCAGGTCAGCTAAGCAGCGCTTGTGTGAGCTGCATCCAGAAAACCCATAAGGTCGGAGAAATGAGAAAATACAAGACAATGTAGGACAAATGGTGTGCAGACAAGCCTCTTGAAGAGTTGCTGCAAGTACACTTGCGCATGATTATTACTCACGACGCACACGTTTCTGATCTGGTTCAATATATTCCCTGAGGTAAGCCTTGTCTACAACGTCCCCAACATCTTTGGCACTGCGGCCCTTGTCTCTCTCAGCAGCTCTGCTACTTGCGACTAGTCTGTTATGCTGCTGTGGATGGTCTCGTTCATGTATAATATCTCGCACATAGCCTCGCCAAAGTCGCTCCCTACAAAACATGGCCTGAGTGTGACTCAAAGTGCTGATATTTTGTGCTGCACAACTGAAAAAGAGCCCTGCCAACTGCGACATGTGCATCATAGCTTTGGACTGTGTATCCTGGAGCCTATAATCAATTCAGGTGCATTGTCAGCAGTTGACCCCGCATGCCCAATCAGACATCGCAGGGTCGATTGCTGACAATGCACCTGAATTGATTGTAGGCTCAAGGATACACAGCTTGGTACACACTGGCACTGCCCAGCCCATTCTACAATTTGTTGAAAGGCGTTGAAAGGCTTCACTGGCAAGCTTGCCTGCAGACTTGATGGGCAATGCTTAATCTGGTTCAAGCGCGGGTCGGTGGCAGAGCTTATGAATGTGCAGGCACATGCGTGTGACAGGGTATACCTGTCACGCTCTGCCATGCGGTCCCACCGGAGGTCGGTGTCCAGCAGTGTTGAGGCTGCCTCAAAGGTGGCCAAGGGAGCTGGCCGAGTCTTGGCCTGAGGCTCAAGAGGAAGCATTGGCCTCAGCATCTGCAGTGCGCAAAGAGTATACCCTTGAAGCAAGGAAAGCCTTCCCAACATCTCTCAGCAGCATAGATATCCACATTGGTATCAAAGCAGAAGAAGCATGCAGAGAGTACAGAGCGATCAGGGCGTGAACTGCTCAGCATGACTGCAAAATACACTGTCTGTGCGGTTGTGCACACGGGCATGACAATATAGCTGACAAATACTGTGATGCCTTTTGACTGCCTCGTGCAGCTGCACAAAGAGCAAGTACAGCATCAGTGTGTTCAACAGTTTCCACAGTGGACTCATAAGATGTGGACGACAATATATGCAAGAATGCACAGAATTGCAGCACCATGTGTGCAAGTTGTACCACAACTGCAACAGGCTAGACATGGCGGCTGTGAAGCCTGTTGCAGCTTGAGGCAATGCAAGGTGGTTCTCAGGTGCAAGACTTGCAGATTGCTAACACCAGGCATGTTGTACCTGGTCCATGAGATTCCTGAAGTCTTGCTCAATCTGGAAGCCCAGCTCCTTGACATACTTCTCAAACAAGGACTGCTGTTCCCTCGGGGCAAAGGCCTTGTTGTCTGCTCTGCCTTGAGGGTCCTTGCCCAGCTTTGCCTTCCAATCCTGACAGGTGTAGACAGCATATGTAAAATTTCATGGTACAAAGCTGCTCCACAGTTACATAAACAGAGTGAGACAGTTGAGCAGCATCCCTCATTCAGCACACACTTGGTCTTGCCCACAAATGCACCTTCAAGACCAAAGGCTCCCACAACAGGTCAAACAACCTGCCAGTCAAGCTCTCAATCTCAACAAACATTTCCTTGATGAGCCTCCTGTCAGACTTTTTGACTTGCTGACTGTATCTGAAGTATGTGAAAGCCCTGACATGACGTTGATCAAGGAACCTCTTGTCAAGATTTTCAAGTACTTCATGTACACTCAGAAAGATGAAAACCTTGACATTGTGTTCATCAAGGAAGTGTTTGTTGAGATCAAAAGCTTGATTGGTGGACTTTGATCTTGGGCCTGAACTCACCCACAAACTGAGCCACAGTGTCATAGTCAGACTGAAACATGGCAGCATAGGCAGAGCGGATCTCAGTGGCAGGCTGCAACAAGCCAAAGCTGGCAAGCATGAAAAGCTCAAACTTCTGCCATGACACAGCACTAGAGCCTTCAGCAAGCAGCGCATCCAAACACTCCAGCTTTCAAGACAGTGGTGTAGCTCTTTTTGGAGAGTGAGTCAACAAAGTCACAGACAATCCAGTCACAACAAAGTAAGGCTCCCCACATAGTCACAGACAATCCAGTCACAACAAAGTAAAGCTTGGCTTTAAAAGACATGTTCACCACATCCAGCAGCCTGGCCCTTGTTGCCATCTGTTAGGCTTATCGATGTGATACTTAGTAAGCCACTGGTACGTCACTTGGTAAGAGATTTTGACTGTACAGGGCTGTATGTAGTGGCCAGGCACAAATGTCATTGCGTTTACTCCGTCGCAGGTCACAATAGACCATTCTGAAGTTGCAGCAGAGCACATGCAGCAATCCGCATGGTGGGTGAGGCTTCCTATAGGTTGCGCATTTCAGCAGGGAGTAGCCGGCTTTCCTGTATTTAAAGCCCCTGACTGCACAGGACTGTGAGCATGGAGCAGGCAGAAGTGTCAGTGCTTTCAAATGCAACAGACAGCATGGCCATGCAGGCCTGCTGCAGGATGCAGCTGTGGGCATGGAATAGCAGGCCTGTCTATCTGAAACTAATGATGCCAGCAGAAGCCTGTGTACTGACGCTGTGCAGCATACATGTGTCAGAAAGATGACCACGTGCAACAGAAAGGACTATTATGCTGCAGTGATAGCCTCAGAAACTTGTGAACAGTCTGTGGCAGGCTGAAGTTATAAACTCAAGGACTCGAGCCTGTGACATGAGCGGGTGATGTGCCCACCTGCCATTTTGCAGAGGAATCTTTAACAGTCTCTGCTAGGAGCGTTTGGAAGGCAGCCACAGCATCATTGTGGGCAGCTTCCCGCTGGCGCCTCTTGGCATCAGCTTCTGCCTTTTTGGCTGCAGCGTCCCTGTCAAGTGTCTCCTGCTCCTGCTTCCTCACTACCTCCTCTCCTTCCTGCGCACCATTCAGCATTCCCTTCCTGCAAGCTCTGGCTTTAACAGCTATCAGCAGTTGATAGTACTGCAGACCATTTTGCGGTAGATTGATTCTGTTTCTTTTGTCAGCTTGGCATCTGAGACGTCTGTGTTGTCGACTGTCTCTTGCCACATGCTGCACGTGATTTGGCTTAGGGTACAGCATTAAGCTCACTTCCATCTTGCAAAGCAGACCTCAGCACACTTCCCAAGCAGACCTAGCAAACTCTTGTAAGGTCATTTTGCTTGTGATTTTGCTGTTTGGACCAAGCAAGTCATCAATTTGCAGCAAGATACTGCACATGGACAGTCACCACTCCTTGGAACTAAATCGCCTGCATGTAGCAGGTGATCAGTAAATCCGAGGAGGCACTTTTGCTGGCTGTCTGGTGGGAGCTGGTGCAGCACCTCACCTTGTACTTCAGCAGACACACGTGACAGCTGAGCTAGTGTACATAAGGCAGGTTGGTTGCTGGCTGTGCCAGCTCATGTCCTCTAGCAGAAGTGTACTTGCATCACAGCGCCGTAACAGCATTGCCTGCACTCATTGATCACATGATGTCAGATCATGTTAACGCCTAAGCTTTGGCAGTCGTTTGCAATGATCTAAATAAGCAGGCAGCCGCTGTACAGCTTTGCACGACTGCACCCACATCTTCTGAAGTAACAGAAAGGGTTTCTTGGGAACAGCTGATCAAGCCCCAAACAGTTCAACATGTACATATAGCAGACTGTTGTGCTCGCACATCCCTTTGTCAAGGCTTGCTTTTAGCCTATCCAGCAGACCAGAAAGGTGCTCCACCTACAGACACACTTACGCAGCCGGCTACAACACTCTGACAGACAATTCCAGATGTCAGAAGCAAAGCCAAAGCATGACCAGGGCATGGGGCCTGACCAACCATACTGAGTGCACCTAAACCAGGTCCCTTTGTTCTGTATGATGGCAGCATGCATAGGGACGTACTCCAGATACACTTACTGCGGCTGGTCCAGACCCAGCCATTGCTGTGGGGTTGCTTCCTGAACAGTGACATGCATGTCTGCTGCCAAACAGCAGCACGGAGACCAGATTGAGAGCGAATGAAGCATGAGCAAAATAGGAGCAAGACGATCAGTGAAACAAGATCAGGTCTGCAGCCCACTGTCAAACAAGGTCCTCAAGTGGAAGAGTTTTGTGCTGAAAGCTAGACTGATGCCTGAGGTACAGCATGATAGCTGGTGCTCCTGGGTTTTGAGCTGTGACATGACATGGCACATACAAACGCCCAGGCTGTGAGCTGACAAGTCACAAGAGGGCAAGTACTCCAACATGTTGTGCACAAGACTGTTGCTGATGCAACTCACAAATGACCAGCTGGCGACCATGAGCAAACATCATGAGTGCCCCCACTACACATGTGCAAGAGGCAAGCAACGTGGTTGCAAGGGATGCACAAATACTATATCACTGGTTTAAGCTGCGTGCCTTGAGATCAGCTTGATATAGCTTGAAGGCCGCTTCCCGCTGGCTGGAGGACATAGCCCTATAGCGCTCATCACTGCGCATGTCTTCCCTGACCTTTGAATACCTTGATGACGAGGAGACCTTTGTCTCCTTCAGCAGAGCCCTGCAATGCCAGGGAACAACAATTTAGCACAAGAGAACCTGAGGCAAGAGCAAGTCATACTCTCAAGATAGCTTTGAGAGACACAGCAACTGCAAACAGGCTGTTGCATATTCTTTTGCTGTCAGGCTGCAGACACGACCTGCTCCTGCAATTGTAGTGCTGAACCCTTTCTTGTTTGATGCACTGCTAGATCACTGTGACTCTGCAGACACTGACAGTAACCTATGTTCTGGCTGTAGCATGGCATTGTGAGGAACGTGGCACAAAGCCAGACCTGAAGGCTTGCTCCTGTGCGGCTTTGGTAGCTTCCTCTACCTGCTTGACATCAGCCTGGAGCTGGTCAATGCGGGCCACGAGGAGCCTCTCTCGTAGCTTGCTATCAATTCCCTGCATGAGGCTCAGCTGATTCAGCCCAACCAATATTGATCTGCTTCATTATAATCAAGTGAGACACTGACCGCCGCTTGTATGACAGCAGTGACGACAGCAACGAAAATCAAATGCTGAGCTGGTCACGATACAAATCAGTTTATCTATCACATGCCCAACTGCAATGCAGACATCGTTTGTCCGCATGTTGTGCAGCCAACAAAACGCCACCATTTCCATAATGCATGCACTTGTGAGCATCTTATATGTCTCATGCACGCAGCAGCCGGGCATGGTCTGCATAGTGGAAATGTTAAGCAAAGCATGTACAGATTGCACCATTAGCAGATGTGGGTACCATGCCCCAGAGCAGCTTGAACTGGATGCAAGAGCGGGGGGGAGGGAGGGGGAGGGAAAGTTACAAAGAACGCAGACCTGCCATCTGGGATCATGGCCCCAGGCAGCCTCCATCTGGTCAGTCTGAGTGGCAGCAGTCAGGGCCCTCCTGATTACTCTCAGGTCATTGTATGGCTTCTCTGCAGCATCCTCGTCATCTATCACATCTGTGTTGCTGCTGCCAGGCTCTGCAGACAACAGCTGCTTTACACAATGCAAACAGCAACTTGCAACAAGCACTAGTAGCCTGAATGTATTTCCCTTGAGTGGCTCAGCATGATGCCCTGGCTATGCGTCACGAGACTGTCAAGCCAATGAGCAGCAACGTGGCGTGTCCAGCCAAATCTGAAACCTCCCATGAATATAGATAGGGTTGACCAGGTGGATCATTTACATGGATGACAGCAGTGCCATGTGGACAAGGAGGAAGATGGCACAAGGTCGGTGTCACTTTACCCTTGCAGTTGTATCAGACTGACCAAGCAAGTGGCCAGAGCATATTGGCAAGTACATTGAGAATGCAGGCAGTGCAGAACCTGCAGCTTCCTGATCCTCCTCACTCCAGGCCTGTGCCTCGTCAAGAAGAGCAAGGAACGCAGCTTCTGCAGCAGCTGCCTGCTTTTCCTTCCTCTCTTTACTGCGGTTCTGCTCCTCAGCCACGTTCCGGCAGAAGTCATCAAAGATCTGGCGCCGCTCCTTGGGCTTATCAATGGCTTTGTAGCGGGAGTCACCCACCAGCTTGGGCAGCTCACGCTCCCACCTTGAGAAGGGAGTTACCTGCAAAACAGGGCATAACAGTACTCAGGTGAATGAGGGCACAATGAATGGAGGACATTTGAAAATGAGAGTGCAAGCTGACAGCATACTGCAGTAAAGGCGTCTGAGGAGCCTCCACAGGCTGCTCATGGTGCACATGTTGCACCTAGCTTTTGTGCAGTGATTGGTTGGTCATGCTGGTTGTTCTATTTCTTGCTGTGTACCTGTTTAGACAGTCACCAGAATCTGCAGCAGCTCTTGCTGGTTTGAGCTGGCATAAGTCAGCAAGCTGTGGTGCACAGGCAGGTTGAGGTGCACAAGATTGTCAAGATGCTCACATACCTTGCTTTCTAGTAACAAATCTTTGAAGTCTTGCACCAGTGCATCATGGCTTCGTGCAGCTGGCAGAGGCGGCACTTGCATGGCCGGCTGTGGGGGGTAGGCCCCAGGGAATTGCATGGGCCTGGGAGGGGCCCCTGGCATAGGGGGGAGGCTAGTTGGCAGCGGTGGATTCTGGGGGGGCTGGGCATGTGAGACTGCTTCTGGCTGGCCAATATCCTGATCCGTGAAAGTCACATCATCATTATTCTCCTCGGGTTCTTCTGCTTCTGCAGTTTGCAACAGACAGAGTGAGTCAGCAAATCGTATAGGAACCTGTGCTTGTGTGCAGGCATGGAGTATGCCCGGCAAATCAAGGCAAAGTCATACACAGTAGACTGATCAGAATCTTGGCAATCTGGTGCTGCATGGTCAGTTTTAGGTGTGCTCAGTGCTGCCAATGCCTTGAACCACATTGCTAAGCAGCTGCGTACCTTGTAGCTCAGGGCGAAGGTTGAGCTGGGCGTTGTTGGCCTTGAGGCGTGCTATGATAGCCACCTGATCAGCAGTCATGCCTGCCTTCTTGCTGGCTCCTGCCTGCCAACAAAGCATACAAATTTACAGGTCTGTTCAAACCAATTGCGTCAGGCATTGTGAAGAGCCAGTACACGCCACATGCTGCCAGGTGACTTGTAGTCAAGTGCAGTCGGAAACATCAAAGTATGCACACAATGGCACACAATTTGCACGCATCGCATGCAGACCAATGCTTGATACCTTGATAGCTTTGGCCAGGGCTGCAGCAACTTCCGGTGGCTTGCTCCAAGAGGTCTCCTGCATTGCAGAACAGGATCTTGATTCTGTGGGCTGCAAAGTTTACACAGGTATGATCTCTTGCCAAGAAAAGGCTGTGCGTCAGCACTGACTTGCAAGACAGACAGCTGTGTTGCTGCTGGATTTGTCAGCATCTGCAAGATTATCACTTGAGGTGCCAAAGGTATGTCAGAAAGCTGCACTGACCTCTCGCTCAGCATGATAGTAGTACTTGCGGCCATCTGTGCAGGTGACCTCTGACCAGCCTGTCATGGGGATTCCCTCTGAGGATGCAGGGGTGGGTGTGCCCTTGCCAGCTGCTGCATTGCCTTCAAAGCCTTCAGGCTTCTGCCAAGATGACTCTCCTGTGGATGTATTGTGGTAATACACCTGCACCCAGACGCTGGTGCAAAGACAACTCACACAAATCTGCTGATGCATCTTGAAGGCAGTGTCTAACAGTGACAAAACACATTGCCGCACCAGCTTTCAATAGGTCTGCAAACAAGTGCTGCAGCACACCTGCTCAGCACTGGGCCCCGTCTAACAGATTCAAGCAAGCAAATTCTGCGGTGCATCACCTGACCATCAGCACTTTTGTGAGCCATCCAGCCACCTGTCGTGGGCTTGTGAGTGGCCATGGCCAGCTGGGACCTTGCCCCAAGCTGTTGGAGAGGAGCTGCTTGAGTAACAGGCCTTGCAGGCATCCCATTCAGCTGCATAGGCACAGTTGGCCGCGCCTGCAGCATGGCTTGGGGCCCAGGGGAAGCCATCTGACCTGGGCGGGAAGATAGCACGTTGCCAGATGACTGAAGGTGCTGCTGGACTTGCTGAGGCGGCAGTTGCTGAGGTCTTGGGTGCTGGGGGGGCATAGGGCACAGGTGGGATCCCTGCTGATTGGGAGGGGGGCGTAGTAGGTGCATTTGCTGCGGGCCACCACCAGGGTGCTGAGGAGGAGGCCGATGCAGAGGATGGGGCATCATTTGGGGTGGTCTTGGGGACCCTTGCTGAGGCTGGCCCCACCCCTGAGGTGGTCTTGGTGGGGTAGCCATGGGCGGCCTCTGTGGTGGGAAGCCTGGAGGTGGCCTGACCCCTGGAAAGCCTTGCATTACGCCTGGGGGTCGCATACCAGGGGGTGGCCTGGCATGCATGCCTGGTGGCAGACCACGGCCTGCCATTCCTGGAGGCATGCCTGGGGGACCATTAGGCGGGCCCCTTGGTGGCATGCCCCTTCCACCCGGGGCCATCATGTGAGGTGGTGGGGGGCCATCAGGGCTCCCACCCCAGGCAATAGCAGGACCTCGCGGTGGAGGACCTGGCATAGGCCCTGAAGGACCAGCAGGGGGATGACTACCTATATGAGGGGCTGCAGGACCCATGCCAGCGGGAGATACAGAGCCTGGTCCTGGAACTGGCTGCTGAGGACCGGCTGTAGGGGGCCAAGAAGACTGCTGAGAAATGCCATTTGGCCCCCAATGAGGGGCCTGCTGTTGCATCAAGCCTTGAGGTTGAGCCTGTTGGGCACGAGGCATCTGCTGCTGCTGAGGCTGTGCTAGTATTGTGGACTGCCAAGGGTGAGAGTTCCCTGGCTGGACCTGACTTGATTCTGCGTCAGGTGCTTGTCCACTCATATGGCTGTCTTGCTTCTGAGCCACAAACTGTATATGACCCTGGTTGGTCGACCTGAACATAGCATCGTAATCGAACCAAGCTCATAATATTTTGTTGTGCAAAGCATTTTGACATAACGCTCACCCTGGTCCTCCTTTGTCAAAGCCAAGACCTTCTTTGAACATGGCTGCGCCGGACCCCTTGATTTTGAGATCCACATAGTATGCATGGGCTTGATCCTCCTCCATCGGTGTTCAGGTCGCCTCTCAGGAGATTTTATACTTGTGATCCATGCCTTAGATGGAGCTGCTGCCACTTCATCACCGCAGAGCTGGGTCAATACCTTGTCACAGCACACCACATTGACTAAGACGCAAAACTGCGCATATGGAGCATCGCAGCAGATCATTCGCAATACAGTTCATCGGTCCATTGCGCAGGGCGGAACCAGTCCATCGCAGGGCGGAAAACTGGCAGGGCAGGTCAGCTCAGTTGACCTATCTGCTCCATTGCAGACTGCTGCCTGTCTTGCACTTCAAAGATCCCGTCCGTAGAGTCTCACAATGACAAAAGCAGAGGTTAAAAATGATGTTGTAGAGGTACGCATCTAGGGCCTGCCTGTGACGTCTTGTGCGCAAGCTGAAGCAGCCGCCAAGTCCCTGCAGCTGAGCGCTCGCCTGCCGACTGGTTGCAGGAAGTCGAAGACGACGATGAGTCTGACATTGACAGCGAAGATGATACTCCTGACTTGGATGACGACGAAGGAGGTAAGATTCCGTCACAGATCAGCTTGTTTGACATGCAAAGCGTGCATCCACAACTGTCTCAAACGTGTAGAGGAGGGAGGAGGCCCCGGAGGTCGTGGCAAGCAAAGCCGATCTGAAAAGAAGAGCAGAAAAGCTATGCAAAAGCTTGGCATGAAGCCTGTTCCTGGAGTCTCACGCGTGACTATCAAGAAGAGCAAAAACGTAAGCACAGAGCCAGGGTAAACCTGTATTGCATGTCTCTTCAGCAAGCCAATACCCATGACACTAATCAATGTGCTGCTTTTACAAGATGGTCAATTTGCTAAGGGGCTAATGGCTTGCAGATCTTGTTTGTCATCTCCAAGCCTGATGTTTTTAAGAGCCCTGCATCTGACACCTACATCATCTTTGGTGAGGCCAAGATTGAGGACCTGAGTGCACAGGCTCAAGCCAGTGCTGCTGAGCAATTCAGAGCGCCAGAACCAGCTCTGACAGACAGCAAGG
>JAABUP010003164.1_pt1 | contig 29541 bp, 26 predicted proteins | sample 5559201 | NCBI WGS metagenome assembly JAABUP01 (sample SAMN10711887, study PRJNA513373) | rock metagenome | isolation source: Antarctica rocks | place: Antarctica | reverse complement strand
TTGGAGTTGCTTAAGGGGGGGAAGAAGAAGAAGAAGGATAAGGGTGGGGAGGGGGAGGGGAAGAAGGGAAAGTGAGGGAGTGGTCGATGGGTTGGGAGGTGCATGGTTGAGCTGGTGTTGACGGGCTGCTGAGTAAACTTGGAAGTCGGTGTTACAGGGGCAAGATAGGAGCATTTGGGGCGTTGCCTGGAGCTTGTAGTATATCTTGCTCGATGAAGCATTGAAAGTTCTAGAACTCAACGAATAATCGTCAACTCCAGCGAATGGATCTCATCAACCGCCAACGCCTGCTGATACACACCAAACGTGCAACGCAACCTTCGGTCAAGAATCAGAAGAAGTTCCTCAAAAGCCACTCATATCGCTCTCGCTGCTTCTCCTCCACCTTCCTCGACAGCGTGTTGTCGTGCTTTGCCTCGCCCAATGCCTCCTTCACCAACGCCCATCCTCCTTGCAACGTATCGTTGAGCAACAATGCCAACGCTCAAAGTGATGACCTCCTCAATCCACTCGGCTACCCATTCTCGAGGATCGACACCACCAGTATTGATGATCTCCGCTATCTCCTCGGGTAACCGTGGTTCAGTCGATTCCGACGTTGTTGCAGGAGCATCAAGCCAATCAACCCATTTCTGCGGAAGAGTCTGTGACACTGTTTGGAAGGTGATGCCGTGGATCGGGTCGTGTAAATATATAGCGAAAGACACCAACTCGTCCGGCTTTTCTTCAAGTTCTGCAACTCCTTCCTCCTTTTCCTCCTGTGTAGGACCTCCGAACAGATCTTCGGGTGAGGTCTGGCTTATGGCTTGTATAGCGAGGAATATGTCGCTGCTCCGGACAGGATTGCTTTCACTCAGAACCTCCGTAGCTTGTTTCGCCGCCTCTTCAACGCCGCCCCGAGGGGCAAAGTGGTCGTTCGCATATGACTCGGCGCTGACCTTGACAAGCTTTGTGCCTTCGATTAGCCCCTTCACTGCGCCAAGGTTCCTAGGTTCTACGGATTGGCGCCACCATGGACCGTCGCTCCATCCACTGCCGCTGGAGCCAGTGAATCCAACATCTGAGCCCCGACGCCGCGAAGACTCGTGGCCGCGTTGGATGACCATGAGATCGCCACCTTCTACCTGAGCCATCACGCGAGAAAAGGTCTGGTAGATCAGGGGATCGAGAGATGGGTAACCGACAAAGTCGTGGGTAATGTGGATTTGAAGGCGCTCATGGGATGAGATTGGTGGTGCGAGGGTATGCAAGATGTTGGTGAAGGTTGGAAGAGCGCGTGATCGTAGTTCACCACCTATACAGTGCAGTCAGTAGGCGGTGCCCAGGGCAGCGTAAGGCAACTTACCTAGGCCTCGTAGAGCGCCAACGTTCCCCTTGACCTGTTCGGCCCATCTTTGAGCCTCCTCATTTTTCTGGATTTCCTTGACCGCTGCCTCTGCTTGCTTTACAGCAGCAGTAGCGGTAGCAAAGATCCCGCCCCACCACCCGCCTCCGCTTGCTTGTGCTTCTTGCTCGCTCGCCGCTGGAGGTGCAGCATTCTTCTCTCGTTCGGGCTCTGGCTCTGCCTCAGTTGCCGGGGTGAAGCTTGTATGAAAAGATCTTATACTCTCCGCAGACTTCCTAGGTAGCGATTGCTCAGGTGCCTTGTCTTCGCTGGATCGAGCGGAGCTTGTTGGTGGTGGTGTTGCCGTGCTGTTTCGCTTCGACGATCTCGCAGCGGCGGGACTGGTGGACGAAGGTAGCCGTGGTGTATGTGGCCTACTCGCAGGTCGTCCAGCAGCTAAGCTATTCAGCTCCGCAAGCAAGTCCTTCTCTTGCTGTTGCGTGGCTGAACTTGGAGCTTTGGCATTGGAGGACTTGAAAGCTTTCGGATCACTGCCGTCGTCTTCAACAATGTCATCGAATTGCGCAAGCAGCTCTTCGTCTGTAGGTTTCTGGCTCGACATCTTGTGATGGTCTGTATTGCTCTTGTCAAGAAATGCTTCTACCTTGTTGATGCTGGAGAGCTCCGTGCCTTAGCTCCCAATCCGGGGGATGCTGCACTTCACAATGATTGGTCCAACGCACCTCAAGCGAGGACTGGTTACATGTACCCTATTGACATCATATACACAATTGACATCTTTACTGAGAGAATCCTCAAAAGGTGGTACCGTAGACAATCATAAGTTTCGCCATGTAACCATTCTATCTCTGTATCGGCATTTCTTGCTCTGCTTGAAATCCTTGTCTTCTTTTAACCAACCCCTTGACGTTAGCACAACACCCTTCAGTAATTCACACCTCTTCCACGTTTTATCCACCTTTCTGATTTCATTCTCCTGTTATCTTGTCGAATCATTCAAGATGGAGAACGAGGTGTTGACGGCAAAACAGAGCGGGTCTCTGGAGCAACCTGTCAAGCCTACGCGGCCCACCAGCAGCACATCAGACTCTCCAAACAAATCAACCTTGGATGACTCCGGCATGGATTCAACCCCCATGCCCCCAGCAGATACCCAAGATTCCATCGAGTCAGATACGGTGCCTCCGACAGATGTAAAAGATCACCCCTCGGCTACCGAGGGGAAGTCCAAGCCTTCAAATAGGATCTGTATGCTCTGCAAAGCTGCATTGGGACCTCTAACCTTGGACAAATTTCGCACCCACATCGAGCGCTGTCTCAGCACAAACTTCAAAAGCGAAGTTCCAAAAATCCTAGACCGCGTGCGCAACGGTCGCCCTCCTCTACCAGAGTTCGACTCCGACGCCACCGTCACCGACGATGATCTCTCCGACAAAGACCTCCCACCACCCTACGCTTCCACAAAGCCGACCCCAAACGAAGACGCCAACACCGGCGAAGAAATCGCCGCCGGAAGATTCAAGCCCCTAACCTCCCCATTCGAATTCCTCAAAGCCCTAGCAAACCCACAATCCCGCTCAACCAAAGCCCTCTACGTCATCGCCGAGAACGCCCAGCACGCACTCAAGATCTGGCAAGACGAGTTCATCCGGCTCGATAAGAAAATCGCCAGGACCGCGGAGCCAAAACGGAAAGCGCACGACCCGCGCAAATTCCTCGACCCGACCGTCTTCGAAGACATGAAAATGGCCGACCTATACGGCTTCAAGTACGACCCGTCGTCGCCGAGAATCGGCGCGCAAGACCCGTACGCTCATCTCAGAGGCGGGAGGATCGTCGGCGGCAAGCACCTGCGGCAGCGGAAGCCGATGTCGAAGGCTCTGAACGGGGTCGAGTCCGACGACGAGGGCGCTGGGCCGCGCACGCGGAGAGCGCGTAAGCTGCTGGACGGCAGCGAGGTCGAGACGGGAGGGAGTCGTGCGGCGTCCGCGGTGGGGAGGAAGAGACGGCTCGAGGAGACACCTGAGGGGTCGGATGCGCCGAGGAAGCGCGGACGACCGAGACTGAACGCGCCGTTGTCGCGGCTTGGTATTATGCGCGGAGGGAGCATGATCACGTCTGAGGCGACGACGGAGGTGGAGACTGGGGTGGATACGGAAGGAGGCACGCCTGCGCCGGGAAGGCTCAATCTCATTGACGTCAAGAGGAGGAGGAGGCCACCGAGGATAGGGACGATGGAGAGGAAGGACAGAAGCACGGCGATGACGGGCTGGGCGGCTAGAAGGAAACAAGATGGGAATCAGACGCAGGGAGGGTTGGACGAGCATGACGACATGGCTGCTGGGGCCGGACTACCTGATTTAGCCGAAGAGACAGGAGAAGGCGAAGAGGAGGCCAGACGCCGTCCCGCTCCACCTCCCGTTCAGAAGGAGAAGAAGCGTAAGGGACGGCCGCCGGGGGTGAAGGGGAAGTACTGGGGTGCGGAAGCGAGAAAGCTAAAGTCTGCCAGATTGGTTGACAGCGCGACGGATAGTTGAAGTGGGAATACTTAGTTACGAGGAGTTTGGATTGCGCAGGATTGGTTAGGGTTTCACCCTAGGAAGGGCGCGAAGAGGTAGGGTAGGAAACCCTGTTCAGCGGGCTAGGTTGATTATCACGATTCAATTCGGCGTCTATGTGATAGTAGATCTGCATATGGACTGCTACATGTAATCACGTTTTAAAGAGGATATTTCTAGAGCTGAGAGGTTGAATTGATGCATCATTGTATTCGTTTCCTAGCCTCGTTACCAAGCACCTAAAAGCACAGCAAGTGAAAGTTCGAGATGTATGTTTCGAAGCCATGATTTGCAGCCAGTAAAAGACATAAGAAAGTGTTGTTGAACCCCGCAAGAAGCAGATCGTACCAAGACTCGAGAATGCCCATGCCCAGGAAGGAGGGTCCCCACCTCCTCGCTCTCGCCAGTCTAAAGAACAAAACCGAGCATCTGCATCTTTCGTACCAACAGATACACCACGTCTATTGGACAATCTGCTCTCTAAGCTTGCTCGGATCTTGCCCTCCCTTCCCTCTTCTACCGAGTAACGTGGCGTTATCCAGGCTCAGTTCGAAAGCACCTCTATTCTTTCTGACTTGTTGCTTCGCCGCCGCCGCAACAGCTGGACTATGTTGACCATACCCCCTCTCCTGCTGTCGCGGCGCAGCGGCTTGTCTCGCTTGTGCTGCCGCACTCGGATTACCCAGGTTGGTATTCCGCATCTTCTGCTCGACGCCACTGACATCTGCACCTACTCCTTGTGACTTTGGAAGCTTTGCAGGAGGGTGTTGTTGCTGACCGCCGGAGGCAAGAGACGCGTCATCACCATCTTCATAGTCGTCCTCGTCTTCGTCAAGGGCATTGAGACCGCCGATACCGGCTGCACCACGATAGCCTTGCTTGAAGTTCTTGCGCCGTTTACCCTCCTCTTCTTGACGGTGCACGGCGTATCCGACATCAAAGACTTCTCTCATGTTGATCGCTCCTGGTGAACGGAAGTCCATACGGCGAGTTCCTCCCCCCGGCGTCTCGAGGAATTGAGCAGAAATAGGTTCATATGTTGCTTGATCTCCAGCCTTCAAGTTAAATGTATACTCTTTCTGGCGTTGCACAAGCGGCGTTGCTAGTGGTGGCGCATCAGCAGCTGCGTAAGTCTCCTCACTGGTTTGACGGATCCAAGGGTGGTTCAGGAATTGCTGGATAGTGTAGCGCTTCTCAGGGTCGACAGTAAGAAGGTGAGACACGAGGTCTTGAGCAGACTTCGATATGTCATCCCACCAAGGCGATAAGAAGGTATACTGCCCTTGTGCAACCTTTTCCGTCAGGACCTGGATGCTTTCATCGTAGAAAGGAGGGAACCCGCATAGTAAAGTATACAGCACGCATCCAAGAGCCCACATATCGACGCTCTTCGAGTAGCGCTCATCCTTTACAATCTCCGGTGCAGTGTAACCGACGGTTCCACAGGGCGTCATAGTTTGACTGTCCCATACAACTTTGGACAGACCAAAGTCCGCAATCTTTATTTGTCCTATACCACCAGCCCCCACCCCAGGGATGTATTCTCCTTCATCTGCCTTATCCTCGTCCTCTGCCGAACGCGGCTTCGGATTTCTTGTTGGGATGAAGGGAACAGGGTAGAAAAGCAGATTCTCGGGCTTTATGTCACTAGAACGCAATGATCTCAGCGATCGTACGCAGAACAAAGTCGAAAATGGACTTACCGATGCACCACGCCCTTGTCCTCGTGCAGATAGTCTAGTGCTTTGGCCACTTGAAGGATCACGTGTCGACTGAGGTCCTCACTGAAGTAAGTCAACCGAACGATTTGGTGGAAAAGCTCGCCGCCAGGGCAGAGCTCCAGAACAATATAGTAGTATTGACGAGATTCGGAGAAGTCAACAAGTCTGACGATATTTGGGTGATCGAGTTGTCGCATAATCTGGACCTCCTTGAGAATATTCGCTCGCTGTAAGAGAAAGTTAGACATTGACTAAGCTTCAGTAAGACCGTTAAGTTTATGAAATACGACGCCACAACACCAGTGCCTTGTAAGATGGGATTTAAATACGGAAGATTATGCGCACCTCCACAACCTTTGGTTGCTTCTTGAAGTCTGGGTGAAGATGATTGTCGCCCTAGTCACAACCCATTGTTGGCCAAAGATCACCGAAAGAACGGATAAGTCTTGATAGAGAACTGGCGTTGGATTTGGGGGAACAAAAACAGGACCAATTGCAAAGACGTAAAAAGATAGCCCTTGCGGAAAGCGATGCATACTGACCTGATTCGAATTCATTTCAAATTTCCGAACCACTTTGATGGCTACCTCTCCCATCTGGCCAGTGCTGTCCTTTGCTCGGTAGACGTTACTGAACGCTCCGTCACCCATCTTATCTACCAATATCCATCGTTCGAGGCCTGGATATTTAGGCAGTTTCCCCTTGCTCTCTCTCTCCTCTGCCACAATCCTTTCAATTGCTGTTGGATCAAGGTCCTTCTTCCTCTCTGTTGAGCCTCCGTTACCCATTTTCTGATTATCACCTACAGCCCTTGCAGCGGCACCGCCAGCCTGAGCAGCCACATTTCGATTATCTACATTTGCGACTGAGTATTCTCCGCCCGGCACATGTCCTCCATGGGGAGGTTTATGGCCCGTGATGAGAGGGTCGCTGATTGCGTAATGGTTTAGTGGAGCCGGGGGTGCATTATGGCCGTTGTAGCGTTGCTGCTGTGCGTGGACGGGGGACACGTTCGTTGTGGGGTCACCATGAGGTGGAGACGCGCGAGCTTGTTTGCCGTGGCGGATGAAGTTCTTGAGATTCTGTATCGTGCTCATGATTTAACTCGAGCTGTCACTCTTCGCGAGTGAAGTCGCGGCAATTATTGAAATGTGCCGCGGTGATTATGAGACCAGGACGCTTCTGTTCCGGAAATGAGATCACGTCTCCTTTGCAATAAAGAGAGACGCAGGATGTTGGAGGTAAGGTTAAGGTAGAGCGTTACAAAACGAAAATAGGAAGGTTGGAGATGAAGTGCAAAGCCATGGGGAAGTCGTGAGATCGGGTTTCGGGGCTAAGCGAACTATGTCATAGGATGATGATAGGCGCAATAATACAGGTAGTTGAACCGTAAGGATGAATAATCCGTGAATAATCCAGGCTGAAAGCAGGCATTGATGCACAATGATATACAACGAACTCGCTTCATGAGGGCCACACCTTTCTCTGCTGCACATATGTGGGAGACAGACGCTGCAGAATGACGAAATAAACATAATCCACACCTGCACCTACCTCTATCATGACAATGTCATACACCAAGAGCCATGCAAGTTCTCCGAATGTTCTGATCAATCCCAGGTGGTTTGGGGCAGCACATATGTCAATCGGGAGTACCTGACGACGGACCAACTGCCGTACAACACAGTAGGAAGAGAGCCAACCGGCCCATGATCTGACTTGCCCTCAAGTAGGTACTTGTACTCTAGCTGATCCAAGGTCTTGGCCCAGGCCGGCTGTACGAGTACTCAACTCCGCGGTCTTCATCTTACAGTATTCAATAATTGGATGTACAGGCCTACGGAATATCCAGAGCAGAGCATACTGCAATGTGCTGTTCCGCGTCTTGTGAGGTTGTATTCATGAGTACTCACTTTGCCAGAGCCTGCGGTATCAGAGCCCCAAGTTGAGTCCTCTGCAATGACTTCTTAAGTTAGAGATATATAATAATTATCTCTGTTTGTATGCTCGAAAGGAGTGGTCTTTGGGGATGAATATCTCCATCAGCCCCTGTCTTAGAAGCCCCGAGGTTTCTGTAAGACTAATAACCTCACCGTGACCTTTGAAACTACTTCTTGAAGGCATAGGGTCCAGAAATCCTGGTAAATGAATGATCAACGAGCATCTGCTACAATTCACAACCTTTGTGCTTGACCATATTTCGCGGGCAACCCCCGAAATTCTTCAGGTTATGGTAGAGCAAGCTCGATAGTGTAAGCATTCACTTAGCGGTTGCGAACTCCAGCTTTGTTGCGTTGAGCCCTTTTCTCCTGGAATAGTTTCAAATAGAGACGAGAACATGATGGTGATGATTCACTCTGGTGTTCAAGCTGAGCCTCACCATAGCCACCATATTTGCTAGCATTTTACAAGACATGTAACAAGCAAGCGTAGATCACAGTCGTGATTCGTCAGATATCTTGTGCCTACAATCTGCATTGCCGGCTTGACACCTCCTCATTCGACCACGGCTCCTGCACAATTCCCAAAAGGCGGCGTCGCCTGAGCCATACATCACTGCCTCCTCTTTCTGCCCCTTTGATCTGTCAAACACGACAAATTGGAGATAACTATTCCAACGGCACCACTTCTCGAAGGGGAGGAGTCAGAGTAGACTGAAAGATCTACCTGGCGTTGATCCTTAGCGCATGACGATCCTCACTCGCGAATTGCGACTGACGACAACCTTCACTTCCAAAAGCCATCATAATCACATAGTCGACATAGATTTTCGCTACTTCCGAGCGCAGCTTTCAGTACCTTAGACGAGTGCAACACGACCTGGTAGCTCACCAGACTTCTCATCAATCAGCATCTCCGACTAGCAGTGCGGAGTGGTAGTGAAGAACCGATGCACTCGAGGCTCTCTGCATGACCGATCATTTCCGTCCATTCTCGAGGCGGCAGGTCAAAGTCACCAAAGGACCCCACTCCGCTCCATCAGCGTGGACAGCAGACTTGTCGAACCAACACTCTCAGACTCTTAACTCACCTCGCCAACGACGGAACACCTCTTGACGGCGCTTGAGCTGATAGAAGTGGCCATATACGGAGCAGTGGAGAGGCAGTCTAGACAACTTGACTATGCGAGGTTCCGAGGGTCAAAAGTGTGCACCAAGAACCAACTTGCGATACGCATATGACTTCCGTCTACTGCAGTGCTAGAGTACCTCTGACAATTAATTTGATCCGTGAACAGAACGGTTCAGTGATCCAAGGCGGACCAAATCGCCCTGTTTGAGCTGTTTAGAATCGAGGTGTCGTAGTCATGCCTGGAAGAGAGATTCTTGTGCTAAAGGCTCATAAGGCCCTGCCAAGAAGGCGCGATCATCTGTCGGCAGTTCATCCATCTGCGGCCGAACACCCTCTCCCCGGGACCAAACCTCAAACCCACACCGTTTCGAATGGAGGATCACGGAAGATCACCACTGTGATATCAACCGCCCTTACGAGCACTGGACAATCCCCAAGCTTGCCGCTGACACCACCGTCGAATTCTCACGAAACATCTCTGGAAGATGCAAGTACCGAGAGGCCGGCAACGAAGACACAAGGCTTTAATGGCCGGGCATGCGAAGATCCCGGTGTTAGTACGCCGGTAAATCAACGCAGCCCTCCAACGCCAGACATCACTCCGCCAAGCGCGCAGCCTGACACCATGTTGCAACTTCGACATACGCAACCGATTCCGTCCTCTCGAACAGAGTCGTTTCGGACTGCTAGAGAAGACCAGTGCTCTTCAGATGAGGAAGGTCAGAAGCCTGAATCGCCATCTGTGCTTGCCATTAGACAGAAATCGCTGGAACCTACGAGGCCAGCGAGATTACGGGAGGTTGGTCTTGGTTTAGGATTGGAATTTGACCAGGAAGAGGCAAAAACACCTACTAGAAGAACCCCAGGGAAAGATCTTGTGGCAGGTGAATTTGTGGCGTTCGATGGTGCTTGGGGCAGTGTAGGCGATGAATTAAATGATTTGTCCGATCGAGAGTGGGACACCAATCTTGCAAAGACGGTTACTGTTAGAAAGCGGCCACAAAAGCAACCATGGACGTACCCGCAAGTACCGTCAAATTTTGGTACAGCGAACGACACTGAGGCAGCTATACCATCCTTATTGAGAGGTCTTAGCTTAAGGGACAGAATACAGATCAAGCGCCACAGCCCCGCAAGCACATCCACTGAAAAATTTGCTGAAGAGATCGAATGGCCGTTCCTGCATGATGACTTCGGTCTTCCGAACAAGCTGCGCGACGTTGAAAACCGACGGTTGTCCACGATGTCTGCGACGTCTACGATTGTCGAAGCAATGGTAGTAGATACGCCGCCGCAAAGGAGGAGGACTTTACGCCACACAGGCAAAATCCTAGCGTTGACCAGCTCAGGCTCGCCCGTTCAACGATCGAACCGCAGCTCCATGGTTTCGAACGAACAGTCACACCGGCTCGTACACCGAAATGTGAAGATTCCAGAACGAGGCAACAGGAACAGCTTTGCTTCAGACACATCTGCAAGTGCGGCCTCAACTTCAGCAAGACCTGGGCGGGAAAGCATTCCTGTAGTAGTCATTCCCGAGCGGCGCTCATCCCTAACGTCTTCTGCGGCGAGCAGTAGGCGGCCCTCGAGGTCTTTATCACTCACATCTGCCCGCCAGCAGTTGCAACCGGCAACGGCACCGGGCGAGCGTACGGGCTACTTCGACATTCCTCGTCAGAGAGATCGGACGCTTTCGGACTCATTGCCGTCTTCGACCAACTCGAGGTACGAGGGACGGAGAGCAAGAGACTTTTCCCCGGTCATACCCCATCGGAGTTCCTCATTGTCTGCGCCAACAAGTAGGAACGCGTCGAGAGCGACGTCGCTTACCTCTGCAAGCTTGAAGCTCCGAAACGCTGTACCAGATCAGGAGGCGAGCTTGCCTCAACCAGCCTTGCAGATTACACGACCCTCAGGACGTCTAAATGCAAGCTCGGATAGAACAATCGGAGGCGAATGGTCTTCACTGCGACCTCAATCAGCATTGATAACACCCTTCTCTCAGCATTCAGTTCAGTCCTCCACACCGGGCACTCTTGAAGTCAGCGAGGCAACAGCCATCAGCATCTATCCTCATAACAACAAGTCTATCCTTGTAGTCCAACAGCGAGCAAGAAGGGATTCTCAGCAGCCGGAACTGTCAAGAGTTGCTTCAGGGCAGATCGATGAAACTGTCGAGCTTGTCACTGACGAGCTGACTAATCCCCAAATCGGTCACCAGTCGCGCTGTCAGGTCGATTCTCCACTCAAGAACCCTCGTGAACCTCCGAAGCCGCCAGAGTTTAAGGTAATTCCTCCTACTCCTGCGGTCCTTACCCCAGCAAGTGAATCCAATCGGCAGCTTGGTATGAGGCCGTCAACCAGCGATGGCAACCATCATGTGAACGGTCCCCTATCACTGGTCAAGCGTGCACTGAGTACCCGTCGATATTCTGAGTCGTTCATATCTCCGTTCTCGCGATCCCTCACGCAGAGAGGCACCACGATCAAACGACGACCAAGCGTTGGCGAGGACACAGACAGCAAGCTTCACCCATTCTGGCGACCACGAGGGTTTTGGGACGATCTGTCGGATAGCGATAGTGACTTTGGCAACGATGGGTTCTTGATAAGCAACTCACTGGACGTGCCGCAGCGCCGGGTCGTGCGTGGTCCTAGCTCCCTAGCTCGTCGACTCACAGGTTTCTCGACAACGCGGAAATCTAGAGACCACGGGGTCCGGAGAAAGCAAAGCTATGATAGTTTGCGAGGTCAACGTCTCGAAAGAGGCAAGAGGGTGCACACCGCCCCCGGCCTCGGGTTGCACATGCAGTCCATTGGGTGGAAGAGTCTGCAGGACAGACTTGAGAAGAGGAAAGAACAGAAGGAGGAGTCGAGGAGAGAGAAAGAGAGGGCGAAGTTGAGGAAGAGCATTGGCGCTATGATCGTTCAGCCCGATGCTCGGGTCGCTTAAAGGACGCCGATCTGGTGATGCGATACGATCTAGGAGGAGGTTTGATCTATTGATGACTTGTGATCCCCTGAATTATGATGACTCATGAGCAAGCGATTTGATGAATTTGTAACATAGCGCGGACTGAGACAGCGAGCGATGATTTTATGGACATCTTATGACATTGGCTTCTATCTAGACAGACTAATACTTTCTTCTATCATCTCGCGCGACTTGCTACAGGATTTACCGACACCGTCTAGATCGTGACACTCTCGCAGGAACTCCAACTTGTATCGTATCTCGAATTCTGGGTCTCCCGCCTAGATCAAAGTTCTGAGTTGTATGATCCAATCACTCATTCCCCCGCATGAGGAACCCTCCAGGCAAGACCTGAAGACCACGGGCATCCCCACTGCATTGCCGGAGCGTGCCTGACAGCCTTCGGACCGTAGTACGGCGCGCGTCGTTGATCAAACAATGCAGAGGCCACTGACTATCGGCAACACGGTGACGGAGGCACAGATCGTTGTACCTCCATCATCGGGTTGAACGTCTCACGGCACCTCAATATCTTTGTATCGTGGCGCCTTGTAGGCCTATGGGCTCCGTCGTAGTTTAGGAAGACCCAGCCTCTACTCAGAAGCGCAGAGGACCCATGGGGCACCATATCCCTTCATCGTCCGTGGGTACTCAGCGCAGAGACGGTGCAGCGTCTTACCACCATCCAAATCTCATTACCTTGGAATTGCGGGCTTCTAGCGCGCAGCATGGCCACTCTTGATCTTGGCCTCAGCTTCCCTATTGGCCTTCTCCCGGGCAACTTTCTGGGTCAAGATCGCCGGGTTCAGGAAAGGTTGCGGAGTAGCGTTGGAGGTGAAGGAAATCACTATACTGCGTTATTAGCCAGAACGTGCATCCCGGAAGCGACAGCGGAAGAGCGAACCTTTTGCACGTCGAGCGGATATGGTTTCGATGACCAGGTCGCCTTGTGGTGCTGATGGCTCGGAGTGTGATTGTGCTGACGTTTGTCGACGGGGCGGGAGAAGAATTCCTTTTAGCAGTTGACGATGCTGCTTCGATTCCATCTGTCTACAAATGTTCGGACTTAGACCATTTCAATCGTTCCACCAGTGAGAGAAGACTCTTATTAGCAGTAATCAGGCGTAAGATTCATGTGTAACCATCGGAGCGTTGCCCTGGAGTGTTCAATGAAGAACGTCCCCGCTTCGCCAAATCAATCAACATCCCACTTTCGCCGAACTTCGGCCGCACGGTACCAGCGATAACGGAGATCTTCGTCTCACGTCGTCATAAGCCTGTCGACCTCCCTTGGAGTCCTTCTCTCGGGTCCGTTGAGGCGCATGGACACTTCGCCCAGCGTAGTGGGTGGAGTGCGCGGCTCCAGCAGCGTGGGTGGGGGTAGCGCTATCAGTAGCCCTACGAGCGCGAGGGCAGGGGGAAGGAAGAGGAATAGGTCAATTGCTGGGCTGGATAGTTCCGCAGGTAGCGTGGAGGATGGCGAAGGCGAGGATGGGAATGAAGACAGGAGGAGAGCTCCAGGTGTGAAGAGGGCCTGTAATGAGTGTAGACAGCAAAAGGTGAGTCATTGTGCATTGCAGACAGCAATAGATGCCGCGCGCATGCAATACTTTGACGAGAGGATAACGAGATAAATCTCGATCTTCAGATCGTGTTTGCTGATTAAGGGTCCTCTGTTAGTTGCGATGCGACGTAGTGCAGGAACCCTTCACCATCTGTTCGCGATGCCGACGTCTCAACCTGCAATGCAAGATCGAGTCGAACTTCAAACGAGTAGGGAAGCGCAGCAAGAACGCGGAGATGGAAAGAGAGATAGTCCTGCTCAGACGGCAGCTTGCGAGTCAGCAGCAGGGTTCTCCAGCAACTCTGCAGGCACCGTCGATCAGTGCACCATCGGTCAAGGCAGAAAGCCCGAGCATGTACCAGAGCCCCTCCACACACGATCAATATATTGGGTCTCAAGAAGCCGTCGCTTCGCTGCTAGATCTTCGGTCCGGACATGATGGAGCAGCATACCTGAGAAATTCGAATGGTCAGGCAGCCCTGTTTCGGAGGATCGATGACGTTTCTTTGACCATTGATCGTGCCCGAGAACTCTTCAATATGTATAACCCCTCGATAATCCCTTTTCTTCTTGGCGATGTTTCGAGCTGACACAGTCCATTGCTGCAGCTTCTTTACATTCTACCACGCATTTCTACCATTACTTGATCCTGATAAGTCGCCGGATGATTACTACAACATCTCCCCAGTTCTTTTCTGGACCATCATATCTGTCGCCGCACGCCGCTACCAATCCGAGCCTACACTCCTTACTTCCATCTCCGGTCCTCTGTCCAAACTTATCTGGTCCACTTTGGCAGAAGTACCCCAGAGCTATCACGTGGTAAAAGCATTGTGCATACTTTGCACCTGGCCACTGCCAGTCAGCAGCACCTCTTCAGAACCGACCTTTATGCTCGGTGGAGTCATGATGCAAGTCGCCATGCAGATCGGGCTGCATCGGCCATCTTATGCACAAGACTTTACCAAATTTCGTGTTGAGCTACGTGAGGAAGAGTTGAAAGACAGAGTCAGGACTTGGGCTGCCTGCAACGTTGTTGCCCAGCGGTGTGTGCATGACCCTGAAACTTATACGTGAAAAGCGGACTATCTGGTGCAATGGCTGAGATGTACATATATATATACAGTGTCGCGACTGGGTATGGCCTGCCTCCATCAACCCTCTATGACTGGACATTATCTCCTCCGGTTGGTTCAATCGAGGCAAAGATCCTCAGGCTTTCTGAAGAACTCGAAGCTCGTTTACGGATTGAGAAGTTTTGTGACAAGGTCACGAGCAGGTTATACCGCAACGACCGAGATCCTGTTGGATTGGCTGGCGAGGATCAAAGAGCAACTATGACATCCTTCCTTGCAAAGGATTTCGAAGAACTGGAAGGACAGCTTGGACCCAATATCTCAAGTAGGTTTATTCAGTATGGAACGTCATTGCCGGAACCAGCTCCAACATTATCTCAGCTGGCAGATCTATACCGTCTTCTGCATCGTGCTCAAAGCGTTATGTAGTACAGATTCTCTTGCCCTCGATCAGACCTCGATGTAGCCCACAGAGTAAGAGAACGTCTAAAAGCTAACTGGTTAGCCATGAGCATCCTTTACCTTCGCGCCGCCGGCCTTCACCTTCGTTTATCCGCCTTCTTTGATTCGAGCGATTCTGAGCATTATCGGGAAGACCTCTTGGGTCTTTGGCTCGCCACCACCGCCTATCTTGAACGTGCGCTAACCATTGAGACATCGGCAGGCGGCGTGCTGATCTACGCTAGCAACTACATCCTGCAAATGATCACCGCTGCAGGCTTCACGTTATTGAAGCTGCTCAACAGCTTCTTTGCAAGCCACATCGACTTAGACTACGGCAAGAGCCTCTTCAACAGGACAATATGGGCTATAAGAACAATCAGCGTTACCACTAATGACTTGCCTAGCAGGCTTGCGGAAGTTCTCGCTCAGCTGTGGAGAGGAGGTGGGGCAGGTTCCAGGACTGACGTCAACGGGATCGGGAGCGTGGATGGTTCACTGCAGTTAAAGGTCAGATGTAGGATGAGTATGAGCCATGTCTTTGACTCCGTGTGGAGGTGGCGGGAGGATTTCCAAGCCAAAGGCCGCGGAAATCTAGAATGTAAGTCGTCTCTCACTCATATCTGAAATGGTGCTAAGGCCACGGCTAGCTGCGCTGAAGAACCCAACGAACCCGGATTCAGCCGCCGAAAGCTCCTCCAGCTCTGTGATGGACCCCAGTCTGGCCCCTCTTGGCGTATCGGGAGGAGCTGTCACGCCGGGACCTAGCAATAGCTTTGGAGAGTCGAATTACGAAGTCTTCGACCCTCTGAATTGGATGCTGGATGGATTTGTCGATTTTCCGTACAGTCTTACTGCTGTCCAAGGCTTAGAGGCGCAGGGTATAGTTTGACCGCTTTAGGTAGCGTTGTTAGATAATCATGGGGTTTTCGGATGTGCCCGTGTTCCATAATATTCGAACTGGTAGTGGAGACCAACTTTTCTTATCAAGGCCATGACGTGAAGCTATTTGCTCGTACCGTAGTATATGGTCTCGCAGCCTGTCCGGATCGCGCTTCTGCAGTCTGGCATGTCCAGTTCGAATTCGGTTCAATACCTTGTGCCTATCATGTTGACCTTGTGTTCTTGTAAGAAATCTTCATCTCCCACTTTGTATCATCAATTGCAAGTCACAAGGATCTGTTGTGAGCGCTTTTCAGCTGAAGATGTGAGCTTTTCTATGAGCGCTGACACTTAAATGAGATATGTGATCAGATCAACTCTTCACAGATTGAAAGTGTTAATGCTGCATTCACATCTCTTCAGAAGATTACTATCTTCTCTATAGATGTCATGAGAGACTGACACCATCTGAATGCTCAAATGATGATAGCAGATCTTACAGCCTGTTCAGATTGCACTTCTGCAGTCTGGCATGTCCAGTTCGAATTCGGTTCGGTACCTTGTGCCTCTCATGTTGACCCTTGTGTTCTTGTAAGAAACATTCGTCTCCCATTTCGTATCACCAATTGCAAGCCACGAGCATCTGTTGTGGGCTCTCCCGCTGGAGATGCGGGCTTTCCTACGAGCGCCGGCACTTAGCTGAGATATGTGATCAGACCAACTCTTCACAGGTTGAAAGTGTTGGTGCTGCGTTCACATCTCTTCAGAAGGTTACTATCTTCTCTATAGATGCCATGTGAGACCGACACCGTTTGAAGGCTCGAATGATGGTAGCAAGTCCCACCACTTTCCCAAGGATTAACATCCATACACGCCACGCATACTATACAAAACATCAAGATACCCGTTACTTCATCAATGCAGCGAGCGCTATTCCTCCCCCAAACATCGCCGCAACAGTAACGATGCTCGAAACAGACAACATAGCCATCCCGCTAATGCCATGTCCCGAAGTACACCCGCCCGCAAGCCTCGCCCCGAACACCATCACACACCCGCCCACCACGGCAGCGAAGTTCGACACATCCCGGAAGCCAGAGCCAGAGCCAGGGCTCTCCTGCGTGAGGGCGAGGGACCGAGCGACCGTCCAGCTCCCGGCGAGAATGCCGAGCGCGAATTGGATCGCTCTCGTCGAGGGCAAGGCCTCGTTCTTGATCGACGGGGACGACGAGGCCACGGCCCGGTCCCACGTCCGCCAGAAGTACTGGCCGATTTCTTCGTACACGGTCGACACGCCGACTGGTTTGGACGTCATGATGATGGACGCGGCCTGCGCCCCGCCGATGAGAAGGCCCCCGACGACCGGGTGCAGCTGGGCGCGGACGTCTTGTGGCGCTAGATATGTGGCGAGAGTGATTATGGCCACGCAGGCTGCTTCGTAGGCGAGGAGGACGCGGTTCGGGTCGAGGCCGAGCTTGCTGTGTACTGTGAGGTTGGCGGTGGGACTCTCGCTGCTAGCCGCGCTGTTGTTGTTGTTGTTGTTGCGTAGATATCGGCCGAATCGGGAGTACAGGATGCCGCCAAGGATGCCGCCTATCATGACGAAAAAGCCGGATCGTATGCCGGTGGAGAGCTGGACTAGTACTGTGCCGGGACATGCGCCTGTGAGGGTCATGCCGACGCCGACCATCATGCCGCCGAGGATGTTTGCGTCGTAGCCGTTGAACCAACCCAAAGTTGAGGGGGTTCGTGGACAGGATGTGAAGACGCCTAGTCTTTCGAAGGTCGCCATGATGAGACTGTAAAGAGTGTGTTAGCACAGATACAACTCTTCGGACGGATCGAGGGACTTACGCGCTGCTGGCGCTGGCCCCTAGGAAGACCTTCAACATGTGGAAGTCACTCAGTTGCATTTGGGAGACAATGACAGATGGTAGATACACCCCAGAAGCTGTCAGAGCGGCGCCGAAGATGGCACCAGCTCCACTGGTGGCCAAAACGGAGGTCGACATTGCGAGGCAGGACGGCCTTGACGTGTGGTGGTTTGCGCGGTCAAGAGTCTTTTTTTCTGTATGAGTTGCAAGCCGCAGGCGAGAAAGTTATATGATTCGGAATGATGAAATCGCAATACTCTGTATATATACATTAAAACAAGGCAAATCGCCATCGCTAGGTTTGGTCGCCGATTAGGTCATGAATAAGTAAGTAGTCGCCGAACGATGGGTCGCCGAGTATGACCGCCGCAGGCTGGATTGCCATCATTACTCATCGATTGATTGACGCAGGTACGGAGGAAAAAATTACGATTATCATTCTTAGCAGACGCACCTTCCACCCCGACATTCCAACAAATAATACAGTCTCGACGCCGGACTTCCGCTGCTTAAGATGATGCGAAGAATATGTACTTCGCACAAGATGAGCTGTTCAAGGGCGTGGTGACCAGTAGGCCAAATTGCGAGTAACCAGCTAGGCACTTCTCCAGAGATGCTGAGTAGTTTTCCTAGACCAACGTATATATTACGAAAGTAGTAAAACCAGCCAGCCGGATATTCATAGGATGGATTTCTGATTACGGGGGAGGACGTTGATACGAGCAACTCTACAACGCCCAGCCTCTACTCTCGACAGGCTTCGAATGGCATAAAGCTCCCAACTGCTGGAAATGAGCTAAGACCCGAAGGATTTGACTGAGTATGCGGGGTAAACGTGTTGCGATCTAAGTAATTCCTATGATTCTGGCAGGCTGGCAACAGATGCTCTCCACGGTTTGATGAAAACAAAGGATATGGGAAGAGATGGTTCTAACAAACCGATGCAGCAGCGCCGGCCCATTTAGAGCAGAAACCGGAGAATACCTCAAAGCAGTCAAACTTTACAAGTAGGTGGGAACTGACTGAGCGTAGCTTGGCTGCAGGGCTGACGGGCTGAGATCCTACAAATTCTATCACGGATGTAGCCGCCTGGCTGCCATCCCTGAATGATATCGGCCCCTAGAACAGCAGCCGGGGTTGTGAGGCTTCAGAACAATCATTTCCAAGACGGGTATCAGCTCTTGTCTATACGAATGGTCTGGTTTTTAGTGTCCGGACGTGCAGTACGCGGCAGTGCGTAGGAACAACTTATGATAACTGTCAAATGCAGCCCACAGAATGCTGCAAATGAAGGGGATTAAAAATTCGAGACTATTTACTCAGATGTACTAGAGCATCTGGTTCAGTGAATCTCTCAAGCGGTTGTTGCGCCGTCAAAATAGTGAATCTGCAGTCTGCCGCTGACTGCACGTCCGGACACTAAAACTAAACCCTGATGCCGTTTGCATGAAAATGACATGTACTTCGTACAAAGAGTGCGGGTCAGCCACCCCACGCTAGTGTTGAATAACTGTAAGCACTGATTAATCACTTCAGCTCGTTGCAAAACAGCCCCTTGAGACCTTCAATATATCAATGAGACCTTGGAATTTCAAACAAAACTTGAGTAGCTGATTTGGGTGTGCACACTCTAATCAATGCCGTTCAAAGCAGCAAAGCAGCTTGTGATCTAGTCAAGATCATAAGGTTGTGCAAATCTTTGCTTTGAGGCTTGAAGGCTGACCGGTGTGGTATGGGTATGAGAATAAGAAAATAAACAAATCGCTTAACCATTGGCTGTTATTCAATCTTGGCAAGCATGCGTCATGTGACCCCAGAACTTGAAAACAATCTTCACATATCGAGCACTTAAGACTGAGTCAGGCGATCGGTCCAAAGAACATGTCAAAATCATGTGAATTGAGCAAGTCAGATTGCCTCGCTGCTGAGGTGATGTTACTTTTGGGGCATAGTGTTCAGGTTTGTCAATGAGGAACATTTTCATTTGTGCGGAAAGATGTTCAGCTCTCTCTCAGAGGATGAGGAATCATGCAAAGTAAGATCTTATGACGCAGCCGTTCTGGCCTCAGTACTGTCAGACAGCTTACATCTGCAAGGTGAGCATGAATATATACAGTGTATGGATCATAATTGTCACGATGGGAAACGAACCAGAAATCCAGACTTGCTTCGAACTAACACTTAAATCGCCATTGCTTACCTACCTTAGATTTGATCGCCGATTAGGTCATGATCAAGTAGTCGCCGAACAATGAGTCGCCGAGTATGATCCTCCGCGAGCTGGATTGCAAACATGATCAGTTGCAAGGCCGGGATCATCCAGCCAAATCTATAAAAGCATTGATTGCTGCCAGAGAGTCAAAGAAAATCATCGACTGATTGACGCAGCTACAACAATAACAATCACTATTATTATTGTCACGATGGAAAACAAACCAGAAATCCAGACTTGCTTCGAACCGAAGACTGGTACCTTTCAATACGTCATCGCCGATCCTTCGACACGTGACTGCGTTATCATTGACTCCGTCCTGGACTTCGATTCCGCAACGAACCAAATCAGCACAACGTCCGCGGACAAACTGCTGGCTATCGTTGATAACCACAACTACAAAGTCACCCGCATTCTTGAAACGCACGCGCATGCCGACCACATAACAGCATCGAGCTACCTGCAGAAACAAATCTTCCAGAAACACCAACACCGCCCCTCCATCTGCATTGGCAAGCGCATCACCGAAGTCCAAGAAACCTTCGGCCGGCGCTATGACATCGACCCCTCCGAGCTCCACGCCATCTTCGACCATCTCTTCTCCGACGATGAAAAATTCGCCGTCGGGAACCTCACCGCCGAGGTCTTGCACCTCCCCGGCCACACCCCGGACCACGTCGGCTACATGATCGGCGAGAACGTCTTCACCGGCGATTCCATCTTCAACCCAGACGTCGGGTCCGCGCGCGCCGACTTCCCCGGCGGCTCAGCCAAGGCGTTGTATAAATCCATGAGGACGTTGCTGGCGCTGCCGGCACATTATCGTCTCTACACCGGGCACGACTACCCGCCCGAGACGCGGGAGGCGACGGGCGCCGAAGGAGGCAGGGAGAGGGCATATACGACTGTGGGGGAGCAGAACGAGAGCAACAAGCATGCGAAAGCCGGGTCGTCGGAGGAGGACTTTGTCAGTTGGAGGTCCGAGAGGGATGGGGGATTGGCGGAGCCCAAACAAATCCACCAGGCGCTTCAGTTCAACATCCGGGCTGGGCATCTGCCTCGTGCGAGTGCTGATGGATATAGATTCTTGCACGTCCCCCTGAAGGTTTCTAATATGTCGTTCTAGCGCCGCGGTCAAGGCGTGGGGTCTAAAGTTGCGCGCCTCGTTGTAAATTTAGTAAAATTGACATCCCTCGTTTGGTAAAGAATGTGCGATGTATTTGTATTGAACAGGCAACTCTGGGTAGTCTGTTAGGGTAGTTGTATGTTGTTTCTATGTAATGTGACTGCTATAAGGGTTTTTATGTGTAGATCGCCCTTTTATAAAACTAATAGACGTAGTGTAATAATATTTGAACTTCTAGGAAAAGCAGAAAACAGCCTACAACGGCAGTGAAGTAGACTTTACCAAATCCAAACAAATAAGATATACCAGCAGTACTCACGTCGTCTCCTACTTTGACTTCGCGCACATCGACCGCTTCACTCTTACGTGGATAAATAGGTATCCAGGCTCAGTAGACGTCCTTGACCATGGCTTCAGGGTTCTAGACTGAGGTGATCAGAGTGCTGAGGTCGCCCAATGATCTGAGTTGGGCAGGGACAGAGGATATGACCGATTTAGCACAGAACGTTGCAGTTGAGTGAAATCGAAGTGAAACGTCCCGGGCCGCGAAGCTGCTAAGGTATTTGGGGGGTTGACTAGGCCCGGCTGCCCGAACCTGAAAGAGCGCACCGGCAACGCAGGGAGAAGTGGAAGAGTGTGCCCGTCGATGGAATTGTTTCCTGCAAGGTCCCGTATAAATATGATGTCAATGATTGACCGAATGGCTAAGCTGCGGGCTCAGTGGCGCAAATTCCTAGAAGAAGGAACGGGTGCGACGAGAAGCACAGATGCCAGCCTCGGCACCGTAGATGGCCAAGGTCAGAAACGATTTGCCTGTATGATTCTTCTAGTAAAGTAATCTTAACCGGTATCAAGCAGCGACGAAAACTGTCCCTGCTCAGCAGGAGCCATGTAAGTGTTCAGATCATCCCTCCAGACGGTGTCATCATCGAGCAGCCGCGATATCTCCTCCTCGGTCGTAGTCCACGACTCTGAACCATCACTCGCCGGCGCTTCTAGCTTGAGCCATGCGAAGATCTCTCGTGAAATCTCTTTGACCTGCTGCAAGACTAATCCTGCCATTGCCCAAACTTCCCTCATCTGCTTCAGTGCGCTGATGCTCAACTCGATACGGCCTTTGGTAAGGACACCTTCGGGATTAGAGGAGTTGAGAGAATAGGCTGAAAGATGCACGATGGCCGCGAATGTAATCACGCAGGTAAAGAGCGGAGTATGCTTGAGCAAGAGAGTCGGCAGCTTGATGAGTCCAGAAATGGCGTTGGCAGCATCGATCGCTTTCGTAGTGTGGAAGTCTACGGCTGAGGGTGAGACGCAGTAGCGGATAGCCCTAGTGCAAGTCGTCTCACCTTGCACAGAGGCGAACGCGAGATTCGAGCGGGGTCTATGTAGCATGACGTTACAACTGTTGCGGGAGGTCAGCACATTTGTCCTGGCATACTGTATATGCGATGGTTGTTTTCAAGCTTACGCGTTGATGATCATGTGGGCTTGGAAGAGCATCTCGTCGACCTTGCCGCCTTCACCAACTAACACCATCTTTGACTTTGGCAGATCGAAAGCCCAGCTTGTAAGGCTTGCGTCTGCGGCGTCTACTCGCTTGAGCGAATCCGACGGTCCTTCGTCGATGGCTGCGAGGACCTCGCCAAGGATCCTGATGGCATCTATCCGGTAGGCAGAGGACGAATAGACTACTTCATCACCTGCGAATGCTCGGCCCTGGAATTGCACCAAGGGATGCGGTGTGTGCTTGCCCTGCTCCGGATTGTCATTAAGATAGTGTCTTCCAGCCATAAGCCAAGCTAGCACTCACCTTGTTAGTGATATAGTCGAGCTCTTCACATGGAAGCGCCACGTCGCATTGAACTTTTAACAAGCGGAATGTCTCTTTTTGATGGATGGCTGCAAACATGCCATCGATAACGTAAAGTTCCCACCATGTCCTTCGCCAACTCTCCTCTAGACACTGGCGACCCTCGCCATGTAGCCTTGCAAACTCCTGCCGGTTCAGGCCGATTTCCAAAGCCATATCAATGGCAGCATCTAGGACTTGAAGTGCTCGGTCCTGATCAGCTTGGGAATGCAGTGCAATAGCAAACAGGAGGAACGCTTGCACAGTGAATCCATCTTTAGGAGGCGTCTGCGAAATCAACACATGACCTGCCGCCTCTAGCAATGATGGGGTTGAGTGAGTGGACGAGAATACAGAACCAATGTACCGAAGTACAGCGTGCAACTGCGTTAAATCCTTCTCTTTACTTGCTTCACTGAGCGAGGCTCGAGGCAGGGCTATTGGATGGGCGGGATGAAAATGTTCGTAATACAAGTCATAAAGATCTGATGCCCTGAAGGTTGGTTTTTCATATTGTATAGCAGGTAAAGGAGAGGAAGCCAACGGTCCGGGGTAGGGTTGCAAAGTATCCAGAAAAGGTGAAGTTAATGGATGCGAATGGAGAGGACCTAGGCGTATGGTTAGCTGTCAGTTTCTCAGGGCGCAGATCGTCGGCGTTGCTGGGTTGGTAAATAATGACTTGGCACTGACCAACAAGATCATTTGATATATCATGCGTCGCCAAATCAACATTCTGAGGGATGCTTGTGGCGAGCTCTTTACTCAGCCTGCTTTCTCCTTGACAAGCTGAACGGCCTTTCTTCCCGATACCTTTCCACCCCCGTCGAGACTTCGTGTAGATGCACATGGAGCCAGTGTCGCGACAACGCGAGCATTTTGGATATTTCGCATCGCATTTGAGGTGTCTGCTGCGGCACTCGGTACACGCAACTCTGGAAAGAGATGCACCGCCACTTGGAGCCATCAATAAACCCGTGGTTGAATGCAGAGTGTGACCTCTTTGAGGTTGTTGGTCGAGTGGCTGAATTCCACTCAATGGCTGGTGCGGTGGGGACGCCATCAGAGGAACATTATTGTTGTCAAAGAGAAGAGCACTAGAGAAAGCCGCTATGGGCTGCACAGGTGTTTCAGACAGGAGCTGATCGTTGAACATAACCTCCGGTTGAGGCTGGTCGGCGAGCGATGTGCCGGGCCTTGACTCCATCGTGTGTGCTTCCATTCAAGAAGACTGTGGACACCATCACATGAGACCATAGCACTGCAAAACAGGTGAAGCAAGCTCTTCAGATAGTTGTTGTGAACCAACGCTATGCGCATACGGCCCAGTTGTCGTCAACCATGGCGATGCCGGCTGTCCCGAACTAATCCAGTTCCAGTAAGGCATGATTGAAATTAAGCGAGGTCGGCGACTACCTTGCTTATTCTACTTCAACTTCGCCGACCATACTTTGGAACATGAAGCCTTTTCCTCGCTGGGGACTCAAGATGCCTGCGTGGTGTATCTTCTAACGCCTGCCAAGACTGCCATTTAACAAAGGATCGCTACTGTGCACTCGAAAATACTAGTCTTGCCACAAACGACCAACCCATCCCACCATACCGTGCATGAAATCTGAGACGGCTTCCAACATCGCTCTCCATACACCCCTCCAACCATCTCGTAAACTCGGTAACTCGGTGAGCAAGGCCTGGGGGAGTCCAGAAGAAGTTTCGTCGAGCTCTGGAACTTGACAGGCTGCTCTAACTATTCGGGTCTCAAGTATTCCTCAAAGCGCAATCTCTGTTGCTGAGGAGGACGCTAGGTGTATAGCAGTAGGGGTTGTCTGTGGTATAATTATCTCTGTGCGTCCTTCGAAGAGCAAGTCTAGAAACTAACGCTATTCAATAACAAGAGTGGTTATAAAAATGACTAGAACAATCTACATAAATTAGTACTACTTATCGAAGAGTGCGATTGAGGTATGAAGTGGCGGTAAGAACCTACTAAGCTGATTAGAGCCCATACTAAGAGCAGATCGAAACCACCGCTGTGTATTTTGCCATTGACTAACGCTTTCTGTTGCCGTACGTAGCGAGCAGCGCCAACTACGTCCACGACTATAGCAGAAACCAAAAGTGAGCATGATAGCGGTTTACCAAGTTGTTGAGCACTCAAACGGCCCGGGGAAGGTGGAGCGGTGGAGAGTTTGTAGAGCTGAGAAATTGTGACCGCGATCATTACTAGGGCCACTGCTGTTCGGAGGTGCGCGAGATACGTCCGCTCCAGAGCTGAGGCACTTAAAAGGTGAACATTAGTAAGTGTTCTAAGAGTTGAGCATCAGGCGCAAGAGGAAAGGAGACCCGTGCCAAAATGATCTCGAACATCTCCATCAAGCGGCACCTCAATTGAGATATGAGATGTCCACCATTCCTTGACCTGCGTCACGGGTCCAACGATCGAACCCCCAAACCTTCTTGGCCGACTTGACGTGTGATTTGCAACTAGGTTGGGCCTTGAAGGATGAGTGTTTGTTCGTTCCCGCTGCTCATGCTGCCCCTCATCCGTGTCGACAGCTGCTGAACGGTTTGACAACTCGATCGCCTCTCTGGACTGACGTGCTGGACTTAACGCCGAGGTGGAGAAGACTCGCCCTGCTATTTGACTCATGCCTGGCATGAGCTACGCTGTGGCAGAGTTGGCATTAAACAAAGCGCAAAGGTAAGGTAGCTCACTGGAGATGTCGATCCTACGAAGTAGAAACCCCTCCGAGGACCTCTCCAAAAAACGATGGGGGATTATAGAGTCCAACTAAGAAAACGAGAACTAGTTTAGAGATATAGCACTCCTTTCAGCATTCAAAGTAACGAACTTGGTACAGCAAATTGGGATGTCCGAACATAAGTGGTAGTCCAGTCGACATGGTACCACGGCTCGGCTTTGCAGATCGTGTTGGCTTGTGCCTCGCATGTCCAGAGAGCTAAGTCGTATTTGAAGCCTTAACTGGGTGAGGTCAATAATCGAGCGCACTCATTACAGTGGCCGACTTCATATTGTTTGGCCATACCTGGTTATGGTACTAGTACGTCCAATATCGGTGTAACTTTTGGTTTAGTAGTCATGACTTTACAACGTTAGCACTATTCGGCTAAGAAGGAAATTGACGATGCTTCAACCTGCGGTGGCGTCAATGGTCGGGCGCTATCAGTAGTATTGGATCTAGGCATCAATGGCCCGCTTGCCTCTTATTGCAGAAGACTCGGGACGGGGAGTCGCCGATCATAAAGCCAGACAGAACGCCGACTAAGAACAAAGATTGTTTTTCATTCTTGAAAGACGATCGCGTCCTCCGCGTTGACAATGCCCCCGCGCTGACGAGATGTTTCGAGGACTAAAAGTCATATATACGCAATTGCTTGTGTTCAGAGCGAACACCACAACGACTCGAAAATTGCGCCTACCCAAAAACCTCAGCAGGGGTCTGAGGACCACGAACATCAACCGACTCCGTAGCGAGCCGTTTATCAAGTTCGCTTCCTCTGCTACGCAAAGGAAAACAAAACATGTCGTCCTCGCTCTTGCAAGCTTTGGCTTGCTCTCACTCATGGTTTCCTCAACCTCTTCAGTTGTTTATGCCGAAGCCATTCTAGAGGACGCGGAAGAGAAGGGCAAGGGCAGAAGTATTCGATTATCCGACATTCGCGATCATGGCGAGGGTGCTGAAAGATCTTGGGTAATCAGAGGCACTTCCGTCTACGATATTACAGACTGGATTCCTGGACATCCTGGTGGGGAAGTCATACTCCGAGCAGCTGGTGGCAGTGTCGATCCGTACTGGAAGATCTTCACGATCCATGAGAAGCAAGAAGTGTACGATATCTTGGAAGAGTATCGTATCGGGACCGTCGACCAGCGAGATCTGGTCGACGGTCAGGTACCTGTTGATGCTGTTGAGGACCCATTTCAAAACGATCCTGTGCGAGACATCAGATTGCAGGTCCATAGCGATCGTCCCTGCAATGCTGAGACACCAGCTCCTGAACTGTCCGCTTTCATAACCCCGAACGCGGTCTTTTATGTTAGGAATCACTTATGGGTACCCGAGGGTGACGAGGAATCATATTGCTTGGTGATTGACCTGGGCGATGGAGAGGAGAAAGTCTATACGATGAAGGATCTGAGAGAGAAGTTTGACGAATGCAAAATCACAGCAACCTTGCATTGTTCCGGTAACCGGCGGAAGCACATGACTGAGAACTCCCGAGCAACAAATGGCCTTCAATGGGATGTTGGTGCTATTGGAAACGCGGAATGGGCTGGACCAAGATTACGGGATGTCTTGGCTGATGCAGGTCTGGCAACAGGGAACCCACCCAACGACGCAAAACACGTCCAATTCGTCGGCGCGGAAGCATACGGCGCGTCAATCCCGATAGCGAAGGCCGTAGACCCTCGAGGAGACGTGCTCTTGGCATATAAGATGAACGGCGAGCAGATACCTCCAGATCACGGCTTTCCCGTTCGAGTGGTCGTACCTGGTCACGTCGCGGCTCGCAGTGTGAAATGGGTGAACAAGATCGTGGTCGCCGATGAAGAGTCAACATCACAATGGCAAAGGCGAGACTATAAATGTTTCGGGCCCAATGAAGGGGCCAACCCTGATTGGGATCGGGCAAGAGCAATACAGGAATTGCCAGTACAGTCAGCCATCACTTCCGTACGAGACGTATCGGCTCATCCCACGGAGAACGATGGCAACGACTCAATCGCAGTGGAAGGTTACGCGTTCTCTGGTGGGGGCCGAGAAATCGTTCGCGTGGATATCAGTGTCGACGACGGACGTACTTGGGACCAAGCTGAGTTGGCAGAGAGTAGCGAGAGTGGAAGCCAACACTGGAGTTGGAAACGATGGAAATACACTGCTCAGAAGAAGAATGTCGGGCCACAACTGCTAGTCAAAGCGGTCGATGAAGCGTACAACACGCAACCGGATTCACACGAACCCACGTACAATGTGCGAGGAAACCTGGCCATGGCGTGGCATCGTCTGCCGTACAATTCCAAATGAAGATGGGTGATTGCGCATCTCTGGGGGTTTTCATGCATTCCGTGGAACCGTAAGTATTGGAAATGGTGTCTGTCTATCTGTATCACGTATCAAGCCATCCTTCGGATGACAACTGGAAGAACGTGTCGGACCCGAGGTCACTACCGTTGAACCATCTGCACCTTCTGTATAATATTCGTGGCATATTGGAGAGGCGTAAGTTTTTATTCTCAGGCTTTAATATACAGTGAGAGGAGTAGCCATAGCGATCTTGTCATTTTACCAACTCACCCAGACCCGCTTGTCGTTCGAAATCTAATTAGACCTCCCGCTAAGAGTGATCCAAGCAATCAAAGCTGCCGAACACGCGCCACCGATGACCAAAGCGTTCACGAATCCTTACGCAGTGGTTCTTTCCACCATGAATCAGCATCTGAGTATACGAGTCAGTAACAACAATACAGTCGCGAGCGCGGAAGACTTGCTTTCATGAATTCCTGGAGGTTCAATGGACTTCCTCGCTTTAGCTTTGTGGTTATGATGCACAGCGTGAACCGTGTTCCGCCGCTCAAGCACCTCATCAAGACGGATCTGATCGTTGTGTGTGAAGGAGCCCATAAGCCGCGGAGTGCCTAAAAGACAATCAGCCTAAGCTCAAAGACGGATTGAAGAAGTTTCGCAACAGATCGTTGGGGAATGTGGCAATCGTGAAAGGAGTTTAGATATACATACCTAATGGTAACTCATCTCCCCGGTCTACCTGCCAGAAATGCCACGTCTTTCCGTACAGCCCCACCACTTCTTCCATGGCTTTCAACTCGGCCTTTTCCCACTCTTCCTTTTCGATGTCTGCTGGTTTGGGCAGAACCAACATGCCGGATTTGACTTCGAATTCGTGAGAATGCCTTGCGACATCCGAGATCAAAGGTCAGTGATCGGATTCTCCAGATGGAAGTATGGGCTCCACGGAACGGGACGGCCACTGACCATAGTTTCTGCTCCTCTTTCGGAAGAGTGAGATAGACGTGTTTCGGGACCATGTATTCGACACCGATGAGACGGGCATCTTTCGAGTGCGAATCGTAGATGAGGCATTGACGAAGGTCTAGATAGGAGTCCCGTTCAGTATAAAACCAGATAGATACTCATAGCCTATCCAATTCACCTTTACGCACGTGGGAACAGTAATGGTTGGCTTCCACATAACGGATCACGCCTTCACGTGCCTCGTCGGTATAGACGTGGAGGGCATTGAGGAACTCGCACACGTTATGAAGAGGCAAAAACTCCTGCGGATACTGGTTAACTCTTTGCGCTACAGAACGCAAGTCGGCACCTTCAAAAGTATTCGCTGACCGGGTTGGGCCCAGATTGATCTTTCTCCTCGTTCGCCATGGCGGTTGTAGTTTTAGAGATGTGCCTTGTGATTGTATAGGAAAAATGCGGCAGAGTTCAATTTGAAGACTAATACTTCAACCAGAGCGTTGAAGAAAGGTAAGAGAGAGATATGGAGATTTTTCAGCTGCACTGCTACAAGTGATGCGACGTCAGGTCCAGAGGTGCAGGGTTCCGCATGCACGGCGACCTCGGGGACCTCGCTGCAGTCGGAACATGATTTTATTCGGTCCGTAATTCAGTAACGTAATCGCCACCTAGTCGAGCCAGCCACCCAGTCGAGCCACCTCAAAACCTCATACAAATTATTAAAAATTCATAACTTCACAACATCTATATAAAAGATCAGATATTTCAGTTTCATTTGACATTATATAAATATATTTACTTAATAGCTCTATTATAATCTTTAAAACTACTTAATCTTG
>JAABUP010003163.1_pt1 | contig 29549 bp, 27 predicted proteins | sample 5559201 | NCBI WGS metagenome assembly JAABUP01 (sample SAMN10711887, study PRJNA513373) | rock metagenome | isolation source: Antarctica rocks | place: Antarctica | reverse complement strand
TGAGTCTCAAACTGGCTTTGAGCGCCTACAGAGTTTGTATTGAAAATGTACTGTAAAGTATGTTTTGTCACTTTCTAAGCGTGTTGCAGGACTTTTGGTAGCGTCCTCTGTACACATGCACTGTAAAGAAAAGTAAAGTAATCAGAAAAGGAGTGGCGTTGGATTGAGTTTTCCAGGTGACCAAGCCTAACGGGGTTAGGTGAGGGGTAGACTGTCAAAATGCTGCACGAAGCCCTGCATTTACGAGTACCTGAACCTTGCGCTTGATGATGATGGAAGACATCATCCAGATCAAATCTTTGGTGCTGACTGGTGCATTAATAATTAAGGAAACACCTGGCACCTCCGTGTGTTTCGCAATGTGACGTAGACCATACGCAAGCTGCCGATACCAAACGGAAGTGGTGACAATGACGCATGACTGACTTTCCTTCGGAACCAATGTGTTATGCTTGGCAGCCATTGAATTTCCATCGTATCAAGACAGGTAGGTCATATTGTGAAGAGCTCCGAGACTAGAATCACGGAAACCCAGGATTCGTATGCCGAAAGACAATATGAGCCGGTCTAAGCATGCGCAATTCGACGGTCGGAAAGCTTACGTGCCTCAGGATGAAGGTCTCAGTTTTGTGGGTCGCGAAGAAGCTCACAATCACCCGTTGGCATTCATCTGACGAGTCTCCGTAGTTTGACGATGGGCGTGAGATAGAGTTACTGCACTTCGTGTACGGTCATCCATCGATAGCGGACATTCGAGGCTCGCCAGCAGGCGTACTGAAAGCCATTGACGAGTATGGACGTACCAAGAAGTTTTTGATGAATGTAGGCGAAGACAAAGGCAAGATCGTCAGAGATCTGATCACCGATGTCAAGCCACAGACCATGGTCGAGCTAGGCGGATATGTCGGATACTCTGCGCTTTTGTTTGGTGATGCGGTGAAGAAGTCGGGCGGAAGGAGGTACTTCAGTCTCGAGAGGAATCCAGAGTTTGCGGCAGTGATCATGTCGCTTGTGGATCTTGCCGGTCTGAGCGACGTGGTTAAGGTGATTGTGGGACCCAGTGCGGACTCAATCAAGAGATTGCACGCAGAGGGCATCTTGCAACACATCGATATGATGTTTCTGGATCACTACAAACCAGCCTACACCACGGATCTGAAGCTGTGTGAGCACCTCAAGCTCATCACACCTGGCTCGATCCTGGCCGCCGACAATGTCATCAAGCCCGGAAATCCGCCATACCTGGAATATGTGCGAAGCAGTGTTGCAAAGAAGCAGGAGAGGTATAAAAGAGGGGACAGCAACGGGACCGAAGTCTCTGGGTTCAGTGATCGATACATGAACCAGTACCGGGCACGAGTAGGGGAGGAAAAGCTTAGTAATGAGATAAAAGGCAATCCAAATCTAGTGTACGAAAGCAAGCTGATCAATAGCTTCGAGCCGACCGGCATTCCTGTAAGTTGCTTCTTTAGCGGTATATCACCGGAAATTGACAGTACCTAGGATGGTGTCGAGATAACGAGATGCAACGGAGAGGAACTCGAACAAAGCGGAAATAGCGTGCGGGAGTAGATATGACTATGAACGAGTTCAATACTAATAGACCGTACTTGAACTGTTGATCAGGGAAACCGGCTTGCCATTCTGAGTCAGTAGCAGGGTATGTTTCGAGCACCAGGTCTTTCTGTGGAACCCATGAAGATTACATAATGCATCAATCATTTACGCAGACGATACCGGTAAGAGAAGTCTTATTCGATACAGTGTTTCGTTCTTCGTGATGAATGCCTGTGAATGTCGAAACAACAGGCGCTTGCCGGCGATCACGCTTCATATTGTCGTAAGATTATTGACCCGATCTCCGATATCAGATGTATACAGGATTACCCCACATACCGTCATCCGACTATGTAGGCAAGCTTCAGTAAGGCTGAGCCGTTCCCGAACGATCTTATCTCCCCTCTTCAGTAATTCTTGACTGGCTGTTGGGAAGTATACTGAATTGTGTAAAGGGGTAAACAATATCGACTCTGGCGTACGCGCGGTGTGGAGCGCTACTGACTGCTTGGTAGAATAATGTCCTGCATGACCTACAAGTGCGGCATAATTGGCTATGGCATGTCCGCCAAAGTCTTCCATATTCCACTCATTGAGGCTGTAGAAGAGCTCAAGCTTTACGCCATTGTACAACGGAGCCCTAAGCCGAACGATGACGCGGAGAAGGACCATCCAGGCATCAGGACCTACCGCTCAAGCGAAGAGATGGTCAAAGATCCGGCCGTTGACGTTGTGATAGTCACCACTACCCCTGAGACACATTTCGACTTGACAAAGCTTGCGCTCGAGGGTGGAAAGCATGGTACGGGGCGATGAGGTGCGATTAGCGTGATAGTAGCCACAGACACTGAGGAATTGCAGTGGTCGTCGAAAAGCCGTTTACTCCAACGCACAAAGAAGCAGATGAGCTGATAACGGTCGCCAAGAAGCATCAGCGCCTGATCACAGTTTATCAAAGTACTGAGTCCCCCCTGAGTTGCAGTCATGCTTCGCACGCTGATCTCGCTTTCGTGTAGATCGCCGCTGGGACTCGGACTTTCTCACCCTCTCTCATCTTATCAAGAACAATTCACTTGGTCGAATCGTCGAATTTGAAACTCATTTCGATCGATACCGACCTACCGTATCTTCTGGCGATAGTTGGAAGACCAAGGTGCTTCCTGGGGGAGGTGCTGTCTATGACCTTGGCACACATCTGATTGACCAGGTTGTGCTAACGTTTGGCGTGCCGAAGAGGATCACTGGTTTCGTCGGCACGCAGAGGGTGAACAACACCAGTGGCTACGAGGATTCGTGTACAGTCTTACTGCATTATGATGGTTTGATGGCGACTGTGAAGGCGGCTGTTGTCAGTCCAGAGGTCAACCAGCTAAGATATTGGATACGTGGTGACAAAGGAAGCTTCAAGAAGGTCAGTCCCTCCTACGGCATCGAGAGCACGATACACCGAGTCTCATACATGCCCTGATAGTTTCATCTCGACTGCCAGGAGGACCAACTGAAGAAAGGGATGAAACCTGGTGACGCTGAGTTCGCGGTCGAGCCTGAGGACAGACATGGTAGATAGCCAGAGCTCCTCCTACGGTAACAATAGCTGATTCCAATGCGCAGGTACCTTGACGACAATGAATGGAGATACCCCTTCCAGCAAAACCTTCCCCACCGTGGAGCCTGCAACTTATGCCGCATTCTACAGAAAGCTCGCAAAGGCACTGGCCGGGAATGGAGAAGTTCCAGTGAAGGCGGAAGATGCCAGCGCTGTCATCAGACTTATTGAGCTTGCAAGAGAAAGCTCGCAAACAGGCAGGACACTCGATGTTGGGAGTTAACCCTGACCAACCACAAGAGTAATGCATTAGGATATCTACAAAACGCAGAGGGCTTTTGCATGGTGAATGTAAACTCAGTGACTCCGTGATCCACTGCCGTAGTACTAGGCCCAAAGTTATCAACGGACTGGCACCGAGCCCTTTGGGAAGACTTGTTGAATAATGCCTAGAAATCTGATCATAGCTATGATGAGATCGATTCGCGTCTTTCAGTACTATCTCTAGCACATCTCTGAAGCGGATGTAAAGTAAACAAAAAGTGCTACACCGACGGCGCCCACCGTCTAACGTCACGGCATCAGGTCCGGGGATGAGTGCGTGCCATTGAAGTCACTTTCATCATTGTATTATCCACCAGGTATCACCCCCATATACCCGGCAACCAGGTCCCTGGTACCTACTCTACGGTTCTTTGAACGTCAAGCTCCCCACTACGAATACTAATGCTAGAAGATCAAAGAACATGAATGAAGACGAGATATATCGCACTTCCACTCAATACCGCCTCTGGTCTTTCACATCTGAAGCACTCACGTCACTTCGTTCTACAACCAACGCTCTCGCCGCTGACCGTGTCAGAGCGGCCATCACACGGGCGCAAGAAGCACGAACAATCGACGGGACTGCGAGTAGTACTGGTACCAGCGAAGGTGAGAAGGATGGAACAAACAGAAAGGCTGGCAACGGGGACGGACCAAAGAAGGGGTCGCAAGTGGAGTGCTTGACCATCGAAGAGGAGCAGAAGCTCGTCGGGTTCTACTGCGTCAAGGCGATGGAGCTGGCGGACTTCTGCAATTTTCCCACCAACGTCAAGGTCATGGTCGCCGAAATCCCAATGATGAACAGTTCTTCATGCTGACTGTGAGTCTAGGCTACGGCTGTTCAATACCTCAAGCGCTTCTACCTCTCGAATTCACCTATGACCTACCACCCCAAGCAGATCATGCCCTCGGCACTGTTTCTCTCTACTAAAACCGAGAATCATTTCACCTCTCTAAAGACCTTCGCATCCAAATTTCCAAAGACCACACCAGAAGACGTAATTGCACCTGAGTTCATAGTCACGCAAGGCTTGAGGTTCACGTTTGATGTCCGGCATCCACACAGGGGCCTGGAAGGCGGCTTCATGGAACTTTTGTCGCTAGCGGGTGGGGACGGACATCCACCACCGCTATCGGGCAAAACATCGAAGCAACTCCAGGTGGAGATGACGCGGATCTACGAAGGAGGAAGCGGAGCCGGTGACAAACGAAGAACCGAAGACCTCAAAGCTCGAATACGCAATGCGCACGGCAAAGCGAAAGAAGTACTCAAATCATCCGCCCTCCTCACCGACGCATACTTCCTCTATACTCCGGCGCAGATCTGGCTATCCGCTCTTTTTATTATCGATGAACATCTTTGCGTGTTCTACATCGATACCAAATTTGACGCAACCGCAGCTAGTAGCCCTGCCTTGACCATCAGGACTAAACTTCTTGCCACACTCCGATCATGCGCTTCGCTCTTTCGATCTTCTTCCGGTGCGACAGTATCTCCAAGCAAAGAAGAGCTGAGAGAGCTGAAGCGTATAGATAAAAAGCTTTACGATTGTCGGAACCCGGAGAAGTTGGATCTGATAGTGATCAACAAAGCCCAGAAGCGGGAGGGCGAAGGCGTCCTGGAAGGAGAACTGAACGAGAAAGTTGTGAAGAAGAGAAAACTGGAACGGGAAGCTAGTATGAAGGAAGCAGAGGCTGTATTTGGGCCCGAGTTGGCAAAGTGAGAAACATTCGCTGTGGCTTGGGCATCTCACGGTCTATCCTTGAAGGCACCTCTTCGGCTGTGTATAGATTGACCGATGTCAGAACCCAGACTTGCATCTCCTTGGCGCCACAGTCTCAATGATGAAAGTTCGCAGAGTCTTGAGTGTCATTGCAGACAAATCCATGGTCGGCATTGCTACTACTCTTCTCCGCCGGATCAAGGGTCTGCACGGCACTTCCCAATGGGAATGGACCGACAATGAGGCCGCTCAATCCTCTTACCACTCTAGCACTGGACAACGCTCCACTCCCGAGATTTTGCTTGTCAGCGGCACTGGAAGACACTGTGGTGGTGGTGAAAAGGAAGGCAGGCGTTGAGCGTCGATTGGCGAGGCTTTAAGGCCACAGTTACCTCTGATATGGTGGAAGAAGCTGGCAGGGCCGCACATATAATATGATATGGAGATGATATATCTTAGCAATCACTCCGGATTGGTACCAGATGTGTTGTATCCTGCTTGTGCGAAAGGCGCATGATACAGTCTTGAAGCGCCCGATGAGCGGCTATTCAGCAACAAGTTCGGATTTCCGCGGAAGTGTCATCTTGTAATGTGTTGAGTAAGGAATCTTCACTGCGCATCTCCAAAATGATTAATTCTATCAATGATATTTGGAGGTGGTGCGATCTGCCGCCATCGCCAAGACCTGGAACCATATACTATTTATAGCAAGGTCTTCACTGCAGGGCTGAGGCAACACTAACATCTGCACCTAGTAATTAGTTTGTATTCAGTTTTAGTGTATATTACATAGTAAATAAACACAGACACATTGCAGTTCATTACCTACCTACCTACCTACCTACCTACACATACTGTCATAAGTTGAACTCATACTAAGGTCTTATAATCTAGTTGCTTATTAAGACTTTAAGACTAAAGCACATTATCTATTCACTTCTGTATGAAGCTCTTCTTTTTCTCTTCATAGTATTCTTCTTGTATTTAAAAATTATCAATTGAGCATCAGTCTCATTGCAAACTTATGACATTAAAATACTATTCTCATTTAAACCTGACCTGCACTGAAGGCCTTGTCATACAATTGTTGAAATCAGTGCAGAATGAGCACAGAAACCTCTATGACAGATGAAGTAAAGACTGTTGCTGAGAAGATTTCTTTTTGAGCATAAATATTTATAACAGAACTACACAGTATGAAGAGTTATACAGAAGAGAACATGTGAAACATGAAGACTTGTACAGATCTTCTTTACATCTTTGTGATAAATTGAGACAATCTCACATTAACTACATCAGTAGATACAGCTATTTCAACATCAGCTGTTACAACATCATCTTCTTCTTAAAAATCAGTCAATTGTATAAATGATCTCATCTTAAAGCAGCTTATTGTAGCAATGAGTGCAAATCAGCACTTAAAACAGTGTCTTTTTGATTCACTCAGATTTGAAGAAAAGAGAGTAGAATTCAGACCTTGACTATAACAAATTGTTGTTAAATTGAATGTGAACATGTCAGATAACAATGTCAGTGTGCAGTTCTGATACTTACACAGTCAGCTTAAAGGGTTGACTTTAAGCCAGGTCACACCTTGAATTGTGGCTTGTATTAAGTCAAAAAAAGTTTTAAATCATATGATCATTGAGAAGCTGATTAATCAGCTTTGACACACATACAATAACTCAGAATTAAAGAAGAGAGTGACTTGTATCTTAAAAGCTTTAAAACAGAAAGAAAAGCCATTTGCTAAACATCTAACCACCTTTAAATGAATGCTGCTAGAAGCAGAAGGCTTAAAATGAGATGATGCTGTTAAGAAAACATTTTTTAGTAACAGTCTTGATGTAACACTCACACAAGTTCTGATTGTCACCTCAATCTTTGTGTCATACAATAAGTACATTATCTTGCTACAGTGAGTCAGTCACAACTTAAACTCAATTTAAAAGGCTGTTGCTCAAGAGTGTTATACAACAACTACTATTATCATGTAACAGTTTTATGTGAACAACATGAACTGAAAACCCACTGAGCACATCATTGTCACAGCTATAAAAACTGAAGAAAGACACAGAGCACAATGAGTGTCAGAGAAGAAAGTGACAAAACATTATATGAAACAACTATGCATACACTGTAAAGACAACAGCCACTTCATTAAGAACTGCAAACTTTTGTTTGCTGTATGACCTTGTGTTATCAACATTGTTACTGCTGAGACTGTGAAGAAGTTAACAGAAGAAAAGAAGAACTCAGAAAAAGAGTAGCTTTTAACAAAAGTCACAGCTGAGAGCATATGAGATATGATAAGAGCTGAAAGAAGTTTGAGAATCAAATAAACAGTGTTTTCTTCACTATGTTAACATTAATCAATAAGAAGTCATATGTGCATACCTTGTACAACACAGAGTGTCTGTTCTATGAAATGATCACTTCTCACTTTGCTAGAAACTACAATCTACAGTACATGAAGATAAGACCTTGTACAATTACAGAGTTTAATGAACCTTCAGGTTTATCAGTAAATGAAATAGCTGTTGTACAAATTGATATTGACAGACATCAGAAGTCAAGAACATTCTTTTATATTGTCTTTAAGTTAGCATTCTATAACCTTATACTAAGTCTATCATGAATGAAGCAGAACAAGATCATATTAAATGCAGACAGAGCCTTTCTTACAATTGAATTCACAGAAACTATCATGCAGAACAGAGAAGCTTCTGCTGAGAGTGAGTTCAATCATGTTATGATGTCAGCTACATTCTTTACAAACCTCATATGAAAGAAAGAAGAGAAACAAAAGAAGATTGAGGTGTTCTCAGCCAGCATGATCAATATTGAAAAAGCCTTAACCTCACAGAAGAAGACTGATCTGAGAACTATACTCTCTGATCATTATCATGAGTTTTTAAATGTGTTTAATTGTATGATGACTAAGAAGTTGCCACCCTTAAGAGAAGAAGGTACAGATCATCAAATTGAACTAAAAGAGGTAAATAAAAAAGAGTTAAAAGTACTCTGAGGTTCTCTATACAACATGACAAAAGAGAAGCTACTAGTGTTGTGTAAAACACTAACAGAACTTTTGAATAAGCAGTTTATATGAGTCAGTAACTCATTTGCTGCAGTGTCTGTTTTATTTGTACAGAAGTCAGAAGATGAACTTTAATTCTGTGTGAACTACTGTGGCTTGAATTGAATCACTCAAAAGAATTGTTACCTTCTTTCATTAATATATGAGACTCTGTGAAACATTGAATGAGCTCAATGATACATCAAGTTGAATGTCATAGTGGCATTTCACAAGATTCAAATTGCTGCAGAAGACAAATGAAAGATGACATTTTGTATGAGGTACAGATTGTATGAATGAATAATGACTTCTTTTAAGCTAGTCAATGTTCTGAGCACCTTTCAAAGATATATTAACTGAGTCTTGCAGAACTTTCTGAATAAGTTCTGTTCAGTCTATGTGAATGATATTCTCATTTTCACTGATGAATCACTGCATCAACACTGAAATCATGTATAAAAGATACTACTATGACTTTGAGAAGTTGGCCTACAAATTAACATTGACAAATGTGAGTTTGAAGTCAAGTCAATCAAGTACCTAAAGTTCATTCTGAAAGTTAAAAAGAACATACAAATAAACCCTTAAAAGATGAAGACAATCATGAACTGACAAGTCTTTAAGTCAGTAAAGAGAGTACAGAGTTTCATAAACTTTACAAACTTTTACTAAAAGTTTATTAAGAACTTTTCTAATCTGATTATGTCAATGTTGACTCTCATACAAAAGAACACATCTTTTAAGTGAATTAAAAAAGCTGATTAAGATTTTAAGAAGCTAAAGACTATGTTCATTTCAGTGCTGATTTTAGTTCTGTTTGACCATACATGTACAACTGTGATGAAAACAGATTTCTCAGATTGATACATAGATAAAACTCTGTTACAGTTAGTGAATAATGTGTGAAGACTCTGTGCCTACTATTTAAAGAAGAACACATCTGCAGAGTGCAATTATAAGATTTATGATAAAGAGATGCTGATCATCATATGATGCTTAAAAGAGTAAGATGCAGAATTGAGAAGTGTGTCAAGTTTTCAGATTTGTACAGATTACAAAAATCTGAAATACTTTATGACAGTTAAAAAGCTTACAGAGCAACAAATGAGATGATCTTTAATTCTGTTATGATATAACTTCTTCATACTATACTTGCTGAGTGTTACATTCTGATCTGAGATGCCTTGAATATTAGGGCTACAGGTTTGTGCTTGTTGATATAAGGGTCCCAGTGCGCAGTGTAGGGTAAATCAGTAGTTGGTAACTTGTATTGAGTTGAACACAACCCATTTTCATAGGGGAAATGGTCCTACTATATACTATAGAATCACTGTGCTCACTTTGCTCACTATAGAGCAATAGAGCTGATAGACCTTCTAAAGGTCTATCACCTCACTGAGCTCACCACAAGCATATAGAGCTGTGTGAGCTTATGTTCAGGTATACACTTTCTCTGTGTATTTTCTAGAACATACTAGCCGGTTACAGTTTGACTGTAACACAATCCCTTTTCTTCTAAACGCTAGTCCTCTAGTGTCTATATAAGTGAGAGTATAAAGACAGATAGCTTTCTCACTGTCATGCCTTCTCACAAGCAGCACAATTGTCTCTGTCTCACAAAAATCATTATAACCTTTGAATTCACTTCTCTCATCGCTTGTGATCACTGTTCAGCTGTTCTTTCTTTCTGTATTATTATGACAGATCACACAAAGTGTTCTGAGTGCATCTGTCATGGTTGTCTGTGTGTGTCAATATCATTAAATTCTCTGAATCGTGCTCATCTTTGACTGAAATCCGAACTCAAGGTGGCTATGAATGAGTGTGTGAAACAGGCTGAGCACCTTTTCAAGCTGAATGCAAAGGTTCTTCACCTTTTCAAGACTTTGAAACAGAATGAGTCTCACACAGTCATCAAAGTTCACTGTGTTGCTTTCAAACTGAGTGATGATAACAATGAAACTGAGGATGAGGAAAACCCCTTCAGTTCTTTTAACCTTGATTCCTTACTGAAGTCAATGAGTTTTAGTTTCTTTATTGACCCTGAGCCTCTCTCTCAAACTGCTGTAGCGTTCTCACACAGTTGAGTAGGTTCTCTTTGAGTTCTCATGTGTTTTCTGAGGTATTGTATCCTTTTCATTTGACAAGATAGTGGGCTTTCCCACTAATCATCTGTTTTTCTAGAATGTTCTCAACATAATACTTCTCATCAGGTTCAACAGACATTTTGATGGTTTGAAGTGGTATGAACTGGTTGCAACACTGAAGCATGAATGCATGAAATACTAAGTGTATTCACATTTTCTTGAGTAAGTCTAGCTTGTAGCTTAACCCCTTAATGTTTCTCTTAACTTTGAATGGTTTTATGCTCTTGTTGTTCAACTTCTTGCTTCTTCACTTTACATGAATGTTGTTTGTTCTTAAATAAACCCTCTCTTCAATCATGAAAGGTTTTACCTCTGTCATTCATTCTGTTTGCTGTTGAATTCTGTTTGTCAGATCCCTGTGCAGCTTTTTGATCTCTGCAATATTCAATATTGCTTTCTGACTTTGTGATCTGTGCACTTGCAGTTCTTGTCATACCTTCAGGTTATATTCATAATTTGCTCAAAATGGTGTTTCTTCTGTGGTTTTGTTTTGTGTGTTATTGTATGCAAACTGTGCTGTTAACAACAGTTGTACTCAGTTGTTCTGATTTCTATTGACATAGTGTCTTAAGTACGTTTCAACCATCTGGTTCATTTGTTTGCTCTGCTCATCTGTCTGTGAGTGGTATGTCATCAACATTTTAAGATTTATTCTGAGTTCTGCTGTGAGCATTTCCCAAAACTTGCTTGTGAACAGCTTGTCTCTGTCAGTAATAAACTTCTTTGATAGCTCATGATTGTTAATCAATTCTTGCAGTATGGTGTATGTCAATACTGGTGCCGTCGCAGTTTTCTTAAATGAAATGAACATGGTATACTTGGTCAATCTATCAACTATAGTCAATATACTGTCAAATTTCACTCCTCATGCCGGATTCTTTGATGTCAGTAACTTCATTATGAAGTTCATAGTAACTGACTTTCATGGCGCATCTGATGCATTTAGTTGTGTTACTTTGTCGTATCTCTTATCTCTCTGAATCTTATTTCTGTGACATGAATTGCATTTGATGATGTACTCAGTGATTTGATCCTTAAGGTCACTGATATTGCATCTTCTTTGTATGAGGTCCTCAGTTCTTTTGACTTCAAGGTGTTCATCAGCCCTGCTGTCATGACATACTCATATAAGTTCTTCATCTGTCAAGAAAGTTTGCTTCATCTTGTATGTTGCTGCTAAGCCTTTTGTGAGGGTTTCTTTGTCATCTTCACTTAGAATTTTGACGTGAATCTTTTTCACCCCTTTGTGGTCAGACTGTCTACTCAAAGCGTCTGCTTCACCATTCTCATTACCTTCTTGTAATGGATCTGGAATTCATAATTGACTAACTGTTCAGCTCAGCAAACCTGTTGTCAATTCAACTGTTTTGTTGTTGCAAAGTTTCTCAAATTCTTGTGATCTGTGTAGATCTGAATTGACTTTTCAGTACTCACAAGGTAAGGTCTTCAATCTTGCAGTGCTTTCACTATCACAAGAAGTTCTTTGTCATGAACCTCATATTCTTTTCTCAGGTTCTGATAGTTTTCTTGATTGATAGGCTATGAGTCTCTGTTGCTCATCTTTGATCTGGTATAAGCATACACCTACTGCAAAATCTGATGCGTCAGTTTTCAGTATCTTTTTGCATGTTGAATTGAGTATTCTCAGGTGTGCCATTTCACTAAGGCTTCTCTTTAATGCGTGAAATGCATTCTTCTGCTTCTTGTCTCAATGTCATCTTTCATTCTTGTGCATTAGTTGCGTAAGGGGTTCTGCAATTCTTGCATAGTTAGGTACAAACTTTCAGTAATAGTTCATCAACTCTAGAAAGGCTTGTACTTCTTTGACTCATTTTGACAGAGGCCAGTTTCTGACTGCATTCATTTTTTCTGAGTCCTTCTCAATTTGCTCAGATTGAATAACATAATCAAGAAACTTGATTTTCTTTGTTTTGAACCTGCTCTTTGATTTCTTCACATACAAAGCCCTTTGATTGAGCTTTTCAAGTACCTTGTGCACATGGCTGCAATGCATCTTAAGGTCATTCAAATATATCAGAATGTCATCAAGGTATGTGATCACAAAATCATTGAGGTATTCTCTCAATGTGTTGTTGATTAACCTTTGAAAGGTGACAAGGGCGTTCTTGAGCTCAAACAGCATAATGGTGTATTTGTAATGTTTGTATCTTGTTCAGAATGCCGTTTTTCATTCTTTGCCTTCCTTCATTTGTACTTAATAATAGACTTCTTTCAAGTTCAGACTTGTGAACCACTTGGCTCTGCCTAATCAGTCTTGCAACTCTTTGATCAACAGTAAGAAATAACTGTCTTGTCTAGTTATCTTGTTGAGTTGTCTGTAGTTGACACATAGTTGCTTTGTGTCATTCTTCTTTGATACAAACAGAATTGAGTATTCTGTCAATGACTTTAATGGTCTGATGAATCCTCTTTTGAGATTCTTGTCAAGGTAAGTTCTGACTTTCTTGAGTTGATCTTCACTCATTGAGTATAGTGACATTCACTTTGGCTGCTTGTTGTTCAATAGCAGTATTTCATGATCTCATGACTTATGCTCTGATAAGCTCATTTCTGGTTGTTCAGGAATCTCATACACATCTATCATGATGTATAGTTCTTTGCTGATTCAATCAATTCTTGAGTTCTTTTTGCGTAATCAGAACATCTCTAGTATGATGTCATACTTGATTGAATTGAGAACATCAAACATCAACTTCTGTGAATCTTCTAGTATTATGACTTTGATGTGAACCTGTTCTGTTATCCACTTGAATTCTTCATTGACTATATATATCTGCATAGACTTCAGCACTCACTGCAGTGTTAGTTCTAGCATTCTTATCGCTTGCTGCAAAATGTAGTTGTCAGTTGCTTCTGAGTCTATCATTGCTTGAAGAAGTCTATTTTGTTCAACTTGAATGTCAACCCATATCTTATGGTTCTTGTTGTTCTTTTGAGACATTAAAAGCTTCTTGTTCCCTAGTCTCTTTAAGGAAGCTTGCAGTTTTTTGACTGTACTGTGCTGTTTGCTCTTCTTTAGAGGTTCTGAAATCATTTAGGCTCTACCCCTCATATGATCAGTTGTATGTATTCTTCACTGTCTTTCTTGATATACCGTTCTGGGTGTAGGTGCAGTTCATACTGATCATATTCTCACTGAATCTGAATCTGAAGTGCTTTCACTTTATTCAGAAACTCAGGTGACATGTAGTCTTCTGAAAAGGTCCATCAACCACTGTCTGATGTCAGATACCCTGTGGGTAAACGGATCTTGATTTTGTGACTCTTAGTTTTTCACACAAGTTGTTTTGATACTGGGTCAATTGCCATCCATATGCCTTTCATCAACTTGTCAAGTTTTAAGCATGTTTTTGCTTCTTCTGTTTCTTCTTGTTGCTTCTTAAGGTCATTGACTCTCTTCTTGAGCTCTTTCTGCTGTCTTTTTAGCAGTTGTTGACGCATCTCTCAGTGCTGATTCACTGAGTGCTCATGTCTCATTTTGAGTCTCATGTCAACTTCTCAGTTGTCAACATCTTCTGACTTTGCGTTCAAATTCAGGGCTGTTCAGACGCTATCACTGTAGTCTTCTTCTACCTGAGTTTTGCAAGTATCAGTTTCTTCAATCTCAGCTTTCTTTAGAATAGCTAATCTCTTTGATTGACCTGTCATGTCATAACTGTTTCATTTCTTCTTGAGTCTTTATGAGTATCATTCAAATTCATCTTTGCTGCTCATATGTGTTCAGCACATGTTGTCATAGCAGACTGTTCAGCTCAGAGCGTCATGCACTACATGTGTATTTGTTGCTGTAACTTCTTTTCTCTCTCATTGAGGTTTCTTGCAGGTTCTTGCAAGATGTTTGAGTTTTTCACAGTTATAACATTTGCAAGTCTCTGCTCATTGAGGTTGAGGCTTATAGAGCTTGCTCATGCACCGTTCTTGCTTCACTTGTGGTTGTTGCTCACAGTGCTTCTCAATTGCGTCAAGATTCATAGGGTCACCTCTTCTGAGGGTATAATGTCTTTTTCACACCTTTGATGTGTAGTGCTCTGTACGCTTCATTTGTCATTCTCATTGATGACTGTTGATGTTAATGAAGATATTGATCATATTCTGAAGCTCTTCAGGTCAATTCATTCTGACTATCTCATCTTTAATAGTCTCATTGAGTCCTCAATAGTATTGCAATACTAAAGTGTCGTCATCTCAATTCATTAGAGCTGCGATTCACTGAAACTCTGCTGCATACTTGACTGCTGACTTATTCATCTTTAGAATGTGAAGTCATCTTTTCACTGCTCATTTCTTGTTGACTACCCTGAAGGCTCTTTGAAGCTCATTCTTGAACTTCTTATAGTTGCTGAATATGGATTTCTTATTGTTCATTTGTTTCTTTGATGTCTTGTCAAGAAACTCATGCAGTTTGAGGTTAACTCAATTGAATGCTGCATCCTTGAGGTACAATATGGTAAACAGGCCTTTGTTCATCTCAGACCTGAACTTTGCCTGGTTGAATTCAATATATAACTTGAGCTTGATCAAGAAGGCTCACAGCTTTTCTCTCTCATCTGTGAACACATTGAGTGCCGGTACCTTGAGTACATTGATCATTTGCTGAAGGTCTTGAAGGTTGACTTGACTTGTTGAAGCTGACTTCTGCACACTGGTTGTCATTCTTATATTGTAAGAGTGTTCAAAGTGTTACGTTCTGATCTGAGATGCCTCAGATATTAAAGCTAGAGATTTGTGCTTGTTGATATAAGGGTCCCAGTGTGCAGTGTAGAATAAACCAGTAGTTGGTAACTTGTATTGAGTTGAACACAACCCATTTTCATAGAGGAAATGGTCCTACTATATACCATAGGATCACTGTGCTCACTTTGCTCACTATAGAGCAATAGAGCTGATAGACCTTCTAAAGATCTATCACCTTGCTGAGCTCACCACGAGCATATAGAGCTGTGTGAGCTTATGTTCAGGTATACGCTTTCTCTGTGTATTCTCTAGGACATACTAGCTGGTTATGGTTTGGCTGTAACACTAAGCAAGCAGAATGAGAGAGCAGATGCTTTATTAAAACAAAAGTAAGATGTGTCAATGAATCTCTCAAACAACAGAGTACAACATTGTATGATGCAAATAATACATTTTGAGATAATAAGCAAGTCTATACAGACTGCCTCAATGACAGTAGCAAACATATCAATCTCTATGCTTGTACAAGATCAGAACTTGTTAATGAGAATACAGATCTTAAACAGATGTGAGTGAATGCTGAAGCAAGAGATGAGTCATATGATGAGCTTTGTCAGACAATTTATGAAAAACAGAGATCATTTTCTACTGTTTTAAAAGTGAGGGTATTCATAATGAAATGCTTCTTGAGTGATGAAGAAAAGTTACTCTTTTGTGAAAGATGTTAAGTGTTATTCTCAAAACCTCTTTGTACAGAACTGATTCAGTATACACATGACTCAACAATGACTGAACACTCAAAAAAAGATGTAACTGATGCTCTTTTATCATGACAGTTCTTTTGACTCAGAATGCTACAGAATGTCTGTACATTCTGCTGAAATTGCAATAAATGCTGTATAAACAACAGCTGAAAAGACTGCTGACAAGGCTTCTTGAAGCCTTTACCTGTATTGAAGTGAATTTGACAGAAGATATTCATTGACTTTGTAGTAGATCTACTGTCAAGTGAGGGTTGTACAAACCTTCTGATTATTACAGATTGTTTTAGCAAGAAGATAATACTGAAACTGTGCAAGAATATGACTACAGAATGAGTGACTCAGACATTTATACAACATTTCTATCAGACTTATGAGCTTTTCATCACAATAGTCTCAAATTGAGACACTCAGTTTGTGAGCAGTCTATAAAAGAGAGTCTGTCAACTTTTAAAGATTGTATGAAGAATGTTCACAGCATATCATTCAAAAACTGACAGAACAACTGAGTGAATGAATCAGAATGTTAAGCTGTACATTCATATGTTCTTCAATTATAGTCAGAACAACTGAGCAAGCCTGCTTCTCATGACTGAGCTAGTTATAAACAATTATAACTTCATCTTAACAGAGGTGAGTCTTTTCTTCTTGTCTTATAAGTATCACATAAAGCTTTTACAACTACTTGAGAAGTTGAAGTCTGTATGATCTGTAAAGAGTTCAGTACAAAAAGCTGATCAAATTGTACAAAAGATGAAAGAAGTCACAGAGTGAGCACAGATGACTATGACTATCACTCAGCAAATACAGAAAGAAGTGACAAATTGAAAGAGACAGCAGTCTTATAACTTTAAGAAAGAAGACAAGATCTGACTAAATCTTAAGAACATATGTACAGATCATCTGTGCAAGAAGTTTGATGCAAAGAATGTTAAATACATCATTGTTAAGAAGATCAGCTCACATTTCTTCTGTCTGAACACACTGTTAAATATTCATAATGTGTTTCACTCAGTCATGCTTTAATCAGCAGTCATGAACACTCTTTCTTCTTAGTGTACAACAGATCTGTAACCTTTGTCACAAATTGTAAGCAATAAAGAAAAGTTTGAGATAAAGAACATTTTGAAGACAAGGTTCATATAATGTAAAAGAGAATTTAAGAAGAAGTACTTAATAAAATAAATCAGTTATAGCTGACTCACATGAGAATCAATATTCATTCTGAAAGACACAGTGATGTTAAATCAATAAAAGTTAATGCAACCTGAGGTGACTAAATCTTAACTGTACACAAGAAGGCTGAGGTGCTTCATGAGTTCAGAAAATTATACAGAGTTCAAAATTTAGTGTTGAATTTATTTGATTTATTTCTATGCTAATTACTAATGATGTCTTCTTGATTTTGCTGAAGCTACTTGTTTTAAGCATCATGTAAAGATAAGACATACAGCTCAGATGTTATACACTGCTCATACAACTAAACCTATACTAAAGACAATGTAAGAAAAGAAAAAGAAGTCATATGTACTTAAAGATTGAGGTTGATAACAACTGCCTTCACTGACAGTAAGACTGATGCAATTCACCTTGATCTAGCAACACACTTATCCTCATTGACACTGTTGTTGTTCTTATCATTTAAGATAACAATGAGTACATCATTGTTGTGTATAAAGTAGTGAGCAGCATGATCATGTCACTTGCAGTTGTCACAACACTTACTGAAATGTTTTAATGTATGAGAACATTTTAAAAAAGACATCATACTGTATTTTTGACAGTCAGTACAACTGTTAGAAATCAACACACTCTGACTCTGAATCAGAATTACATTGATGTATAATGACTGATGAGTTCTCATTTGCTGCAGTGTGATACAGGTTTGTATAAACAGAATGTTATCACTGAGCAGAGTGAGAATAATCATTGTCTGAGAAAAGTAAGCATATAAAGCAAGCTGCTGTTAATCAACCTTAAGAACAGAATTAACATCAGTGTTTATAAAAGTGAAAGCAGCAATGTAAGTGTTGTACAAGATAAAAGCTTTATAAGTTGTAAGCTCAGAGACACATACTTGTATGACACTTACATGATGATAGTTGTTGTTGTTGTTGCTGCTGAGCTTGTCATACAAGAGTTAGTGCTGAAATATCTAATTAAGAAAGGTTTCACATACAAAAGTTAATGATGAGAAAGTTGAAGAAGAAAGAAAAAGAAATTTGAGAAGAAAGATGAAGGGGTTTATAACTCACTTCACTGATGAATAAGCTGAAGTGAATTGTTGAGAAAACTCATGTGTCAGCAAGTTATAAAAATTTTTTTTATCTGTAAACCTTACTCATACAAAGTAGACAAACATGTGTTAACAGACAATGACAACTGTATGACAACCTTTTCAGACATTTAGAGCACAACCTTGAAGAAAAAGAAAAAGGTGATGTTATGAGTTGAACCCATACTAAGGTCTTATGGTCTAGTTGCTTACTAAGACTTTAAGACTAAAGCACATTATCTTCTCACTTCTGTATGAAGCTTTTCTTTTTCTCTTCATAGTATTCTTCTTGTATTTAGAAATTACCAATCAAGCGTCAGTCTCATTGTGAACCCGTGACAGATTAGCATAGGAAATATATAAAACATCATAGTCTGTATGGAATTCATGATTTCCCACTGAAACGCGATTCTATGACGCGGCCGTGTTTATTTAGTATGTAATCTACACTAAAATTGGATACAACTAATTACTAGGTGCAGATGTTAGTGTTGCCCGATTAATCGAGGCCCAGGGCTGACGACTCAAAAAGCACTGAGGCAGTCTGTGAGTATGCCAGCCATGACTGCCTACTCTTCGCATTATGTCTGGAGCGAGGTGTCAGTCTTCTTTCTCTCTTCTTCATCGGCACCATTATTTTCCTTGACCTCGAACGCTTTCGACGCAATAGCCTAGCTCTGAGCAGGGCTGCAATCCAGCAAAGTTTGCGTTACACATTGCGCTTCCTCTAGCCCTCGTGCATCTTGAGACCGACATTCGTTCTTTAATATCCGCTTCAACGACACAGGGGCAGCTCGTAAGGTGTAGGGTGCAATACTCCTGGAAACTGGAGAAGATTCCGCAAATTGAGGACTTGCGCCGAATATAGGAACTCGAATACTCTCACTATGAGATTACCACAAGACTATCTCCAGAAGGCCAAGAATGCTGCTCATGCTGTGCAAGCACTTATCATCTTTCTCGGCTGGTGTCTTACCATCGCCATTTTCACGCAGGATGGTTCGACAGATGGCCGGACAAGGTACTTTTTTGCGCTCGTAAGTAAAACCGATACTTCATGACATAAATGCGTCGCTGACTTGTTGGCTTCTGCAGTGCTGGTTCAGCCTTCCAGCACTCGTATACCTTACAATGGTACCGATGTGGCCTCGAACTAGGAGATTCGCCAACGCTTATGCTTTCGCCGCAACCGACGTGCTATGCACCATCTTCTGGTTTGCAGCCTTCATAGCGGTGGCCACGTGGAATGCTGCTGGCATAAGTGCGGGTGCGGCTAAGAAGAAAGTAGACGGAGGCAATTGTACGACGTTTGATTTCGGACCGGAGCAGAAGTGCAAGCTGAGTGAGGCTATGGTGGGGATGGGGGTTGTCATTTTGTAAGAATGGCCGAGATGACCCAAGTTATTGAGGTGCTACTTACTGACCAATCTAGTCTCCTTTTCGCAGCTACAAGCGCTATCTCTATCCATGGCGTAATGTACTACCGCAGGAACGGCACACTGCCAGGTACTACACCAGACGCATCGGATCCATCATCAATTGAAGCACAGACGAAAGACGCCTTCTCCTCGAACCCTCGTGATAATGAGTATGACGACGACGATGGTACGCATACGGAGCGCGGTGGTCATCGGGATGACGACGAGTATGCATTACTACACGCCTCAAACGCCGATGAAGGCAGATTTGATGGGAGACCGATGAGCTGGGGGCGAGAAGATCCGCAAGGTAGAGGGCCGCATAGTGACTACGATACTTCATATCATGCCGGTGGAGCGTATGACCGTCACCATGCGCCTGGTGGTCCATTCAATGATGACCTTGCCCTGAGCCATGGTCATGGTGGATACGCCAGTGGTGGGAGGCTTGATTTCCCTGAGGCGGATTATCATCGATGACTTGCGACAGTGAAGGGCTTGGTACGGGGGTGTGCATCTTCTTTGTAGGATTTTGTCTTGGAAATGCGCGTTTTAGCGGACTTGGGGGGTCTCGATATAGGAGTCGGTGGTGGAGCTGGTATGCTGTACCAAAGAGCTGCACCTTAGATCGAGATATGATTTTGAGATACTGTTTGTAGTTCATACCTAGGTTTGAATTACCATCAACGCCCGTAATGCATCAAAGTCCTTTAATCCCACAACCAAGATCATCGAACCTGACTTCTTCCCTGCTTCTTCACCATAACACCCTCAATCTCCTTCATCAACCCCACCAAATCACTCTCATTCCCCTCAAACTCCAACGCCCTACCCACCCACTCCTTCGCCTCCTCCACCCTCCCCATCTCCACCAAACACCTCCCTTTCCTCCACCACGCCTTCGCATTCCCAATCTTCTTCATCTCCACACTCGTGTCCGCATCCACCATCCCCTCCGCCCAACATTGCATGCCCATGTACGCCTGCGCCCGGTTCGAATACATCGCCGACACCTCGTCCTTCACCAACGCCGCTGGCTCCCATGGCGGTCGACCGAGCGCCATCTCGATTCCGTACGTATACAGCTTGATGGCTTCGGTGTTGTTGCCCTTTCGGAACGAGGCGTTGCCTTGTTCGCGCATTTTGGTGAGTTGGGCGGTGCGTTTGGGGTTTACGGGGAGAGGGGGTGGCGGGACGGCCGTGTCGAGGGAGAGGAGGGAGCGGTGGAGGATGTTGAGGGCTTGGAGTTCATCTTGGTGAGCTTTGTTGGAAGATGCGGATGGGACGGTTATGGCTTTCGAGGTCGGATCCAGGTGTAGTGGGAGTTGGATGAATGTGTCTTCCATTGTTGTCCGTGTCTGTGGAAGTCAGCGCTCCTGAAAGCAACTGCGCTCACATCATGCTCTTACTGCTTTGCTTCGGCTTAGTGTCAAATATTCATGTGGGTTTGTTGCCAATTTAGTATTGTTTCTTGTTGACCTTCGTATTTTTGAGAAGTATACAAGAGATAAGCTATCCCGCTTTAGTGCTAGTTCCCGTCAGCCCTGCCTTAGCCTATCTCTTCCTCATCTTCGATCTTGTGGCATATGGCTTGTATATGATGCATATCACTATGATTAATACAGATGATCTGTAACCTCGCAATTGAACACATCCAGAGATGTCTTTGTGGTCATGCCTACCTTTCTGAAATTATCGTGCTTGAGTCAGATAAGTGAGGAACCAAGGGGAAACCCCAAGTCATGGCTTTAGGGTTCCTCAGAAAATTGCGCTACCAAGAGCAAACCCTCACCTAACATGTGAGTCAGCAGTACTTGCTGTTGGGAATGCGCCCTTAAGATCCACAGAAAAACCGGTAATGGTGGTACATTATCACGCGTCGATACGATATAATGCGTTTCTTGATTCATTCAGTCACTTCAACAATTATCAAGATGTGAAATACAATGCTACACTGAACGCTCCCTATATACAAAATGATCTTCCTGAAGCTCAAACTAGTGTGCTTGTCTTGTCTGCCGCGTTATACACAGATACCGCAGATAGTTTGCCTGCTCTTTGACTTGGCGTATAGCAATAGCTCGGAGGTACGTCGAGTGCTGGGTTTTTGAGAAAGAAGTTCCTTGGCCGCAATAACAGGGTCATAGGCTCCGCGGGCATAATCGGAAAGTCCTCTGGCGATGGGAAATGCGTGATGCCGAACGTGTGCCACAGTACAATGTCGGTATTCTCAATACTGACATCGCCATTGTCCTCGATCCATGCCGGTAAACCCATCGATGGCTCACCAGATGTTTGAGGGACATGTCGCCCGGCAGGGTGGATTTGTTCATCATCATCTGCATTCACATACGGTAAGCATCTGTGTTGCGGAGTGGGGCTGGACGATGGCTGCTTACATTTGGTGACATGCACAGCATGTCTGGAAAACCCGGCGCGCTTCCACACAAGACCCCCAACCTTAGGCAATAGCGCAGGCACCTCTCGGCTCACCAGCTTATAGCTTACAGGCTTGTGGCTGTGTGGGTTGATCTTGTTCGTGTTAGCCATCTCCCATGTCCGGCTTGTACTGCCATCATAATCTGCCATTGCTTCCTTTGGCGTGGTGTACTTGGTCTTGTGGGCGTAAAACGCATTTCCATGCTTGTTCTCTGCGCTGCCAACTTCACCAGGACCCTGCCTTGCATCGACTTGGAACACGGTGTTCTCGGGCCCGTCGATGTTGGGATCCACTCTCATGCAGAATAGATGCTGATGGTTATGCGCGTTGACACCTGGGTAAACTTCCGTTCCCCAGCCTTTGGTGTCTTCGCCGGGGTTCATTGCGTAGGTATTGAGGACGCCGGTAAGCTTGATCTCAAGTTGAATGGTACCATCTTGATGGAAGATCCAATAGACACAGTACTCATAATTTGCAGCGGTGAAGACGTGCGAGACGAGCAGCTTTCTTCCCCGGGTGACAATGACGGAGTCATCTCTAAAATCGGTGTGCTTGAAAAGAATGCCGGCATCCTCCTCATGGATGCAAATTGCGTTCTTGATGGTAGTGCTGGCACCGGCCCGATTGACAAAGTCCGCGTCCATGTAGTGGATGGCACCCTTACAATCACACCCCAAAGCTAAACTATTGGTCATGTATCCTCCACCATATTCGCCAAGGTCAAATGCATGCTTCCTCTGATGCGGATGCTCAGGATTTCCGTACGGGACGACCATCTCGGCGAGAGAGATCCTGTAAAAGACTGGTCTTTCGTTGCCTTTGTCGTTGTAAGTAATGTTGTTAAGTACGATGCCTTCTCGGTAGTTGAAGCCAACATGCACCTTCCAGTTCTGCCACTCGATGATTCGACCGTCAACCTTGAAGGACACACCCTGAGGTTGCGTTATGTTGATTGGCTTTATGTCCTTCCTATAGCCGCCCTCAGCTTCGACTGCAGCAGGGTGGTAATTGCTCGGAGGAGCTTTGTTCATGGGCCTCCGAACTGGAGGGATATCGATGTGGATGATTTCTTGTGTATCGGCATTGAAAATCGGAGTGAAGTCGAGGGGAAAGGTGTATTGGCTATCATCCATGTGAGGTCGATAGTACATCAACGCTTGCTGTAAGCGGACGGAGCTTCCAAATCGGTCATCGTAACCAATCGTCCATGCTGTTCCATCAGTTAGTTTCGGACCACCTCTGATGATGGCCGTACTCACGGTCACAGTACACCTTGTGCATATCCTCTCTGGGTATGCCAATAAGCTCGCACTGCTCGATAACTTTTGCATCTGTCCGTACGATATGCTCAACGATTTGGAGGTCTTCCATTGTGATCTACAATCAATGTGTTCAGCAGGCTTCCTGTAGCATCAGCTTCAGGGTGCGTACTAAAGGCTGCACGCCCTCCATCGATACCCATTGCACAATCTTTTGCTCATTCAGATCCACCAACCCATCATATACTTTACTCCCTTTCCCAATGGCGACGACATCTGCTACTCTGTGAGGTTTGGCTGTATGATCCTGGTCTGCGAGCCATGGCAGCATATCTGCCTTCCTTGGCTCCCATAATGTTACAGCATTGTAGAATAGGGAGCCATGTTCTTTACGAATGATGGTAACGGCGGTCTCGATCTCGCTGGAAGAGAGCGGGTCAAACGGGTGCGGAGCGGCAGCAGTACCAGTAACATGCTGCGCGACCTGCTTGAGACGACCGAGGACCATGATGTCAATCTTCGAAGGACGGTTATAAGGGTATCAAAGCTTCAAAAAGAATAGGATGGATTGAAAAGAAAGCTGGATAAACAGGTGTTTATATCTCTAAGATGATGGCACTCCGTATTTGAATAGTCTTGCACTACTGCCGCGTCCAGTATCCACATGGAGCAATCAAGCAAATTATGTGTAAAGGAAAAGAAGAAGAAATGAGAAAATCGCTGCCCTCTACCCCATACTCTACTCAAGCAGTTGTTGATAGTAAGGTAATAAGAGAACCCCGCTGCCGGATACGTTTGCCTCTTGTGGTTAGCAGCAGACTCTTTCTCCACTTCTGGCATCTAAGTCCTCAACCCCAAGTATGAGCCTCAGTTACTGATGATCAGATTCAGGGCGTATTACATCTGCATCTGGAACATGTATGCGACTCCACTTTGGTTCCATGTAGGACTGCTCAGTCGAAGAGTGTTGATGATAGCAGCACAATTTGATAAGCCACCTGGGCCTCTACTTTACCTTCATCCAACCGCTCCTATTATGAAGTGCTGGTAATCCGCTTTTCTCGAAGGATTAAGAGCATGCGGTCTTTTTCATGTCACTTATATGAAGCTTGTATCGACCTTGGCTTTTTTCTAGGCCTTTCACGGACTGAGCCTGTCGTGTTCCTAAAGTGACCATAGTCAGAAACGCCGACACACAGGGACAAACTACAACAGTTGGATGAACAGTTACAAAGGATACCGTTCGATGAACGTTCTAATGTCCAGTAATCGCCGTCCTTTCACCATGGATTTCCCCACTTCTGAAGAGCCAACCATGGCCGACCCCGAACTCCGGCTGGAGAGCAACACGACAGTGGAGAGATTCTTACAGATACGCTGGTAAGAGAGATAAGAGGAGACCAAGGCTGCTCTTTACAATGGAAGTGACACTGAAGATTGAATGAGTTCATCCTTTGCCGAATTGGAAACCTCCGAACACCCCTCCACCGCCTCCCGGCGTCAATGGTCTAAAGGCACCTCCATTCCCTGGGTGATGTTGACCTGTGGTGTTTGCTAAGCCGGCATGAACTGTGTTCGGAGTGCTGGGAGTACCGCCGTTTGAATAGATAGTAGCGCCGTTCAGGTTTGGTGTTGACTGTCCCTGCAGATTTGGCTGTGTGGTCGAAGAACTGACGGCGGTTTGGCCCCCAGACGCTGGAGCGCCAATGCCGTTCAGCCCCCACACTTGACCCAAATACTTCTCATCATCGATTACCCCATTGAACACAGCACGTCGCATCTCCCAAAAGATCTTACCAGTGACCCAGGAGTCTGAGCCTGCCTGATGCGCTGTACCCAGCCTCTTAACGCCCAGCTCGTCCGCGATATCCTGCAATCCAGACTTCTGACCTAGATTGTTGATGATTTGTGCTGCAGACGGCGTAAGAGGAGAATCGTTGACAGCTTGATTCCTGCTGGCATGCTTCATAAGATACTTAATGTCGTAGATTGCTGGGAAGAATATGCCTAGGAGGTGCCGAAACTCGGCTTCGTCATCCGGTAGAGGTTTGCAGAGCATTATCTTCATCAGATACCCAAAGTCATAACCCGAGTGGAAGGAGATCCAGTTAACGTCGTCCAGAAGCACCAGTCCTGATGACATGAGGAGCGCTCCAAATTCCAAAGGATCTATGCCGTTCTTTTCGTGCATATCGAAATCAAGACCAGCTTTCTGAAGAAGCACAATCGACTCCTGAGCGTACATGTCGTTGTTCAATGAGAAGCGGAAATTGAATTGCCACGTACAAGGGCAGGGAATGAGGTTGTTTAGATAGGTTGAGCCATTGATTCCCGATGACTCTGAAGAATGGGGAGGAGTGAGTTCGCCGTCGGCGGAAAACAGAGTTATGCCGAGTTGTATCATCTTGAGAAGGTCGACATTACATCGGAGTGTTTGGTAGTGGTAATCGGCTTTGGTGGTAAAAGCGCCCATGGGTCTCGCGACGATGCCAGGAAACTCAGTATCCTGACGGAACAGTATCAGCACAGATTGACGTCTAGGTCATCGCGCGCGCTCGATATGTTCTAGGATAGAACAACATACCATGCTAATGTAGGGATACCTCTCCACAAGCCCACGTAGGACTTGCATCTCTTGAGCAAGATTCCCTCGCCAGACGTCTCGTATTCTCCCTTTTGTTGGCCCTTTCCCATCCGTGCTTATCCGTCCCATAGCATCATGCGCCTGCTGTTGCTGCAATGCTGCACCATGTGCGAAGCCCATCTGTGCGGCATGACTTGCTAACCCAGTCCCACCTCCGCCACCTAGTCCACCGCCACCAAGGCCCCCAGAGAATCCGTTGTTGCCACTTGCAAGGGTGAATGGGTTTTGAGTTGAGTTGATGTTGCTTGGAGTAAAGCTAGGATGTGCTCCGAGAGATGCTGGAGGGGGGCCAGCAGGGCCTGAAGAATGTCCTGAGTGATGTTGTAGATGTGATTGTTGAAGATGTGCAAAGGGTCCTGAGACTATCTGAGGCCCGAATCTGCTGCTGGCTGGTGGCATCCTTCATGCCCAGAGCTGCTGGATGAGAAGACTGAGATACGTAGATGGTTGGCTTCGATGAAGCAGTCCTTCCGAAACGTCACACTGAATGAGGGCACAACTCGAATTTGATCTATGTCAGGCCGTCAGGAATTTTACACAGATTCGATGAGAGTCTTAACATTCGAACTACTTGGGGTTGGTGGTTTGAAGTCGGAGCTGCACGGATATCTTATGCTTGCTTAGGTAAGCCTTTCCTCAGCAACGAGCACTCCTATGCTTGATAACCCAAAGACTTTTGTTGTTACGAGCATAGAGACGTCACAAAATGTACGAGATTACCAAACTACATCTCAAAGGAACGCTGATAATGACATGCGACAGAAGCAAGCTGATGCAATGGCGCCTCCGCGAGGCAACCTCATCGGCTTCGACCGTAGCAAGCTGGCAGCCTCGTCTGGTATGCCAGCAAAGGATCCGTGGGCACGAGCGTGAGTGATGAACTTTCGATAATATCAACAGCTCCATCGGTGCTATGCCGCTTCTCTAGTCGCCAGGGCTGATGGATCTGTTACCAGAGAGCAATGGAGATATTCAGGCCCTTTCTCGAGATGGAACCGTTTCAAGGGCGGCTTCCCAGGTCTAGGGATTGCGACGGTAGCTTTTGCAGCATATTGCGGCTACGAGTACATGTTTCTGAAGGACGATCATCACGCACACGCGGAAGCAGGGCACCGGGAGGAGCGCCATTAGACAATGTTAGAGTGGGAACGGAATCGCAATGGAGATGCCGGCATCAGCCCGTGGAGGATGGGTTCTGCGTTTGGATGGCAGCATTGCACTGCTTCCAGAGTAAGCCTACAACGCAAGTTTTGATCTGTGCCCGCGAACAAGAGGTCCCACACCTTTGACAATCGAGACATTTTGTACATATGAGAAAACGTGCGATGTTGCCACGACACCGGCTGATTTTCCGACGTTAATATCTCTTTCATCAAGAAGCCAATTATCGACAGGACAACCGTTTTGCTCCGATCCACATACCTTTGAGAAGGAGCAGGTCCCCACCACTAGCTTCCCATCACAGGGCATTGGATGGGATCTCATAGTAGAGAAGGACACTCCTGTTGCTCCGCTCCTATTCACAAGGCATAGTTCCTGGCTACTGGACAGCAAAGCATAGAAAGATCAATGGCAGGCTTGACCTTCGATCGGACCTAAAACAATGTTCAAAATCTCCACAATGTATTGGACGATGTTTATATGCTTGAAGTGTGTGATCAGGTCTGACGTTGCGCTTTTCAGACTCTCAACGATGCATGAAAAATGTTGCGAGCATCACTTACGAATCAATTATCTGTAGAGCTAGCTGAGTACATATATGTATTATTCGTTCCAAGGTTTGGTGCTTGTAGTTGTCACATCCCATATCGAAGTCGAAACCAACTCAAGCGAACAGTTTGTGCAACGCAAAGCCCTTGTATGTCCGCCTTACGAAGCTTTGAACTTGCTAATCATGGATGAAGAAAGCAGCTCACTCGGAGACGATGCGTTGAGGAACTTTTTACCTACCTCATTCGGGAAAAGATCGAAGGAAGCAAACGTCGCAGCTCAGATCGACCGGACAAAACGGACAACAGCGGCCCTCGACGATGGCGAGGGAAATGGCGACCTTCGACAAGCTCGAGAGGGGTCCAAAGAGTCAGAGCCGGATGAGAACGAAGATGATGACTCCGACGAACAATCAGACGCAGATGACGAATTCCCGGTCTCCCATGAGCTTATTCTCAAGACTCATGAGCGAGCCATCACCACCATTACCGTGGACCCGTCGGGATCTCGACTTATCTCGGGGTCCAATGACTGTACAATCAAGCTCCACGACTTTGCCTCAATGACACCCACTACTCTGCGAGCCTTCAAGTCTGTCGACCCTACAGTTACGAAAGCCGCATCTAACTCCGAGACGCATCCGGTCCACCATGTGGAATTCAACCCGATTTCCCCCGGCCAGCTCCTTGTAGTATCAGCTACACCTCAAGCCAAGATACTCAGTCGTGATGGAGAGGTTCTCACAGAATTCATCAAAGGCGACATGTACCTTCGAGACATGCACAATACTAAAGGACATGTCTCCGAGATTACAACAGGCACTTGGCATCCTACGGATAAGAATTTATGCGTAACGGCTGGCACTGATAGCACGCTTCGGATTTGGGATGTCAATATGAAACGCGCACAAAAGGAGGTTATCGTCCATAAGTCGAGAGTCGCCGGATCGGCAGGTAGGACGAGGATGACGGCGGTGGTGTGGGGATCTCCGGTACAGGGAGGGAACAACATCCTCGTGGGAGCGGCCTTGGACGGCAGTATTGTTATGTGGAGCGGCGAAGGACCACATACGAGACCAGCAGCAGAGATACGAGATGCGCACAAGAGAGATACTTGGACAGGAGGCATCGATATCAGTGCGGATGGACGTACCGTAGTTACTAGAGGAGGGGATGACACCATAAAGCTATGGGACACACGAAAGTTCAAGACATCGATCAGTACCGTCGATCATCCTTCAACCTCAAGCCAATACCCCACATCCAACATCAAGTTCTCCCCAAATTCGACCAATATCGTTACCGGCTCTCAATCCGGACATCTGTATATCCTCAATCCTGCTACCCTCAAGCCAGAGCTTGTCACCCCGATCACACCTAGATCGCCTCTCATTACTGTCCTGTGGCATGAGAAACTCAATCAGATCATTACTGGATCCGCCAACGCCGAGACCCATGTCCTCTACAATCCCAACATCTCCACGCGCGGCGCCGCGCTAGTCATGTCCAAAGCACCGAAACGTCGACATATCGATGACGACCCTACTCTTACAACGGACTTGGCTCAAGGAATGTCAGGAGAAAGCATCGTCAATCCTAACGGTCTTCATTCCGGAACAAATCAAGGATCTACCAGCTACGCAGCACGACATCCGACTGTCGGATTGACGGCTTCTGGACGGTCTCGTGACCCGAGGAGGCCCCATGTACCCATGACCACCCCGTTTGCCAAAAGCCAGCCGGACGAGAAGCACATCAAGGAGCATATACCGTTGAGCTCTATGCGCGATGAAGATCCGCGAGAGGCATTGATGAAATACGCCGAGAAGGCTGAGAAGGATCCGATGTTCACCAACGCATGGAAACATACACAGCCGAAGACGTTGTATGCTGAACTTAGTGATGACGAAGAAGACGGTCCCGATAAAAAGAAAGCGCGACGTTGAGACTTGCTTTGGTAGTCTACAGACC
>JAABUP010003161.1_pt1 | contig 29583 bp, 34 predicted proteins | sample 5559201 | NCBI WGS metagenome assembly JAABUP01 (sample SAMN10711887, study PRJNA513373) | rock metagenome | isolation source: Antarctica rocks | place: Antarctica | reverse complement strand
GCACTGTCAGCAAGAGGTCTCGCAATGGCTGTTGGAGGCACAGGTGTTGGCAGAATGAGCATGGTAACAAGCATGCTTACCAGCATGGTAAGAAGCATGGTAGAAGCAAGGTAACAAGCATGGTAACATGCAAGATAACAAGCAAGGTACCAAACACGCATGGTGATAAGCATGGTCACGAACATGGCAACAAGCATGGTAACAAGCAAAGAAGGCAGCCTGGTAAGAAGCAGGGTACCTGCAGGATTTCAGCGACCTCAGGGCCCACCAAATGGATGCCCAGCACCTTGTCTGTCGTGGCATCCACAACCACCTTGATGAAGCCCTTGCCCTCATTTCCTGTCAATGAATCTCTTAACGCCCTGCAAACGCCAGACAAGCAATTAGATGCCATGAGACCCAAGAGCATTGTGCATCACACAGTGCATCAAGACACAGTCCTTGTCAGCTCAATGAGTACCACAATCTTCGTGATGTGAGCACAGCACATGAAGGACAACTCAGAAGTGCAACATGTGCATGCAAACCTGTACTGAATTAGTCCCAGCAACCATTCCACACAACAATGCAGACATGCATGCAGTCTTGTGATACGTTGAGCCTAGCAGCCATCTCACACCACCATTCACGCATGCATGACCAGCCACAGCAGAGCCATGTGACACCATGCATCTCACCGTTGTGTCAAAACAGTGATACATCCGCAGGCAATACATGTGCTGTGTAAGCCGTACAGTGTGATCCTTACGTACATGTGATCCGATACCATGGCACAGGATGTTAATTCTATGCACAACTCACGAGAAGGTTGAGGTGAAGATGTCAACATCTCCATACTCCTCCACAGCTTTGTCCTCGTTGACGCCCACTTGCGCTACCTGAGGGCTACTGAACACCACACTCGCCACATTGCCATAGTCTGGCTTGATGTCCACGCCCCTGTCATCACGAAAACACATTTGAGAAAGCACTTGAATAGTGCTCTTGCAGAGTGTCTGAGAGTGTCTGAATGTGTCTGAGGTTCAACTAAGCAGTGTCTGAGAAAGGCATCTGCATGATGCTGTTTGCAATTGGTAGCAGTGCGACGCACCCTGGGCGCCACCTGCCTTGTTGAGCACAAAATGTAGAAAGAAAAAAATAGGAGAACTTCATGCTTTTCTGCAATTGCACAATGGGAGCCTCCCAAGGCAGCAGCCTGGAGCTTTGCAGAACGTAGCCTGTAGTGTGCAGGGTTGAAAAGCTCTGGCACAGATGTCCTGAAACATAAAACCTTTTCACTTGCACAGATGCACTTGCACAGAAAAACACAGTCCTCTCTTTTACATGCAAACTTCCTTGCTCCGGGTGACAATGCACATATGGCAAAGAGAGGCAGCATGTAAGGCCCATAGCACAGGGACCCCATCCCCAGGCTGGTCTTCCCCCCCAACGGCGTGATGAAATTGAAGCCAGGCACACAGGACAAGGTGGATTACCCAAAGAGGTGCTGAGCAAAGTAGGTGCCCTCCATTCTGGCGACAGGTGTCAAGGGGATCCTGTTGCTGACATCACCAATGGCCCAGATGCTGTCCACACTACTCTGGCTGAAATCATCCACCTTGACGCCCCCCTTGTCATCCAGCTCCACCCCCAGCTGCAGGGCCAAGAATGGTCGTGTAGAGAGGCAAGAGGGGTCATGTCAGGGGTAAGAGGGGTAAGAGGGGTCGTGTCAGGGCCAACAGGGGTCGTGCCAGGGGCAAAAGGGGTCATGCCAGGGGCAAGAGAGATCGTGCCAGGGGCAAGAGGGTCATGTCAGGGCCAAGAGGGTCATGTCAGCACTGAATTTTCATTGAGTCAAGCAAAAGTTCTGCTTGAGGACGATGGGAGGGAAAGCAAACATATGTGAATGAAAACATGCAATTGTGTATGTGTTCTGCTGTGAACATGTACACAGAAGAACATGTGGTGAGGACGATTATCATTAAAAAAATCGAGTTGGTCTTGTTTTGCTGGAGCACTGTCTGCAGTGTCATTGCTGGCTTTGTACATCAAGAGCTTGTCCCAATCAAAACAGTCTGCAATCTTGTCAGCCTGATTTGTGTGTGCAGCACCCCGTCATGCCACAGAAGTGGCAAATGCACATGGCAAGATTTCCACCTACAGCTTGTACACAATTTCAACATCACCTGTTCATCTTTGACAGAGCGCATCAGCAAACCATGCTGTTGAGATCCGACCTGTGCTTTTGGGATCTGATCTAGGGATACAAAACAGCAACTCCTGCACAGAGCTGCTGCTCACACACCTTATCCAAACCAAGCCCTTGAGTGGCTGGCTTCCTGCCGGTTGCCATCAGGATGTAGTCAATGCCATCCAGCGTGATTTCCTCATCCTTGTTGTTCTTGGCTGTCATGGTCAGCTTGCCATCCTTCTCCTTGACCACCTTGACAGGAGAGAAGTCAGGCTTCAGCTGAATGCCCTGCCGCTTGAATTCGCCCTCAGTGTGCTTTGCTGCCTCTGGGTCAAACCCTGTACGACACACTCGTTCGTTTAGTAGATTTTACTTACGGTGAGGGTTTTGCCTTGGTGCCATGTGTGCAGCAGGTGGAAATCAAGATATTGATGTTATCTGAGGTTGCAGATCTCATGATACATTTTGCAGACAATCGTTTGATTTATGTTTGAGCATGCATTCATTTGTGCATATTTGGAGTTATTCAACATGCATCTTCAGGTACATAAGGTCCTGAAAAAACCTTCTCGTGTGAGGTGCTGTCTTGGCAGCCACTGCATAATATGACCATGCGCACCCATCATACCAAGTGAACCTGGACAACCACCTCAGAAGGCAAGGACACAAGCTGTAGGGTTTAGGGTTTGGGTTTAGGGTTTCAGGTTTTAGTGGTTTAGGGTTTTACTGCTTTAGGACACAAGTCATTGCATGTACTGCCCTTTGGGCAACAAACAAACAGAACATGGTTTTTGCAAGTGGCTGAAATGCACATCACATGCACTGCCAGCAGTCAGAAAGCAGAATCCCCATGCACCACGCCTCTATCACATGCACAGCCAGGCAGGGGCGCTTTCAGCAGAGATGTTTGCAAGGACATGGCCATAACAACATGTGGGCAACAGCGTGAAATGTGGGCAGAGGCAGACACTGAGGCGCAGGCAGAGGCAGACACTGAGGGGTGAGGGGTGAGGGCTGACCTCCGAGGATGTGCGCGCCGCGGAAGAACATATGCACATCGGCTCCAAAGTTTCTGTAGATGCATGCCTGCTCTGCAGCAATGTACCCTCCACCAACAATCACCAGCCTGCATGCGTCATTACAACTTGTTTTCCAGACAACACAACATGACTTTATAAAAAGCAAGCACCAAATTTGCACTCTGACACTTTGATTTGCTGCTGTGTAGGCTGCTGACAGAATGGTAATTGAGCAAGCTATTAGCATACATACTGTTCCGAGGGCTTCAGCAGAGGCCGCAAGAAGATCTGGTATTGATTGAGCAGCAGAGTGATCTGATATTTTTGAAGAGGTCATGCTTGACTACAAGCTCCACAACTTCAGCTTTACAACAGAACAGTTGGTACACCAAGACACAGTGAGTTGAACTCAGGCTTTCTCCTCATGCTCACACTGAAGTCAGCGTTGATCCTGTGTGCTGCCGTTATTGCATGCTGTTTTTGCACAAACAGTATGCAGTAACAGCAGCACAGAGGATCAATGCTGATTTCAGTGTGAGGATCACACAGCAAGCCTTCATTGTGAGCAGCATACAGCAAGCCTTCGATGTGAGCATCACACAGCAAGCCTTCACTGTGAGCATCACACAGCAAGCCGTCAGTGTGAGCATCACACAGCAACCCTTCATTGTGAGCATCATACAGCAAGGACAGTCTTGAAAACAGCGTTCCAGCACAAATACGCAATGATGCTGCTAACATACACCGGAACTTACAGCATGCGAGAGTATTTATACCTATACCTTACAACCCTATCAAGAAATGATGGTGGATGGGTGTCTTTGTACTGTTGTGACGACGCTGAAACAAAGCAAAAGTATAGGTCGCACCTTTCTGGCTTCTTGGGCAGGTCTAGGACTTGGTCACTGATGATGGTCAGCTCCTTGCCTTCTATGGGAGGTACTATTGCACGCCCTCCTGTTGCTATCAAAATGTTTTTGGCCTGCACCACCATCGTTGTTTCCCATGTTTTGTTATTATCTGGGGTGTGGAGCCCTTTTGATTTTGAATGACATGTCATCCTGTTTGATAAACTGTTGCCAGGGGTCTGTTGAGGCATGGCGTGCGTAATAAGGTGGCTATGAGCACTGACAAAGTACTTTTGCTGCCAGCATCCTTTCTGTCTGCACTATGTACTGTGGTTGCCCTGGGACAAGTCTGTATCCCCAGCAGTTCTCAGTTACCATCACATACACAGCAGCTGTACCATGTCATACACAGCAGCTGTACTATGTAACAGCAGCAGTATGTATTGAGCAACAGCAGCACTACGCACTGTGCCACAGCAGCAGTTTGCAGCACTGTAGGCCTGTACTGACTGCCTACCGTGTAGTCCTTGCCATTGATGCTGACTGTGTGCTTGTCCTTCACTGTCGCTCTGCCCTCTATGTAATGCACGCCAGCCTGTGTACAGCAGTCAAAGCTCGGTAACGATCATGAACACAGCAACACCACCGTTACCTTCTGCTGCACAATCACATGCATGCCGCATGCCTGCTGAGTTACAGCAGCAAGTAGCTCTATGACGCAGAGTGTCACACGCAAGCGTTGATGCTTGATGCTGTCATAATAGTAAGAGGCTATCAATACGCACATCACGAGTAGAGGCAAATGGATGATTAATGCAGCATGATGATGAAATTAAAGATGAATGCAGCATGCATGCAGGTGGAGTATCAAAGGCTGCATACTCCTTGTCAGCATTACACGGTCCTTGACAGCAGTCGGTTGACTCCCCTGATGAGTCCTAAAGACAAGAAATGTAAATTGAATGATTGATTAATTACCTTGTCCAGCTGGCCCTTGTAGATGTCGCTCAGCTTCCTGAGCTGCTTCTCCTTGCGCTCTGCCAGCTTCTTCCAGTCATGGGTGATCTCACCCTCTATGTGCCATCTGCAAAATCGCATCAAAATTGAACAAAATTGGACAAACTGCTTGTGGAGGAAGGTTTGCTTGAGCTGATGCAAGAATCTGTGTAGTCTCTCATGCATGGCATAATGTCACAGACTGAGTGTGGGTGAGCAATGCTGCCAACCTGCTTGGCCACAACACCTGCTACACATGCACAACCTGGACTCAGCATGCAACTGCGTGACATGATGCAGAGCTATTGGGTTTCGAGACCATTTGTGGCATACATGGCAGGCAGATACAAGGGGGAGAGCCAAAGGCAGCAGTTGATGACTGTGCATGGTGATGGAGGGTTTCCACAGCAGGCTGTGATGCAGCATGCATAACTGTATACTTGACAGTGCATGTCACAGGAGCATGCCCACAGCAAGTTATGATGCTGCATGCGTGGCATGACTGTAAGTTTGGCTGTACATGGTGAACAAGAGTGTGTACAGTGAACATGAGTGTGTTCATGACGTGGCAGGCATACCCATATCCCTCACACTCTTTAAACTCATTGGCAAACTCCCCTCCATACACAAGCAGCTTCTTGGGTATACACCCTCTCAGGATGCATGTGCCTCCCAGACCACCTTCTGTGTCTGTCTGTACCAGACTGAAGGGCAGCTCACACAGAGCAACTCTTGCGCCTGCATGCAGTAATGTCCTGAAATGAGGCAGGCTTGCCTCATCTACAGACTGTATTTGGCCCAGAGACAATGTGCAGTGAATGCATGCAGTGTGCTTGCAAAGACTTGTTGTGTGATGAGTTGCATGTGATGACGCCCAGACGCAATTTGTAGTGATTGCATGCAGTGTTCTTGCAATCTTGTTGTGTAACGAGTTGCATGTGATGACAGCAGCATCATATGCTTGCTGGTCTGCTCAAGCGCCATCAGCACGCATGTGATGCATAAGCTACCTTGTTGGGGTCAGTGACAATGAAATTCTGGTGGAATGCATAAGGTGCGGTGGGTAATGTAATTGTAGAATAAAGAAGACATACCATAATCTGTTGAGGCAAATCGGGCAGCTCGGACACCACCAGTACCACCTCCAATGGTAAAGAGGTCAAAGTCATACTTCTCATCCTTTGCTGCACTTGCCATTGCTCTGCTGGCCACTCCTGACTGCAAAAACACTGTGAAGGATCAAGCACCATTGAGACACTAAAGCAGAGCATGTGCACCTCAAAAAAGCTTACGTGTGATAGAGCTGCAGGAGGTGACAGAGGGCTTCTTCTTGGATGATGGCACCTCAGTGCTTGAGAAACTGCAGGACAGTTTCACTTGTTTGAAACTCGTTGAAACTGAAAAGACATCGTTCAGCGCGATCCGCACAAATAGTCGTCACAGACCTGGTACAGAGCCAGGTGAGGCCGCTCTGACAGAGGTCAGATGACGCACTGCACCTTGATCAATGTGGAAGACGTTAGCACGAAAACTCAGCGACGTTGGCATCAACAGCACAAGTGCACAAATCGCTTGCTAAGTCACGATGCGAGATCCCACGAGCCTGCTGACTCCAGGCGAGCTTACCTTGCTGGTGTCTGACGCTCCTAGCAAATCTGGCACATACGCAGGCAGCTGAATGAAAATTAGAAACGGTGTGCATGACAGTTTGTAGAGCGCTGGTGTTGCGAAAGTCAAAATGCAGTCGTGGAAGCATGCATTACGCTGTTTCAACATGAGCCAAGCGATTTCGCCCAAATTGGCTTTGACCTAACAGATTCGTCAAACAGTTTGGCTCGACCCCGTTGCCTTCACCCACGGGTCACACCGTGCGCATGCATCAGTAACTATCGTGATTGCACCTCTCCGTTTCTTCTGCACTCTTTGGGAGCGTGGTCAACAAGCTTCAGGAGCAAGACAGGATGCTTCGCAGGTATTGATCTCAGAAAAGCTTGAGTGTATATGGGCAAATCTATGTTGTGTTACACGATTCACGGATGCAGCAAGCACGGCGATGTATATTGGAGTCATCATAGCCTTCGATGCCTCTCTTGAGCTACTAGTGCCGCAGGGGTTTGGCATCGATCTTGAGGCCTGGCGCGTTTGGACCGCAAAGTTGCAACAACTACGCACAAGCCGCTGCACCAGCAGTCTCCACCACATGGGAGCGCGCAAGCCTGCAAACATCGGCCGTGGGATTGGAAGGCAAAGGTCCAGACGCAAAGAATTCTCCAGAGCAGAAGAAGGGCGTCAGAACAGACCCTGACATAGCCCCACCTAAGGATGACAGGCAGTCAACGCCGTCTTCAAAGAAGACCAATGAGCTAGTAAGCTGTCCATGCTTTCTGTAAAGCATGCAGCAATCACCTGACACCGTGCAACAAGCACTCGACTGAACCAAAATTACAAAATGTGTGGCATGAGCAAACTCCTACTTTCTGGCACATTTGTGTCTGCCAACACCCAAGCCATATGGGCTTTCAGCACATGAGCTTTATTATATTTATTTCTGTGTTCTGCAGGAAAAGGGTGCTGGGGCACCATCAGGCAAGGATGCCCTCAAATCAGGTGAGGCCCCCAAGAAGCGAGGCTTCTTCACATCAGCTTGGAGCAGCGCAGGTCCTGCTGATGGGGACTCCCCTGAACAGAAGAAGGGCGTCAGGACAGACCCTGACATTGCTCCCCCAAAGATGGATGATGACAGGCAACAGACCCCTTCTTCAAAGAAAACAAATGAGTTGGTATGCTGCATGCTGATTTGAATATGGACATTCATAATGCATTTATCACAATGTTACCAAGCTACCTGAAATGCACATGGCAAGGTCAAGTGTCACCACAGTCATGCAATGTAGACTCTACTGAATCTCAAGGTTGGCTAAGGAGGGGACTCCCAAATTTTGAAGTGCTATTTGCCACACAATACAGCATGCAACCATGTGACTCATAGGACATTCTGCTTTGATCTTGGCACCAGAAATCCAACTAAATACATGATGCTGCTTTCTTTTGTGGTCTGCAAAATTCATCATGGGCATGCAAAGTCTGCCAGCTTTCCAGTTGCTGACTGTACATACAATGCATGTGGAAAATCCAGGACGTATGTAATGGAATGGCAAACAACACAAGCATGTTGCACAAGGTTTCTTCAGTGTTGTTGCGTCTTTCGAGATTACATTCGAGTGTATCGCTGGTACAGAAATTTATTTTCTGAGCCCCTGACCACTTGCTGCTTGGTCTGCAACACGCCGAGAACAATACTTTGTTGCATCAGTGTCATCATGCAATAAGTTGATCACATATTGATATGATTCTCCGTATGTGTGTAGGAGAAGGGAGCAGGAGCGCCATCTGGGGACAACCATTTGAAGCCAGGGGACAAGCCCAAGCCCAGCAAAGGCTTCCACACCAGTGCTGGTAGCTGGGCAGACGACAAAAAGGACACTGATGCTAAAGGTAGCACTTCTCAGGAACAGGCCATGTCCAGCATACTCTTGTCTGACACTCTTAGAGTGACAGTGCTTTGTGAAGCTTGCATACGCAGCAATCACATGTTAGCATGGAAATGCATCAGTGTTGACAGCTGGGCAGGTGAGGAAAGTGCGTTAGATGATTGATTGCATGTCTAGCAGTCCTCGTGCTAATAACCGCTGTCTAGTGACCATGGGCCTGACAAGCAGCATTGCATGGATAGTGGCAAGCCTGGCACTGCATTGGCAGATTGCGGGGCACTGTGCCAAGATGGAAAAGCCTGCTGGCTGTTTTTGTGGTGGTGGTTCACCACCGTCTTGAGACATCAACTGCTTAAGATGTTCGAAGCATAAACACTTCCACACCAAGATTTGCACCACTTCCATACTAAGATTTGCATGTGTGTAAAGGCATGGCAATCATGCAGCATGTCGCACCCCATGTTTGCAAAGTGAGTGCCCGAGGTTAACTTGCGGTGCAGACAAGGATGACACCCCAGACATCAATAGAGGGCCCTCAGGCCGACCAGATGACCCACACATGCAGGTTGATCAAGCTGCAGATGATCATCCTGCACCAAAGGCAGGCTGATGTATATCAAGCTGTACAATACCTTGGAATGCATACGTGGGTAGTCTTGACTATTTCCAATATTCCATGCCATTCGAGGTCAAATTTTTGTTGCGCGCCGTTGTCATTTGACAGTGAAGTTCTAGACTCTATTACAACAAACTGCAAGGCATTGGCTTTCTGGCATGCTGCTTAGAGACTGTTTTGAGTCAGTAGCATGAGATCAGGCAGTCAGCACCAATTTGCTAGGCTTTCTGCATGTGACAAGAGCTCAAGTCACATCATACGGCCATGCATGATGTAAAGGAGTCTTAGCTTGCTACCAGAAGAAATGATTGTCAGGAGTGTGCTGCACTAGCTATCCTGAATAACCATGAATTCCACACTGAAAAGTGTTATTGCATGTCAACACGATTCGGTTGACAGACAGTCAGGTTGCTGCATGGACGGAGACTCTAAATCCTACAGGGCAAGCCCTTCCAAAAATAGCAGACACTTGAACCACACTCAGCTCTTTGATGTCACAGAGTTCCCATCTTTCCAAGGGCCTGAGTATGGCTGCTCAGTACTACTTGACTCCTTCTCTTGATCTGCAAGATGCAGAGCAAAGAAGCACTTGTTTGTGGTGTACTGGCCAAACCTCTCTCCTGTGAGCTTAGTGCCTGTAACAAGCTTGGGGCAGATACAGCTAGCACTGCAACTCTTGCAATGCCAGCATGACGTGCAAGATGACGTACCTATGGTGCTTGCTGGAGATGTCTTGCCCTTGCCAGTGTAGACAGTGTAAGCTATGTAACCAACCAGGCCTGCCGCAACAACTGCATAAAATGCATGCATACATCAGAGAAGGTGCTGAAGCTATTAGACGCAGACAAGCATATTAGGTGTGTATCATAGCGTCATGCAGATACTTTCTAGCATATGTATTGCTGAGGCATGCCTGGCAAAATCCTAGCTCCTTTGCTGAACTGAGGTGGTGGAGTCGCTGTGTTGCCGGGATGGATCGAGCCAGGATTGTTGGAAGACATGCTGAGAGATGTTGCCCTCGTGTTGGTGTCGCTAGCACTTTTATTGTCGACGGATCGACCCAAAAATTCTGTCAGGCGCGCGTCAAGCCAGAGCTGTTGGGACTTCTGTAGAATGTCAACGTGGAAGTTGCAGAGACAAAGGATTCCAAATCGGGTGTGAAATCACTGATTTCAAATCAGTGCCAATTTTCCGCGCATCGCGCAGTCTGAAGTCTGGTCAAGTCTTGTCTTGGCAAGCGATACGGTACCGTCATCACCTTGCAAGCTCGTCTGTACAACAAGCAGCCCGATCTGCCTAGGCTACTGATCTCAATAAACGCCAGTGAATGTTATGGAGCCAGCGCTGAGCACTAGACTCGTCTGCATAGTCCTCCTTCTCTCCTGGCAATAATAGGGACAGCAGAACTCTTTGACAACCGCTTCCGTTTTTTGTTCTGTCTACTGCGCAGCATCTGCGGGCCACTATGGTTGCTTGGTCTGTTTTTGGACACACAGTATGCTAGACAGTATCGGGCTATCGTTGCTGTGCAGTTGTTTGTTGTACACAACATGATGCTCTGGATAAATTTCGAAGTGCCTGCAAGGATCGTTTTTGCTGCGCTCTTGCTTGCTGTGCTTCGGAGGTTTCTTCCTCGAGAACGGCATAGACTCATGCTGCACAGAGTGCTGTGACTGGCATGCTGCTCTGCTGCACTGGAGGGTCACCATTGAGGCACTCTAGGCCAGAATGCAATGTTTAGATGCAGTCTACAAGAATTGCATATACTGGCTTTTTTGGTATGCAGAGGTCTCTTTAACTGATCTTAAGCCAATCACACGTCCCTCGAATCTGTTCAAGCAGGTGCAGCATCAGCAAACAAGCAACTCACTGAAGAGACACTGATGGCTGCACATGCAGCAGATAGGGGCAAGCAATCACTGTAGACAGCAGGGCAGACTTTATCTCATTTGAAGGAGTCCTCACAGCAAATTAAGGATTCTGCAAAGCCAACATCAGATACAATGCAAGAGTGCACAAATTGCGCAGCATCCCCAACAAGAAGTGCTTCCCAGGATGCCAATTGCTGCAGACATGCTGACTTGCCAGCTTTGTTGCCATCCTATGGGCATTATTGCTGTCACCTTCTCAATCTGGTTAAGACATCCTCACCAGTGTTGCTACCGCCCTGCCAGTGATGTACAAATCCAAACGGCTAGCAGAGCAAGCTGTGCATGTGACATACCTGAAGCATAACACAATTCATTCTGAAAGCTTGGGTGTCAGCTCTCCAAGCTTGCACAGGCTGCGCTTGAGTGTCATTTCATTGTCAGCGTGAAACAGACTAACAAACACAACGCATCTTACTCTAAGAGGACATGATTCTTGCTGCTTTGCAGTATGGTTGTTACATGTGTGGTTCATGAATACATATATAGTTAACTCCAAGACTTCTTTATCAAGCCGTTGCATAGACTGTCACCTGCAGTTCTGCATACTGAAGGCTGCTGCCTGACAGCTGATGGTGTCTGCCTTGCACCAGCTACTGTACGGCTGCTTCTGTATAACTGGTGCTGGACATGCAATCATGTGTGCTAGGGCAAATGAGACCGTTACGGCGTCTTTGGCATGATTGCTTATCTTGATGCATGTTGCGATATATGTTGCAGATTTGACTGCAGGCTGTGCGAAGTGTCGGGTGAGCCCTCGATGGTGGAAGTCACAGATGGGCAGCTGGCTCATCTCAGTAGTATAGTATATTCCGGAGACGCACCACAGGGCAGGACGTCAGGCTTTCATCAGTACGATCACTACGAAAACGAAGACACCGGCCTCGGCGTCAGAGTGTATACCACTTTCCAGTGTGAAACCAGCACAGACGCTCCTCAAGAGGCTGCGTCTGTCTTCACATGGAGAGGCACGGATACAACTGCTGGCGTTCAGATGGCCAAAGCTCAGATGAAGTAAGCAGTGCAACCTCTGCGGCTAAACGTGCCATTTTCGGCCGTGGGCGGGCTCAAAGCTGCAGCATCTGGTGCAGGTGCAACATGGAGCTCAGACAGGATCCTGATCATGACATCGATATTGTCGAAGAAGCAGTTGTGTACATGGATGACAAGCTGAAGAAACTAACAGAGCAGTTTCCAGACACCCAATGGACACATTACACCACAGGACACTCCTTGGGGGGCTTTGTTGCAAATGCATGTCAGATCCGCTTTGATGACCAGCTAAAGAAGTAAGAGTACTTTCCATGTTCTGTTACTTTGCACTTGGCGGCACGGGCTGCACCATGATTGCAGTCCGGTAATATCGGTCATTTCACCCAGCCTGCAGCATTCATATTAACGCTGTGGTCTACCAATGCACTGTATGTTACCACCTGAGCCCACTGTGTCTGACAATCCTGGCTTGCTGTCTGTGGCCTACACCTATATTTCATAGTCATCCTGACATGACCTAGAAAACCCCAAACAGCATATGCACAAGACTTCAGGCTGCCTCTTGCTGCAGGTGTGTCACATTTGAGAACCCTGGAGTTGCCAAGTTCTGGCGCAAGAAGGCCGAGCAGGCACATGATGAACAACACTGGCAGGAGAAAGTCCTTGACTATGTGACCTACCCCAACCCCATCAACACATGCCTGCCTCACATAGGCAAGGTTGTCCGCCTGCAGCTGGGAGTCCACAAGTCGTAAGTCGCTGTGCAAGCTTACCAATGCATGTGAAGTCGGCCACATGTGCTGTTTTTGATGCATGTGACTCAGCATTGAGATGAGTAAGGCTTGTTGCTGCCTGAAGACCAAGGATTTTATATTAGAGATTTGGGCTTGAATTAATGGAAAGTGTGCGTCACCATTCAAGAACTTGGCTGTCTGTGTCAACCAGGAGCATGATGCTGCTGCTGCAACAAGTGTCCATAACAGATGAACCCCCTTCCTTCTGCTTGCATTTGTAGCAAACAGGGATCTGAGTAACACATGAAGACAATGGCCATGCCTTTGGCTGCAATTTGACATTTTGGAGCCATCACAATGAACATTACAGCATAATGCTGCAAGGACAGAGCGTGATTGCAGACGCTTATGCAAGTGCTGGAACGGCTGCAGGTTCTCCATACCACATGTCATCAGGTGTGTCATGGGCAGCACCTTGCGGGCCATGGTGTGGGGCAGCTTCTTCAATCTGGCCCTGTCTGTCACTGGCAAGACCAAGGGCTTCTGGGCTGCCAAGGTCACATCTGTTGGTAAGCTCTTGATCCAATACCCTAGTGAGTTTTGGCTGCTGCAATGGCCTTCAGGGCATGCCCTTGGCAACTGTCTGCTGGCAACGCTCTCTGTCCATGATCGTGAAATTCACTTTGCAGATGCTTTGTGCATGTCTGCATGCAGAAAGCAGCAGAAAAGTGTTGTGTGCAGCATATGAAATGCAACAGTGTTGAGCAAGATCGTTCATGCGTGTGTGCCTGCAGAAAACAGTACAAACTGTACACGAATCTGGTATGACATATTGTGCACAGGAATGCGACGTTGGTCTGCTGACCTGAGTTTCATGCAAGCCTGGCAATATGGCAATAATGGTAGCCTGTCTCTAACATTTGAATGGACATTGTGTGGCCACCTTGCAGTTGTGAGGCCAGCTCTTACAGCTGGTGTACATGTGCGCTGTATTTTGACATGCTTAGCTTCTGCAGCATTTGCTGGAATGAAGACAATAGCAAAGAACCCTCTTTCGTGGCCAAAGAAGATCCGACCAAAGCTGCATAAAGCAGCCAACAAGGTAAACCAGCTGTTCTAGTGAGGCTGCACTGCCCAGCTTAAAAGACAATCATGCATACCTTTGGCATGTTATTTGCAGCTGCTGACGACAGTCATGGGCTGCAATACTCATCAATGTACATTGACACAAGGCAAGATTCTATTGAGCATGGTGTGTGATCAGGGCAGGTCCATCGCCTGCCCTGATGATCCTCAACAAGAAAGGCATAGAGTAAAACTAAAACAGTGATAGTCAAACAATACATAGTTGCACTTTGCCCAACCAAAAAATCTGTGTGTACTGAAGTCTTCACTATGCATGCAGGATGCAGCAAGCAAGGACACCAGGGCTGCTGAGGCAGGGGAGGGTACATCTGACCCCAAGGGCAAACCCCTGGTGCCAGTTCTGGACCACCTGCCACCCCGATTCCGTTCTGTGAGTCTCTCACCACCTATTCCGTGAGCATCCACAACTTGCAACAATACCGTCACAATACCACCGTAATGACGGTATCATGGAGCCTGTTACACAACTTGCTACCTGGCTGAGGCCAAGGCTGCCTTCAGGCACCCACACCATCTTGCTAGACCGTTCAGTCCAGTTGTGATGCACGTCTGAACATGGCATGAACCCGTTCTGTGTGTATACAGGCTCTCTCGTCCGGTCTTTGTTATTACGCTGCATGCCAGCATGAAAGCCTGGCAACAACACTGTATCAAGCCAGCCAACTTGACCAAAGCTGCAGTCTGACTCTTCACAAACCTGGTCAATGGATGCAACTGATGCTCCATCATATCTGCTCTTTGGCACAGTTCACACCTTCTTCTTGCTAGAATCCCTCCGTCCTGTGGTCCTTCTGGCACTTGTGCGCTTCTCCAGCCAGTGCTACTTTGCTTGCTCCCATTGGAGCAAACCACATTGCTCTGCCCTGTATTGGTGCTGCACTGTGACCAGATTGTGCCTGTAGCACACTCTTTGGTCATCACTGCAGACTTGTCCTGCACAGACCTAGCTCATCATCAGCTGGAAAGCGTTTTTTCAATTATTAACATTAGTTTATTATCATTATTAGTTTATGTTTGTATTATTATTATTATTATTATTATTGTTGTCTTCATTATTTTTAATATTGCAGGCGGTGATTACATCAGTGTGGGCGGGATCCACAGTGGTCGCATCCACTTTTGGCTATACCACCATGCGCACTGGGGCTCACATGGCAGACACCGGCACTGAGCATAACATTGAGCTGATTGTTGGGGTGAGCTGCTCTTTCTAATCAGATCTATGTTTTGGTCTGATATGATCTGGTTTGATGTAGTGACACACTCAATTTAGTGCGTGTCATTGAGACTGACATGCAAGCATCCTGGCTACAAGCAGACAGCTTACAGTGTTCAGGCTGAATCAAACACTCTTGCGGGCAGAGGAACATCACCACTGTTTGCATAACAAAGTTGTCTTGCAGCTGGAATCTAAGATCAGCAACTCACGCCTAGAAAATCCTGGGGCCTGGTGTCACAGACGATGCCATGACTGCGTGCACAATGTGTGTGTGGCTGTGTCTCTGTGTCTCTGTGTCTGACTGCTTTGGGTGGCTGTACATATCAATGGGTCACCACCGGATGTGTGCAGATGGAGACATCAGGCATTTGGCACTGCGTGTGCATGGTTCAGTTGCAAAGATGAACATCAAGACGTGACAAGCCGTCTGCGGTTCAACCTGCTCTGTCTCGTTGTCCCAAAGAGTATCTAGGCATCTACAGAATGCAGCTGTAACAAACCTGCATATGATATGTACAGTTTACAGATAGCACTGCATCGCAAACAACTTATTGTGGCAAGTCATGCAGGGATTTGATGACGAAAGTGGGGAACCTACAACACCCATCACCATGGAGTCATGGCCCAGTCATCAGTACCTGAAGAAGAAGAAACTGCCCAAGGACTACTTTGGCAGGTATGCCTGCCTGGACTTGATGGCGTGTCTAACAAACAATTTCTGGCCCTATGACTGGTAAGAAGGAAGCATTGTCACAGTTGCAGCTGAAACACAGGCGCAAACTGATGGATCGTTACATGGGTTCTTGAAATCTGTACCAGAAGCAAAAGTGCAACTCTCTGTGAGAACTGGTCACAGGTTGCAAATGATGCAGAAGGCAATTTCATCAAGTCGCATCAGCTCCAGCAGTTTAACAGTTAACAACCCAACCATGCGCCTTGACATTGGCTTACAGAGCTACTTCCATCAACAATATGTTCAAGTACGACTCGACAATCAGTTAGTGCCCCACATGTGTTGTCATGTTGCTGCATGAATGTTGCTGAGCATTATACAGTATCTCAGCCTTTTGATGAGAGGCTCAGAACGCTGAGATGCCTATATAGAGTAGAAACGCCTGTCACTAGTTCACAGGCATGATTGAGATCAGGTTCATACTTGGAAACGGGCGTTTTCAAATATCATTGACGTTCTTGACATCCCAAGGCCCCTGTGTCAAGCTTGCACTGCAAATTATTGCATACAGCTGGGCTCAGAGTTGTATGTATATGCAGGACCTTTAAAGAAGGCATTGTGCCCTTCAAGCCGACAGCCTATGGCCTTCACAACTTGCTCAGGCGAAATGACCTGCTTGTTTCAAGAGCCAAAGTGAGTGACCAGTCTTGCTTTGCTGTCTTGCAAGACTTTGCTGCTGCCCTGCTTCAGCAATGCTGTTTGGTGAACAGGGTCGATGTTTGCAGATGAGTGCACTTCTTTTGCACAGGTTGACAAGTTGACCATGCAGCAATCAAATTAAGCACTTGCGCTCAAGCTGTAGACTGTTCATCATGCATGTTGCCTGAAATTGTAGCCTTGAGTTTTGACAGGTATGTATATAACTGCTATCAAAGTTGTGTACACACTGTTGTGTTTCTGATGCAGAGGTTGCCAGGCTATAAGGAGGAGATGTCCTATGCCTGACCTGCCCTTCCTCTCCCTGGGTCTTTGGTGGACCTGCATAGTCACAAAAAGACATATGGTGGTGTGTGCATGTGCACACCTCAAATGCATGTACATATGAGCAGGATGCAGATATACTCCTGTACGTTGTCGTAGCGCTGATCGTAAAGGGTTCCAGACTGGAACTGAGTTCTGTAGGTCCATCAAGGGCCAATTTTGATGAGCTTTGGTTTGCATCGATCATTTTGGACAAAGGATTGCTCCGTTTTGGCTTTGCTGTAGTCTGTGGTTTGATGTCAAGAATGCAGGCATGCCTTCCTGGCCGCATTGCAGCTGATGCCTTGCACGCAGCAGTTTGACGGTGAGTTGATGTGAAGGACAGCCAATTGTCTGTCCTTTTCGTACAGCCTGGTACACTGTGTACCGTACACAAAACCTGCCAGAGCCTCCTGCATCCTATGAATTTTGTGTTTGCTTCAGAGACCACGTACAGCTTACCACATGATGTTTGATATCATGATGCCAGTGTCAGCCATTGCCTTGAGAATCAGTTGTGTTTTTGAAAGACCCCACACCTCTTATATTCTGGATATTAATGAACATGTGCGAACTTCCACACGTGCGTCATCTGTTGCAACCATTTGTTTTGCCTGTGAAAGCAGTACCATGCAGCTGTGAATGCCATTGAAAATGGTAATCTTGCTTCTCAGTCCTTGTCTGCGTTGATCATGGTGGCCCTGTCTGCTCCCTCTATTTGTAGCATGAACCCTAAGTATCAATGTGCTGAACTTGCATATGACCTTCACCGCATAAACAGACACAGCAAGACGTACATGTCACTACCTGCTGCCAAGTTTGCTAGCGCTACAACTTCAGTTACCTGTCGAAATTGTTGCACTTTACATTGAAATCTTGACTTGCAATTGATTTCACGTCTCAACAATCAATCAAATGCCTCATCATCGAAGATTGTGGCAATCATGTTCTATACAGGCCAGCTAGCTACTCACAATTGGAGGGAGACGGGGATCTAAGACAAAAGACATGTGCTTTATGCATGTATGCAGTATCGAGCTCAAAGTCATCTCCACGTACACGTATGCATGCAGAGCAGACTGACCACATTTGCAGAGTCGAGCATGAGTTGCACAAACACTGCCAAAGGCCGGATTGACATGCTAAGCTGCAGAATCAAGCACTATGTTGCCTTGAGCACATGACACCTGATCCTCATGCCTGGTGAAACAGAGCTGGTGACTGCGCTATCATCCAGTGAGCTTTTCACACGCACGCATAACAGGGATCAGCCCAAACGCAGCCTAGGAGACCTGGCCAAAGCAGCAATAGTAATTCGTTCTATCCCCAAAACAACCACTGGCACCCCAGGGAATGGCACAATCAGTTCCTGCATTGGCAAGCAGTGAGCTAATCCCTGGGCCTCAAAAGGAATAGACAACAAATGTTTAACCTGCTTTGCAACAAAGGTACATGGTCTACATGAAATGCTGCAAGCGCAGTGCTTCAGAGTTGCAGAACCACAGATCTTGACATTGTAGCACTTGATGTCGTCACCAGCTGACAGCATGTGAGCATGTGCGGTTGCTTAGTGCATGCTTGGTCAAAGCTATACACTTGGCGCATGCCACGGACATTTGACAAAAGGCAAATATGGCCCAGTTGACAGCAGAAGCTGTGGTCAACACATCTGCCTTAATGCATAAGCGATGCACAATTGCCTCAACCTGATCATGTCCGCTTATGCATGCTGTACACATCTGGCATGAAATAAGCAAGGCCTAGGAAAGCTGACGTGCACGATATGCAAAGCAACAAGGTCTTGCCACCTCTGTGCTTGCGTGAGATGTGGGTCCTTACCAACGGTGTTATTGCCTCCATGTGCGCAGCAGATAACATTGGAATCTCCCTGCAAAGCCAAAGCCTCATGAGTATTTGCTTATGGTAAATTAATAGCATCCAGCATGCTGTCTCGTTTTGACATGAATGTAGCTAGCAGGTCATGCTCTCTTGTAGGTGCAGTACCACCAATTTGTAACATGTCTGGATGCTATCCGCTCAAGTGACAGTCCGCAACTTGCAGAAAAAATTGGTAGGGAAGCAAATGAGCGGATGATATGCAGTGGTCAGCATGCAAGGATCAGCAAGTCCTTGAGGGCAGTACTCAGCTTGCGTTCATGAAAGCTTGTGCGCAGTAATCACGCTATTGAAAGGTGCCTGATCACAGCACACAGCGCGCATTTGAGAGGCTTCTAACGCACCACACAGTCATCCCCGGACGTGCCGTAGTCACAATCTGGCGCATCCATTTCGTCGCAGCAGTATGGCGATAGCGGTTCGGCCATAGCCGAGTTGAAGCTTGCGCATGAGGGGAGAGATCCCGCTGGGGGTTTGTTGTCTGCGTCTTCGGCAGTTGCCCCCGACACCGTCAAGCAGTCGTCACTGTCGAATGGCAGCATACCCCAACTTGTGAGCCTTTGCATTTTGGTCCGCCAGGCGCATCACTAGCCGTGATGCAGTTTTTGCCGGTTCCTTGATTCCTGCATTGAACGACTCCGTGTCAGCAGCAGGCCTCGAAACCCAAGACGAAGCTCGGCAGCAGGTCGTGTTGCCACTGCAGCAAACTCAGGAGTAATTAGTTATAACCAGCAGCAAGGAACTCAGAGCTTGTTATTGCAACACAAACCGCGTATAGACTTACGAGGCCAAGGCTTCACTGCAGGTGAGGCACAAAGCCAGACACACGCAACAAAGCAAAGTCCGCATCCTTGCTGTAACAGGCAGACGCTCTAGAACTATGCAATCGATGAGCCGCGTGGTCTCGCCCCAACGATTTGCACAGTGACAATGTATGCACAAGAAGGCAACGATACTCGCGGGATTGAGCACGGCGCCACATCAGGCTTATCATGTCAGGGAGAGGCCTGTCCAAGAAAAGCAGGAAGCGATGTGATCACCGATCGGTGTTGCCTAAACGGCGAGCGTTACAGCGTCTGAAATGACGTGCAAGCATGCCGTTCTTCTCCTTCAGATACACATGTCCCAAAGCAGAGCCCGGTGATATGCCTGCATCATAGATGTTATGGTAGAGACAGCATGCAGTCATGCAAGGCTGTGTTAGGCTGCGCAATGCATTGAAATGCATCTTGGAGACATGCAGTTCTTGTGTGGAAACAGAGTGCAATAACAAATGGCAAGACTATGCTCAACAGTACTTACTAGTAAGTTTGCAAATTGGAGCATATTTTGCAGCCAATTAAACACCCATCATGATTAATGCAACAGCTGTTCAGTCAAGCTCATTCTGCAGTGCATCTGCGCTGGCACAGCCAAGTTTTTCACTACAGTGCAACTTTGCATCCCTGCACACTAACGTTTCTGCACCTCAAGCAATTCCCCTGCCGCATTTCCAAGTATCAAAAAGCTACTTCGAGGCAGGTTGAGCTGCTTTGTGCTACACATTGATGCTCTCAATGCTGCTGCCCGTGCAGAACCAACCTGGTGCATGGTGGCACAGAAGCACCTCCTCACAGCCTTGAATGGCCACATCAAAGCTGTGATGGAGCGCACAAACTGCACAGTATACCTTATATGTATTGCAAACAAGCAACAGACATGCACCAAATGTAGACAGGGCAATATTGTGCATACCTACAAGCTGCTTGCATATGTAACAGCCTTACATGGGCCTGCAGCCTTGCGATCATATGCAATGTCTCAGCACAAGCAACGTAGCATCATAGCACGCAACCATACGCAATGCCTCAGCAGAGGCAACTCAGCATCAAAGTATGCTGCCATTTGTCTTTATCCAAACCAACCATGCAAAGACACATCTGTACTGAACACAAATAGCACATCATCCTAGGACAGCGTGAGCCTATTCTTGAACGTAGTACGCGCATCCTGATGCCAGTCTGGTTGATTGCGCACTTCACACAATTGCAAGTGGCCTGGCACCTTTGGCTACCCTTCCTTGCTAGAAGAGTAACAGGAGGTGAGTCTGTGCATGTCTGCATGCAGCCTGTCTGGCTGCTACTGACATAGTTTGGCCCCAACATGTATGCAGCTAATGCACCTCCACACAGCCCACCCATGTGACACCTGTATAAAGTTCCAATGTTGCAATTCCGCTTGGGTTTCATGTACATATGCTGCACAAACCTGACAGCCATGCATGAATCACTCATGATGAGTAAACTTACATGTCATAGAGTTGCTAAGTGCACAAAGCACATACATCTTGGAGGGGTAAATCAAACTCACCAACTGTCAATCACAGGACACAGAAGTCCAATCTTTAGGTTCATCATCACCAGGCTGTTGCGCAAGCTTTGTAGAATGTTGCTGCTTTCTTCACCCAGCACATGTCTGTGCCTGTAATGATACATTGCTAAAGCGCCTGCTACACCAAAGACAGCTCCTGCAATGCAACATTGTGGTAAACATCTCCTCAGACACAGATGGGCAAAGACAGACATGGCTTGTATGCCACACATGTGACGTGATTATGCATTGTGGCACTGCTAGGGCCTGCAAGTCCTACAAGTGATTCAAACAGCAGGGTTAAAAATTTGCTGAAACAACAGGACTTGAAACCAGCGCGTCTACACTCCATTCCAATTTTTTGTTTAAACTCGTGTTTCAAATTTGAGGAACATGTGCAGGAACATCAAGCAGGTGTGTGCATTGCATCAACAAGTGATTCCAATGTGTGATTCCATAAGAGGGCAGCTTTATGAATGTGGATCAGCATCACCTGATGACCCTTGACAATGGTGAGGCTTGAGAGCATGGCTTGTGGCAAAGCTTGTCACAGCTGAGATGGTGTAAATTGCCAAAAATCTGCCTTGCTCACTGAAGCCTTCAACTTCAGCGCCAAGGCTATGAAGAGCCATGCTGTTGACCGCAAGATGAAACAGGTTCATATGCAAAAATGCTGGAGTGATTAGTCGCCACCACTGCCCTGCTGAGATAGCTGCATTGTTCTGCATTCAGGAACAGCTGTGGAAACGCGATGCCAAGTTTGGATTCAGCAAAGCAGCAAGAGCATTGAATGCAACTGCTGTTGTGGTCACACAGTGTGCATAATGACTGCTGACCTTGATACCCCATCTGGTAATTGTACCTCCACTCAGGGCTTGTGCAGCAAACATGCAACCACTGATGGCAAGTAAGCTGTTAGTCATCCGCCTGCTTGGCTCTTTGCAGGTCCTGAAAGCCTGCTGAACTGAGGTTGAGACGCGCGTCCTGCGTGACGGCGCAAGAATCATCAGGATCTGTCAGAGCAGTGAGCCGGTCTGATCGCAAGTTGCAATGATCCTAAGACCTGTAACCCGTCCTGTGTAGAGCAAAGCCTGCTATGCCAGCGACCCACACTGAACCGACTCCCGTCATGCCACCATGATGTTTCTGGTGCTGGCTTCTGGCGCTGGCTGTTGTCGAGCAAGCTCCTCTGAGTCGACACTGTATCACTGAGGCTTTTACCGGCATGTGCATGCCGGAATGTCTATCCGCGGTGAGGAGCAGCAATCCGGACTCAACAGGGTCGTGACGCGCAGGACAGGAAACTCCGAACTCGAAGAGCAGAATTGATCAACTCGCTGCCGGCACTATTCACGTAAAGAAGCTTATACGAGCATGCGCAGGTCAGTTTTGAATAAGGCCAAGCTTGCAGATTGTGACCAGACTAGTGCACTCAGTCATTCGTGACACTCGAGCTTAACAACTGCGAGGCTCCGATGCGCTGGAGCGGACGCAACTGCGCTATTGGCTCTGCCGAGAAAAGTTGGAGTACGTCAGCGTGAAGAAGAGGGGCCAATACACAAGGAGACAAGGAGGAGATCTGAGACTGCCTACTGGACATTGTGCCATCAGGAACAGATTTACAAACACATTTTGGGGCTCAGCCCCTACCCTGTCTTTGTGCTTCATTATCTACAAGAGCCCAGAGTCATAGCTAGGTTTTTGAGGGAATGTTTCGAACATAGGAACACCCTGGTGGCAGCACAACGGCTTGCTAGCCAGACGTGGTGGTTTGATGGCTGAAGCATCCTGACAGAGTTAGGATGCACAAATTGTTCCACGCAGTTGTGTGCTTGCAAGCACAATTGGTCTCATAACACTGTCATAGGTCATGAGTGCACTTCACAGGGTGATACTGATGCCTTCACATGCAGATCTGCATTCTAAGATGCCAAAGTTCCATCTTCAACTGAACTGCACCTTGCTATAGCAACCTAGCATTTGTGCTCATTCAGGTTGGCCCAATTAATCTGAACATATAGCCACCCGTTTTCACCATACACCTTATGCTCTTTCTCAAGCCACAAGCATGCTGCCTTTGGAATGGCAACTCACAACTCTTTGGCTGAAGCTTTGGATGCTTTCCGCCTCATCAAGGCAGTGCATACACCTGTGTTCTCGCAAAGATTGCCAAAGCACAGACTTGGATGAGACATGGCAGTTCTCCGTGCTCTGCCAGTCAGTGCACCCTTGGGAACATGTATCTGAGGGTTAACATATCAAGAAAATCTCAGCAGCACAAAGAACCTTTATCAAACACATCTGATGCACAAACAATCACAAGGTCCCACTATATGTCTCTAAAAGCTTCTCTAGCACCGATGACAAAACCAGCATGACACAAATCTGCCTAGCAAAACTTTCTAAACTGTACCCACAGGCAGCACCAAAGGCAAAGCAGCCGCCGCAGCAGCAGCAGAAACCCCATGCTGCTGCTGCGGCGGCTGCTTTGCAGAGCATGTGTAGCAGTGCTCAGAAGTCCCTGAAGCTCATGCGAGGATCTTCTGCTTTCCTGCCTCTGCCTCGGCCCCTGCCTCGACCCCTACCCCTACCTCTGCGCCCCCCTCTGCTTGGTCTCTTGGCATAGCTTCTGCCGTGCTTGACTTCACACAGGGGCTGCAATAGCTCATCACAGACCACACAGCCTGTGTATTCTGTCTCATCACCGGCCAATGGGGATTTGCCTTTCTTCCAGTCAAGCACCAACAGCTTGGAGTCGCAGTCCTGCAGCACAGATGATATAAACACAAGTTGGAGTGTGTCATCACAGGTACGCGCTGCACTGCTGACATGCCCTTGGCTATAGCTGATCCAACAATACAGCACCATTTCTGCCTCAATTTCCCATGAAACATTACTGCCGAGGCAAAGATTCATTCAGATTGTTTAAATCTCTGACAAGCTGAGTGGCATCAGCATATCAGCAATTTGGCAAACAAATGCACCCAGGAACCAGGAATACACATCAAGAGCAGAAATGGGTCATGCTCTGTCTGTGACAATCAGTCGACAAAACATCATGCAGCTAAGTGATTGAATGACTTCCTCAATTCTTCTTGCCCACAAACTGACTGGCCAAAGGAATCAACCATTAGCAGCATATCGCTGGCGCAGGCTTTACCTCACAGCGCTCTTTGGACAGTTTTGCGTTGTGCAGCTCGCTGGGAAGGTAAATCAGGAAGCTGCATCTGTTGCAATCCAGACGCCACTTTGGAGCACTGACAGGGTCCAACACCAGAGTGCCATTGTCACACTCTGGGCATGATGACACTCCTTGCTTGATCATGCTGTGCTTGCACGTGGGGTGAGGGCACAGCGTGCATGGCATGCCCCCCTTCCCGCCAGTACCCTCTGACCCACCCTGCATGTGTGTGCGTGTTTGGGTACGTGTGTAAGCATGTACTATGTGTGATGTGTACATGTACGTGCATGCATGTATGCATGCATGTGCCAATGTGAGTTGTCATCAATGACACTACAGGAGTGAGGATGCTGTGCTTACAAATACAGTGAGGGCATAGTGTGCATGGCATGTATCTCTTTCTGTCGATATTCTCTGACGGATGCCAAGATTCTCCTGCGGATGTCCTGATAGTGTTATGTTTGCAACAACTGAGCACGGTGAACTTTGATACTGATCTGGAATAACAGCAAACATCATGGCTTTTGGACGGGTAGATTGCTGCAAACAGTGGCATAGCATAGCATAGCATAGCATAGCATAGCATAGCATAGCATAGCATAGCATAGCATAGCATAGCATAGCATAGCATCAGGCACGTCAAGGCTGCAGGAGCAAGACTATCACTGCAGTGTGCAGAGTCAGCTTGTTATGATGCAAAAGTTTATACTGTGCTCACACGTGGGCAACTGACCTTTTGGATGCCTTCAAAAGGAGGGTTGTTGTAGCAGAACGGGCAAAGGGGATACGTCATGCCATCAGGCCCAGACAGGGAACACAACAGCAGCTCAAAGCCATCCAGTGGACAGGCCAAACCCTTGTACAGCTTGATAGCTGCACCCTGCATTGCCGCAGCAACACCTGAAACAAGCTCAGACTTGGGGAGATGCCCAATCGGGCATAGAGTGTATCATGCAGGTGCAGCGCAAATGCCGACCATTTATGCAGCATGCATAGGCCTGTATGACTTCTGTTTGCTACTTGACAGTGCTTACCATTAGTATGTATCTTCACATTATATGCATGCTGTGTGGACTATATACACACCATATATGCATGTATAACATGTTTGAAGACTTGCTGCAATGCCGCACGTGAAACAGTTCGCGGCTTGCTCTACAGGCATTGGAAGCTTGCACAGCAGCAGACTGAAGCAAGCAAGAGCAATGTTGTGAGCATTGTCTCACCTGAGGCACAGCATAGACCTCCTCACAGGTAGGACAGTACAGCCTGGAGGGTCGCTGTGCAATGTACTTCATGTACCGTTTGCACTTGCCACATTTGCTGAGTGGCTTGCCTGAACGCATTGCATGCTTGTCAGTTTACAAAGCATTGGCACATTCCATAATACTGACACAGTCACAATGACACGTTGCAGCATGCTTGAAGGTTTTTACGTGATGACAGCTGTACATCATTGTCTTCACCTGTCAGCATCTCATTCATGCAAATCATGATCATCATCACTGCATGACTGTCAGACTTGCAATGCTCTGCAACTGCCTCATCATGTATGTTGACAAACATGTACACAACTTCACCTGACTAAGCACTCATACAAACAGTCTGTCGATGCTGCGTTGGCTGCCAGAACAGGACTTCACACAAGGACTTGCTCAGGACTGTGTGTACCTGACCCTGGGTGAAGACAGGTAATGACTGTATCAATGAGTTACATGAGATCAACATGAGATGAGAGGAAGCGTGATGAACTGAAACTGAACAAATTGAGAAGGAAGGGATTGAAATGAAATGAAACGAACTGAAACAGAATGAAGTGAAATGAAATAGAATGGAGTGGAAAGTTTTCACCTGAGGATGCCAGAGGAGAGAAGCTAGCTTCAAACAGCGCGTCCATGCGTGCAACCTTTGCCACAAAGAACAGAAACTTCTGGTGAAACTGCTGCAGGGTGTGCGCCACTACGGCGTCCTTGTCAGCTTGGCCCTTAGCAATCATGCCAATCTGCACCTCCACATGACTGCGCACCTGTCGGGAAACATGCACGCTATCTCTTGCTGGCGCTAGTTTGTAATGTCACTCCACTGGGGCCAGAGGTCCAAATTCACAATGGCAGGAAATTTCACTGTTTAGGATGAAATCATGTCTGCTAGTGACAACCAGGCGTTCCAGCTAAGAGGCACAGAGTTGGTAGGCAGGAGAGTCAAACCGCAGGCCTTGTCTTGGCGTAAAACAAACCATGAAAGGTTCTTGCGCTGTCAACATGCTTTGAGTTGTTGCTGTTTGAGAGGTATGTGCAAGCATGAGCCCAGAAAGTTGCAAACAAGGAGCACAAGCAAAGTCAGGCAGCTGCTAGCAAAGCAGGTGCATAGCTTGACATCCAGCCATTTGGTGCCAGGATCATGGCGGTTTGCAGAGCTTTCCTGAGCCACCATTCTCTGAACAGCCTGACCAGCCTTGTTAAGCAAGAGAATCAGAAGTAGGGACGAAACCAGGAAGAAGAGAACACGCAGAACAATTGTGGCGATAACACTCTTACACAGCTGACAAAAAGTCATTTGCAGATTTGAGTACCCTTTGAAGACCTAAGTCAAACACTCATAAACCTGCTTCACTTATTGGCTTTCTTTGTCATTTCAGCCTGTTGGTCACATGACCATGGTTGGCCCCATTGACCTCTGAACTCAAATGAACAGATGAACAACTGAATGAACGAACTAACAAGCAAACAAACAGATGAATGACCAAGTGAATAAGCGCATGAATGACTGTGTGCACCTGAGGTCTGCAGAGTTCAGGGTCAATCAGCTGGTAGCCCCTGACTAATGTGATACCCAGCTCGGTGGGCACCACCCTGCGCCCTGACTGCACACTCACATAGTTGCGCTCACAGATGTTGTTGATGTGCACAGGGATGGACGCATCTGTGCCGATCCCATACTTTTCCATCTGGGAAATGAGCTCGCTCTCTGTCAGGTAGTCTGGTGCAGACGTTTTGCCCTGCATTGCAAGAAGATTTCATGTCTTCAGCCACACAAATTGCAGGGAACATTACACAAATTGGTACAGGCGACCAAATAGGTTGTGCAGATATGTCAGGGTTGCCAGTACCCTGGTCCAAAGGATCAGTACTAAGTGCAGGCCAAACAAAATCCAGACATCTTGCTTGAATAGTACAAGGCCAAGTAGTGAAGGGCTACTTAGTTGTGCATGTGACAGCTGACAATTGTTACAAAACTGCTTCAGCCTCCCTGTCGCTACAACACTCTTTTTGTGCCCATGTCTAATGAGAGCACACCATGCATGACTACACGATGCAGGCTAGTGAGATGCTCACCAAAATCAGCGCATCTCTCATGGCCACAAGGTTTCTATTCAAACACAGCTGTGGATGCTAGACAGGTCGCATGTATGCAAGTGTCAGTCTGTGAGCAGTATCCCAAACACAGTGCAGCTTGCACACAGGGCTTGACAAGGTGGATGGGGCCTCTGCCTGTCATGTCTGTAGTGTGTGAAGAGTGACTGTCATGTCTATAGTATGGGATGGGATGGTTGCCTAGTGCAGCTTGAGGCCCAATCTTGATACAACAAGTAATGAAGTAATATGATCCAAGCTAATCACCTGGTGCAGGGCTGTACACCTTTACTATGTTTTGTAATGACAACAGGACGCACAAGAGCTTTGATTACCTCTAGTGTTTATCCTGATAACAACAGCGTACATAACACCTTTGATTTCCTCTAGTGTTTGTCCTGTCAACGGCAAATAACACGACAATATCAAAGTGAAAGCTTGTTACCTGATGCAGCTCCACTTCCCTCAAGGGCAAAGCTTCTCCCTCCACAAGAGTGGGCAGAGCCTGACCCTCCATCGCCTGCACCACAACCATTTTCTGGGATTTCTTCAAATGCTTCCCACCTGACCAGGTATGCAAGGACATTGTGGCTTGTCCAAGCTGTATCACAACGAGGAATTCACATCTGTGTGCAGCAGAGCCTGATCTCTGTGATAGGAATTGTTTCAATCACAATGAAGACCCCGTTGCCTAGGCATGACGCTAAGACAAAACTGTGACATGGCAAGATCACAGGAAGTCAAACAGGGACTTGGGTACTTGCTTACCCCAGCAAGACTGCAATGAGGTCTGGCCGGACAGACATCTTGCCAAGAGAAAAAAGTTGCAGAATGGCAGGTCACAGGAAGCCAAAATAGACAAAGTTGCCTGCCCACTTTGGCATGACTGCAGTGCATCCAATCTGACAGGCATCATGCCGAGACTTGCAGATTTCCAAGGTCACCGGAAGCTGAAAAGGATGAAGGTGCGTACCCTCCCAGGTATGACTGCATTAAAGCCTGGCCTGACAGGAACTGCGCCGAAACTTTCAAACTGGCGAGGTCACAGGAAGCCAGAATTGACAAAGTTGCCTGCCCACCATGGTATGACTGCAGTAAAGCCTGGCCTGACAGGGATCATACCAAGACTTGCAAATTGGCCAGGTCAACAGAAGCTGAAATGGACGAAGATGCGTACCCTCCATGGCATGACTGCAGTGAATCTGACTCAACAAGGATCATACCAAGACTTGCAAATTGGCAAGCTAACAGGAAGCTGAAATGAATGAAGGTGCGTACCCTCCATGGCATGACTGCAGTGAAGCCTGGCCTGACAGGGATCATGCCAGTGGCAGTGAAAGTCTCTCCAGCACAGCTGAAGCTGGCCTGCATGCGCCGGTACACACAGTCAGGGCTGACCGACCCCAGGAAATGACGCGTAACATAGTCGTAAATACGCCAGGAGTCGGTGTCCAGGTCAGCTTCTGTGGCCATGACAACTGGGGTGATAGGTGGGTGGTCGCCCACATCTGTACCCCCCTGCATGTGTCAAGGCAGCTGAGGCAAAATTGTCAGCCCTATCATGGTTGAGATCACAATCCATTAGACATCTGCAATGATGCCCATGTGCGTTCAACCATATGCCTCCTGGATTGGAAGCTAGATGAGCTTTGCAGCCATTGATGAGTAACAGCTCTGGACCACTGCGATGAAGTATGTTTCTTGCATATTTGGAGCAGTTATTGTGCTGCGTCATGGCAGTCATGCAAACGCACATCCACATCCATGCATGCTAGCTCATGTCTGCAACAAGCTCAGGTGGGCAGGATTTTGTAGATAATACCTCAACCACAGCCATGACTTTGGCTCCAGGGATCCATGGTCGTCCAATCACTGTGGTCTTTGAGTTACCAAGAAGCAACACCCTGTTGAGTGACACTTCGTCGCCAACATCTACGCCTTTTAACTTCTC
>JAABUP010003160.1_pt1 | contig 29590 bp, 49 predicted proteins | sample 5559201 | NCBI WGS metagenome assembly JAABUP01 (sample SAMN10711887, study PRJNA513373) | rock metagenome | isolation source: Antarctica rocks | place: Antarctica | reverse complement strand
AGCATGCCGAGCCAGGAGCCGGCCACGTAGCTGGGCAGGTCGACCGAGGTGAGGCCGTACAGGTAGTTGCTCAGCGCCAGCGGCAGCAGCGGCGACAGCCGCAGCAGCGTCACCACCTGCGCCGCCGCGCGGTCGCGGTGAGGCACCATATCGCGCGCTGAGGCGGCCCGTGTACGGTCATGGGACCTGCCAGCGGGCCGCGCGGCGGCGTCGCTGCCTGCACCACCGTAGGAAAAGGACACGGTGAAGCGCTGCGGTCGTGCGACATGTCAGCGGGCCGCGCGGCGGCGGCGCCACCTGCGCGCGCGCGCCGCCGCCGGGCGCGCTCCGCGGGCAGGGCGCCCGGGGCGCCCCGGCGCGCCGGGGCTCGCGACGCCGCCCGCATGGTGCTTTCATGCACCGGCGGGCGGCAGGCGTGCAGGCGGAGCCTGCTGCCCTGCTTGTGGGCGGACTGGCCGAGGCCGCCGAGGCGCGCCGAGGCGCTCAGGAGCTGCTGCGCAGCGCTCGAGCACGCACGGGCGGGCAGGAGCGCGCGGTTGCGCGGCTGCGCCGCTCGGCCGGCCTCCTTGCTGCGCAGGGGCATGCGCGGACTGCTTGAGGTGGCACCCCGGCGGGCGGTCCCAGCGCCGGCGAGGCACCTTGAGGCCGTTCCGGCCGATGACGCGGTCGATGGCCGAGAACTTGGGCGACTTGGCCGCCAGCGCGGCCACGCGCTCCCGCGCTGCGCAGCCGGTCCCAGGGGCCCTCGTCAGCGGCCACACTCCAAAGTACGCCTGTCCTCACACGCGACCAAACGTGCATGCATGGCCATGGCAGGCCGCAGCAGGCGCCCCCGTCGGGCACGGACTGAGGGCGCCGTGCACCGGGACAATGAAACGGGCACGGTGCAAGGCCCCGCGTCGGCAGGCGCCCTGGCCAGCCCCGCAGGGCAGCCGCCCGCCCCGCGCACCAGTGCCGGCACCATCACGCGCGCCGAGCCCGCGCGCGCTGCGCAAGCGCCGGACGCGCGCGCCGGGCCCGCGCCTGCGTAGCGCGCGATGAGGAATGCGATGGTGGCCGCGGCGGTGGCGGCCACGGACACGACGGCCGAGCCGGCGACCGGGCCGAAGATGACGCCGGCGGTCATCGTCAGCGGCACCGCAGGCACCGCCAGGATCTCCAGCAGCGTGTACACGCCGCCGTACGCCAGGTACCTGCGCGCGCGCGGCGCCACACTCTGTAGGTTAGCACTTATGCGGCTTCAATTGCCCTTGCTTGGGCCGCAGGATTGCAACCCATGTTTTGGCGAAGAGCTACACTCGCCCTCTTGTGCCTGACAGCCACGGTGCAAAGTACGCACTTGCCACGAATACCTTCACGCGTCTGCACCCGTCGCATGCTCGGCAAGCAGTCGATGCAAGCCCTACGCCTCCCGAGCACACCAGCTCGCACTGGACACAAGCTCCACGGCAGCGCGCCGCCTTCGACAGACACTCAGTGCACAGTGCGCGCCCGGCGCGCACCCCAGCGGGCCCCACGTGTCCACGACCTCGATGAAGTAGTCCACAAAGCCGCGGATCTGGTCCTTGAACAGGTAGCCGCCGCCGCCGATCAGCGCGAGGCCCAGCACCAGGCCCAGCGCCGCGAGCTTGGCGCTGCCCCCCGCGTCCAGGCCCTCGCCCGCGGCGGCGCCCGCGCCGTTGCTGCCGCTGCTCGGGCCCGCCTGCTCGCCCAGCGCTTCCCTGCGCGCGAGCGAGGCCCCCGTTCCAGTCCGGCGCTCTGTGGCCGGCCGCCGCTGCGCAGCGCGCCGCGCACCGCCGGTACAGGCGCCGCAAGCTGCGCGCTCGCCCTTGCGTCCAGGCCCCACGGGCGCCCGCGCCGCTGGTGCTGCTGCTACGTGTGGGCGCTCTCCAACTTGCAGTTCACGTGCTTCTTGCATCACCAAACAGAGGAGCACGCACGTATCAGAGTCCTTCAGCCCCGCTCCTCCTGCAGGTCACCAAAACCACACTGCAAATAAACTGCACTGAAGGGCAACACGAGAACGACTGCACACAGACCGGACTGCTCCGACACACCATACCTTGCTGACGCTCCCGCCGTGCCAGTGTGGCGCTGCAGCAAGCAGACCCATACTCCTACCGGTTGCCGTGCACGTACAAAGTAATGGCCAATCGCGTAACAACACAAGAAGGAAGTAAGGCTGTTGCAAGCGCCAACAAACACAAGCCAACTCGAGTCCCGCATAGCATATGCCAGACATATAAGTGTCCGAGCCTGGTGTGACTCGCACGTGCTTCGCAACCCATGCAAACAGTACCAAGCAGCACGAGGCGCCTTGGCCAGGCGCGCTCGCCGCCGCATCTGCCTCGCAGCGCGACGCAGGAGCCCTCGCACGGGCAGAGGCACAGAAGGCGGGCGGGTCACCTGGCGGTCTCTGTGGCCGGCTGGCTGTGCGCGGCGTTCGCGCTGCCCTCGCTGGTCGCCAGCTTAACCTCCTCCTCCTCTGTCGAGGTGGCTGCCACGCGCGCGCCCGCCCTGCGCCTCCGCGGCTCCGCGCCCTTATCGAAGGCCGCGCGGACGGGCCAGCCCTGCATGCACACATGCGTTGCGTTAGTCAGACAACGAGCGCGCTCAGCTGCCCCTCTTACTGGAGTGTGTTTGGACGCGGCGCGAGGCGGTACAGGGCGCGCATGCGCGAGCGCGCGCTCCCTGCACGACCCGAGCCTGCCAAGGATAGGATTCTTGAGTTGCCGCTGGCTAGGCTCCACAAGCAGAGCACGGCGCAATAACAGCCAGGTACCACTTGGTTTATGTGGCGCTGCTCCCCCTGCTCGGCGCGGTGAGGGCCGCAGATACTTATTGATGCCCGGCACCTATGCAGGACCTTGCCTGCTGCCCTTAGAGGCAACACAGAATTCTCCCCAGGCGCCACAGTCACCCAAGCTCACGCGCTTCGACCCAGTGATGCTAGGATGCATGACTTCAGCGCACACAAGCTCCTGTCGCTTTGTAGCGGCTCACCTTTGCCATGCTTGCTCGTCGTGGGCTTGGCCGCCCCGGCAACCTGCAGCTTGCACACCAAGCATGCATCCCGGACAGTTGCGTTGCTGATGCAACCATCTTGCGAGCAGCCACAGCAACTTCTCAGAGAGCGCCAAACGTAGGAACACAGCTGTAGCAAGCAGCCTCTCGACGAACTATTGGGGTGCAGGACCGCTCAGTAGTGCTGCGCTCTTATGTGAGTGCAGATTGCAGCCCTGAACTCAGCCGGTGAGCCACCCCGGGTGCTACAAGGGGCCCTTGCACTCACTGTGCGGAGTCATTGTACGACTTGGTCACAGTCCCTGTGAACATCACACCAACAGACTGCCAGCAGAGGTGCTGCGCCAATATGTGGGAGCGGTGTGCGACTTGCGGGCGCCCAGTGTCAAGTGCCGGCAGCAGGACGTTCAGCCCGCCGCTGAGCTCCGCACGCCCTGCGCACCCGCCAGGCTGGCCCGTGCACAGCAGGAACGCGCCGTGGAGGAGGCGCGGCTGTCGGGCGGGCGCCGCAGCGCGCACGCAGCAGCTTGCCGGCAGCGAGACTGCCGAGCCTCGGAAAGAGGAGGGAGTGGTGCTGGCAGGCGCGGGCCTGGAGAGAGCGCTGTGGTGTGTTTTACAGGCACCTGTGCAGCCCGCAGACCCCGCCGTGGTGCAGACGGCAAGAGGAGGCAGCAGGGCGCCGCGCATGTGCTGGCACGCTCTGGTCGCTCTTTCCAGCACCGACAGAAACACTGTGCGCTGCAGAAGACGGCGGGCGAATATACAACCTGGACCGGCGCGGCTACCATGTCATTGGCTTGGTGCGGCGGCACACGCTGCTACACTGACGCTTGCGCCCCCCTCCACCAGGCACAGGATGGCTGCAAGTTATGCAGGCAGCAAGGTGTATGACTATGTTGCGGCAATCGTGCACTGGAACGCGCACACGCAGCCACGGATGCTTTTGCGCGGCCTGCACAGGGCTTTCACTTCTGGTCCAAGAATTTGGTCTCCGGGCGGCTGGCCCCCCAGGGCCCAGTGCCGGGCGTGCTCTGCGCCGCAGACAGATAGCCCCGACGTTGCGGCGCGCGCCCGCGCAGGAGGGCTGTGAGTTCCTGTTCAGGCAGCTGGACGACGGGCGGCTGGACCTGCGCGACGCGTTCGTGTACTACCCGGACGCAGACATGTACCTGCGGCCGGAGCCGCCGCGCGGGCTGCCGGAGGCGCCGACGCACTTTGAGGAGCTGGAGTGGGCGGCGGAGTACACGGGCGACATCATGTTTGGCAAGCCGCCCTACTCGCGGGTGCGACGCCCTACAGCCGCCCGCCCGCCCGCCCGCCCGCCCGCAGCGTCCGGTCCCGGCGCGTGTGTGCGCGGCGCGCCGCGCGCCGTGCGAGCAGCTCGCGCGCCGCGCGTGCGCCACGCCCTCACCCCGGTCGGCACCGCGTCAGACGCGGACCAGCGGGTGCTGCCCATGCCGGACAGCTTTGCAGCGTGGGGCGGCAGCCCAAACCCTTGGAGGGAAGGCAGCCGGCGTGCTAGAGCGCCGCCCTGGCATGCCTGGTTCTGCACCCCAAATACGGCCGGCGGCAGACGGCCGGCGGCGTGCCCGCATGCGGCAGCACCCTCCCAGACGCCGCGCGCGCGCCGCGCAGGTGGAGCGCGTCTACCTGATCGAGGTCACCGACACCGAGTGGTACACGCTCAACCTGGAGTCGGTCTTCCTGCTGGACCGCACCACGCGCAAGCTGAGCCGCTGCGAGGTGCAGCGCGCCGACGATGCGACGGACACGACAGACAACGTGCTGCGCATCACGTGCGCGGCCCTGCGGGGCCGCGCAGGGGACTCCCTGGCCAGGGGGCACCGCCTTGCGCGCCGCGGCGCTGTCCGCGGCAGCAGTAGCAGCCAATGTGAGTGCGCCTCCACGCACAATACCAGCAGCTCGCTGTTGGACACCGGACCGTAGGCCCACCTGACCGACACTTGCGGCCTCCTTCTTGTTGTACAGGATGCGTTTCCATGCGGCGGCTGGCCACCGCTACAGCTGCACGACGGCCTTCCCATCCACCAAGCGGCAAGCGAGGGGTTGGCGCGCGTGCTCGCCGAGGGCGTGCCGGAACGGCTGCCGGTGCTCGAGGTGCAGCTGCCTTCGGGCGGCGCCATCGCGCTCAGTTGCCGCTTGGTGGAAGGGAAGACCGTCGTGCAGCTGTGGGAGGTGGCCAGCAGCCGCATGGAAAACGTCAGGCACAACAAAGAGGGAGGTCGCCAGTGTCGGTCAGGCGCCCGACGGTCCGGGGTCCAGCAGCAAGCTGCTGGGTATTGGGCAGCGTGCTCAGTGGAGTGGGCGGGGCGGCAGCGCCTCGTCGAGCGCCGCACGGGGTTCCGCTGACAGCTACTGAGGTGCTCATTCCTGCATGCTTCGATAGTAACACCCCGCCCGCGGGCTACCAGGGCACCTCTGCTTCTCATCCAACATGCGTCAGAGTCCTTGCAGCGCCCACCTTGCCTGTGCTGCTTGCCTGCACGCCGCCACTCATCAGTAAGGCAAGCGTCACGACCTTCGCGACCACATTGTGAGAGCCTATGTGTGACCGCCCGCGCCGCTGCGCAGGAGGGCGGGGCTGCTACTGGAGCCCGCGCCCAGCATGCCGTCGCCGGACGAGGTGGTGGCGGACTTCTACATGGGCACGTCCGACCCCATGGCCGCCGCCGGCGGCGGCGGCGCAGGCAGCGCGGGCGACGACAGGATGGACCCGATCGAGGCCGGCTGGGATGACGACCTCGGCAAGCCGGAGGACACGCCCGCGATTGACTACCTGGGCGGCTGACGCGCTGCGGTCGAGGGCAGGGCCTGTGCTTGCTATTGGTGGACTGGTCAGTGGACTGGTGCAGTACGCTGTTTGGTGAGGAGCAGCAACGCATGCATAACTGGTGATTGAGGGCAGTGTCTGGACGGGCTCAGGAGCTTGCATGGTGCCAGGTGGGCTGCTAGGCTGCTAGGCTGCTGTGTGCATGGTGGTTGGACAGCTGAATCGTGGCGGCGTTGGCTGTTCTTGATACAGCTCAGAAGTTGCGCCGCGAGTTGTAGCCACTGCTTGGGGCACTGCTACCCAATCCGGACAAGCTCCCAAACCCACAATGCTTCTGGCACTTGCCAGCTGTTTACCACACGCCAGCAGTGTTCAGCACCCATGCAGCAGGTAGATTCTGTGAGTCAGTTCATGCACCGCCACAAACAATGTGCGCCTCACAGAGCGCGAGGAGCACCAGGCGCGGGAGGGACCGGCTGGGCCAACCCAACAAAGCTAGGGGCCTAGACACGCATGCCAGACAGGGCCCTCTCCACACCGAGGCTCAGCAGGGCCTCGATGATCCTGATGCCCTCCGCAATGGCGCCGTCGATCTCCCGCTCCTCCGCCCCCGTGAACGGCTGCACGCGCGCGCGCGTCAGCCGCGCGCATGCGCGCGCGCGTCAGCCGCGCGCAGCGCGGCGCACGAAAGTGCATGCGCGGGCGACAGACGCGCGTCCGCAACCTACCTGGAGGACGTAGGAGGCGATGGGGATGCTCGTGGTGGGCCGGCCAATGCCGATCCGCAAGCGCGGGAAATTTGAGTTGCCGCCCAGGCGCTGCGTGATGCTGCGCATGCCGTTGTGGCCGCCCGTGCCGCCCTTGGCGCGCAGGCGCGCCGTCCCAAGCGCCAGGTCCAGGTCGTCGTACACTACCAGGACCTGCTCCAGTGGCACCTGCGCGGCCCTGCTCTGTTCAGGCGACGGCCCTTGCAGGTCATCTTAGCGCTAAGTCAAGGCCATTACACACCACCATGACCTGCTCGAGCAGCACCTGCGGGGCCCTGCTCTGCCTCGGGCACAGGCCTGTGCGGGTCATCGCTGGCAGTGGCAGCGAGCGCACGGCCGTGACATGCAGCGCCGGCAGGGAGGGGCCGGCGCGTTGGCGTCCGCGTGACGCGCGCTCGTCAGCACGGGGTTTTGGGGCGGCGCGGCGCCGCCGGCAGCGGCAACGCGCGGTGCAGCCGGGCGCGCCTTGTAGAAGCGCACGAGCGCGCCCACGCTCTCGCCTGACACATTCATAAACGTGAGCGGCTTGGCGAGCAGCACGCGCTTGCCGCACAGGCGCCCCTTGCCTACCGCCGCCTTCCCCTCCAGCTTGTTTATGCCTGCACGCCGCACCGCAGCCCCTCTCTATCGGCGGCTTCAGGCAAGCAGTGTCTATGGCCGCGCTTGCCGTCTGAGCTGAACGCGGTGCAGCTGCTGCAAGGTGTTGACGATACCTATGCCCTCCCTCTTGGCTAGCTCGTCGATGAGCTGGAAGCCGACCTGCGACGGCCACGCCCGCAAGGAGTCAGCGGCACCACCCCCCCGCGCCTGCAATGTGTCACGTGTAGGCTCTGCTTTTGGCAGGCAGGCTGGGAGCGCGCACGTTGTGTCGGGTGGAGGCATAGCGCGCGCCCGGGTTGCCCAGGCCCACAAGCAGCCAGAGGTCCTCGGGCGGCGCTCCCTGGTCGGGCTCAGCCGAGGCCCGCCGGCGCACGCCGCCGAATAGGCGGCGCTGCAGCGCTCGCTTGGGGCCCGCGAGCCTATGCACGGAGAAGGCTAGCGCGCGCGTCACGTGCGACAGCACGGGGCCCATGCCCCGGCCACTGTGCCGCAACTCCCTTCCCCACTTCTGTCAACCAGGCGCAACGCAGGTCTGCACAAGGCCAAAGCTGCAAAGGAAACAAGAACGAGGTTGCAATGGCTCAACAGCCTGCGCTCCCTTGGCTGCTCGACTATCAGTCGACGCCCTACATTGCCCTACTATGCCCTGAAAATTCAAAAGTCGGAGACTTGGTTGTAGTTAGAAAGCGCGACGTTAGAAGCGCATGCTCCAGTGCTGCGCAAGGTCTACAACAAGGATGTGGGGACTGCTGGGCCGCTGACAGGCCTGCATTTGGAAAACTTATCAAGAGGGGTTGGCGCTGCCCCTGTTTTACTGAGAACCTCTTTTCTCGTCCCTAGGACACCAAGATATGTAGCAGCTCGCCTATGTTGCACTCTGCACACGAAGTGCAGGTATTCCCGATCCTGCGTACAGGGCGGTCAGACGCAGACGGTGTGATATGTCTTGGCAGCAACGGCGCAGACCTCGCATGCGTTCTCACACCAGTGCAGGCTCGCCAGGCCGCGGAAGAACCTGTCAGGCAGGTTTAGCGGCGGCGGACACGTGGGTCCACCCCGGCCGCCGGACATCGGGCGCGGCCCACAGCTCCAGGAACTTGCCTTTGCCGGTGGGCAGCAGCGTCTCTATTGCCACCAGCGCCTCCTCGGGCGGGTCGAGTGCGCCGCCTGCGCGACGCATGCAGCCCTTGCCAGACTGTAGCCCTTGCCACACTGTAAACCCGGTCGAGCACGCCGGGCAGCTGCAGTGGTTGCGTGCTCGACAGGCGTAGCGCAGAAGCAGGACTGTCTGGTTTCAGAAGCAGGGCGGCGCACCGCAGCCCGCCCGCACACAGTCGAAGACGACGTCCGGGTTGCGCTGGTGCCGCAGCTCGATGTCCTTGCCCTCGCCTGCGCGCGCGCGGGCGGCTCACCCCCCCCGCATGCCCCGGCTGCAACTGACTCTTGGTGATTACCCATATGCATGCAAGCAAGGTGCTCAGGCAGGCAGCCAGAAGCGGCAGAGCACGAAAGCGAGCGCGCGCGGCGCGCGGGGCGGCGGCGCGCGCCGTCCTTGCGAAAGATGAGCAGCGTGAGGTGCGAGCGCTGCGCGTAGGGCGCCGGCAGCGTCAGCACGGTGTTATTCGCGCCCAGCTGCACCCAGGTCAGGTTCTCCACGTAGCAGTAGCCCCAGCGGTACAGCTGCCGCACCAGCGCCGCCACGTGCTGCTTGCGCGCCCACACGAACACGAAGCCGGCCGGCACCAGCCGCGGCAGCGGCACGCGCGCCAGGCGCGCCGCCGCGTCCGCGCCCTCCGCCTCCCACCCGCTGTTCACCAGCACGGCCTGCGCGCGGCCCCGCTCGCCCCGCGTCGGCGTCCCGCACATGCAGCGTATGCTCGGCGCAGCCCTGCTTGCCGCCGCACGCAGCCAGGGGTCCGTGCCAAGGCGCGCATGCTGGAGCGGGCACCAACCACAAATCACACGACGGCTCGGGACGGCCATTTGATGCAGCCGGCCGGCGGCGACACCGCCGCGCGCTCCGGAAAAGCTGGACCGATATCACAAGGCCCGATGTGGCCGAGCGAGACGCAGGCGACGGGCCGCGGCGGCCCTGCGGCGCGGGCGCGCCTGGAAGCGCGTCCGCAGGCGGCCCCAGTCGGCCGACAGCACGTCGTCGGCCTCGACGCGCACCGCGTCCATTGCTGCTGCGCGCGCCGCCGGGTCGGCGTTGCCGTCCACGTTCTCATCGCCCTGCGCGGGGCCGGGCGCCGCGGCGCGCGCCTCGCCCGGCGGCGCGTAGGGCGCCACGGTGCGGCCCCACGCCAGCGGCAGCGGCAGCGGGACCTTGATGTGCAGCAGCGCGCCCCGGTCCACGGCCTTCACCTTGCGCCTGATCAGCGCCTGCACGCCGCGCCGGGCCCCGCCCTCGGCGCCGCGCTCTGCAGCGCCCTTTCGAGGCATAATACGGCATACAGATGAGCCCGAGAGGTCGACTGGTCCCGGCAGGAGCGTGCGCGGCCCAGCGGGCTGTCTGGCTGCTCCACCACCCCTCAGGGCACGGCAGAGCACCATGGAGTGCGCCGTTCTGTGACGAAGGGGCCCACGCGGCGAGTCTCCCGAGTGGAGACAGGCGCTCTGCGCTGCAAAGGGGTGGCTGGGCAGCCTCGTCGGCGCAGCAGGGGCCAACCGTCACCTGCGTCACCGTGTTGTAGTGCGTCACGATGTGGTGGCGGGGCTTGGCCGGCGCGCCGGCGCGCGGGGCGCGCGGCCCCGCGCGCGCACCCCGCCGGCGCCGGCCGGGCTCGTCCGCCTCCTCCGCGTCGCTCCAGAAGTCGCACACCTCGCCCCAGACGTCCTCCTCGTCGCTCAGCCCGCCCTCCTCCCAGAACCTGCCGCGGCGCCAGCCGAAGCCTCAGTCCTGTTGGCGCGGCGGTGCTGCGCAGGTGCCTTGACAGCGCCGGCCACTTGACAGGCCTGAGTCGCGTCCGACCCCGACTCAAGGAGATGCTCACACCAGAGGCTGCCAGGCTGATAAGCCAGCCACAGAACGGCACGCGCCCGGGGCACGTCAAGCCATAGGCGCGCAGAGCGCTTCCGAAGGGCACAGTGCGTGCGTGCCGGCCGCGGCGCACACCCGTCGGTCTCGCCGGCGTGCCCGTCCGCGCCCAGCAGGGCCTCGTTGCCGGCCATGGCGCTGCGCACGTTGAAGATGCTGGTCTGCTTGAAGACTTCCATCAGCTGCTCCTCCGTGAGGCCCGCTTGCACAAGCCCGGCGCCTTCGCCGGGCTGCGCCGCTTCTGCCCCGCCGGCCTCCGCCTCCCGGGTGTCGCGCTGCGCCTCGTTGGCAGCGCCTGCCGCAGCCATCACCTGTGCAGTGCGACCGGCGCTGATCACTTGGGCAATCAGCGCGCCGCACGCTTGTGCCTCAGCAGCCAGGCTCCGCTGCTCCTTGCTGTCATCAGAGCTCAGGAGCGCCCGCACCTTCTCCAGCTCCTCAAACTTTTTCATGATCGCCTCCGGCGTCTCATCCTCCTCCACGTAGCCCAGGTAGTGCACGGCGCTCGGGACCGTGTTCCGCGTGGCTGCGCGGCGGCGCTTGGGCCGACTGGGTCCCTCGTCCTCAGCCATCGGCGCACAGCGTTTGAAATGGGTGTGCTGCCTGGGCGCGCGGGGCGCACGATCCTGCCGCTGTGCAACGTTGGATGAGTGCCTGAGCAGGCTAGGTAACAATTTGCACACACCAGCGCGCATGGGCACAGCAAGACCCTCCCTAGCAGGCCTGGGAGTCGTTGCTCATATAGATGGTTCACTCTGGATAGCTGGTTCACTCTGGATAGCTAGTTCTGTTTGCCCAGCATCCCCCGAGCAAGCTCAGACGGGGCGCTGGATGCTCCGGGCCTGGTGGCGCCTGGCGAGGATGCTGCCGGTCAGCGCAGACGCCCCTGCGCACCGCCTCGCGTGCTCAGCCACGGCCGACGCGGTCAGGAGCGAGAAGGCGGCGCTGCGGCGCGCGCTCAAGGGCCGCCTGGGGCAGCTGAGCGAGGGGGCGATGGCGCGCGAGAGTGCGTGCGCCTCCGAGCGCCCGCCCGTCGCCGCCACCACCTTGCCTGCGCTGGTCGCCCTGAGTGCCGCCGCGGCAGGCCAGAGGATCACAGAGCGCGTGCTCGCCAGCGACTTCTTCCAGCAGGTGGAGCGCATTGGCGTGTACGTGCACTGCGCCAGGCTGCGCGAGGTGGACACACGGCCCTTGCTCGCGGCCCTGCTGGCGAAGGGTGCGCACCGCCACTTCCTCGTGCACCGCGCGGCCCTCGCGGAGCCTGACGCTGCGCCGCGCTGCTGTGCAGGCAGCCGGGCGCGGTGCTATGTCCCGCTGGTCGAGGACCGGCAGTCCAACATGCGGCTGCTCCACCTTGGTGCAGCCTACCGCTTGTGCTGAGCGTGACCCCGCTGCCAGACACGCGTTGCCAGGCTTTTGCAAGGCTTGCCCGCGCAGGGCTGCAGTGACGTTTCTTGCCCTGTGCTGGCAGACTTGCTGAGCGGCCTGCGCCCGGTGCCGCCGTTTGACATTCTGGAACCCACGCCGGCGTATGCAGACGGCTCGCCTCGTGAAGACGGTGCGCGGCTCGCCTGCGACCTCGCCCCCGTGCGGCAGCATGCGCCGCTCCCACACGGAGCGTGATGCATGGGGTGACACATGCAGCTGATGCGCAGTGCTGAGCATGCCCGCGCCGCTGCAAGTACTGGTCATGCCCGGCCTGGCCTTCGACTCGGCGGGCCGGCGCTGCGGGCGCGCCGGCGGCTACTACGACAAGCTGCTCACGCGCATCCTCGCGCGCGCAGCCAGCCGCGGCTGGCCGCCCCCGCTGCTTGGTGCGCTGCTCATGCGGGTGCACCGACCTGCCCTAAGCAGCCAAGCGGCAAGAAATGCGCCTGTGAGCATCACGCATGCAGAGCCGCGGGCAGGTTGTGGCGCGACAGCATGCGCGGTTGTGCACATCATACTCAGTCTGGACTAGAGGACCCATTGGCCTCTTGCGACGCCCATTTCAGTGCGCTGCATGCATGCGGCACGACAGACCACCAAGGCGCGCGCAATGCGCGCAGTTGCGCTCGCGTTTGAGGCGCAGCTGGTGGAGCGCGTGCCTGTGGAGCCGCATGACAGGGGCGTGGACATCGTAGTGACTGCAGGTGGCATGCTGTCCTGCAGTCCGCGGGCGCAGCAGCTGCTGGGAGCGGAGGGGGCTGCTGGTGGCGCCGCCTTAACTAGGCTTCCCTGACACACTACTCACGCGCCTGCACAAGCGCCAAGCGCATCACAGATCCCTGATCAAAACAGGATTTGCCTATGCCTGCCTACAGTGCTGCTACAGCAAACTACGCCCTGACACATCCAGATGTAGGCATGAGACACGGTGACGCATCGGACTCAGAAACAAGACCACATGCCTAGGCAGCCTGATCGCATCCAGAAAACCAAGAAGCAATCGAGGCAATGCGCTCAAGTTCGGTTGCTGCTCAAAAGCTTGTAGTTGTGACACACTCGCTCTCCCAATCACCCCCATATCCCTGAAGCACGTGAAGCAGCGCCCAGCCTGCTCAGTCGTCGTACTCGTCCTTGGGCCGCGCAATCGTGAAGTGCGGCCCAGAGCCGTTGTTCAGCTCAGGCACAACCCGAGAGGATGTGCAGCGCACATAGCCTGCAGTGCCACACACACAGCGGAATTGAGAGCGCAAGCCGACGGCGAAGCAATGAAGAGTGTCAGGTGCTGTATGAGCTGCTGACTCTTCAAACAAAGGCACAACATGCAGCCAGGTCCGTCTAGGCGCGCACGCGGCACGCATGGTATCGGTGCCTGCTGGGCTCGGTCACGCAAGTCTTTCAATAGGTTGATAAGTCGGGGCGCACCTATGCCGATGCAGGTAGGGCAGACTCCTGTGGTGCTGCGCGCTCGCCGGCTCCGCGACGACGACCGCACAAAGCCAGTGCCGCTGCAGGCGTAGCACTTGCGCTCCCAGACGTACATTGGCACCTGTGAAGCATATGCCGTTGACACAGCTGCGCGTCAGACGCTGGGGCGTACCCCGCGCCTTGACCAGGCCGCTGCTTGACGCGTGCACAAGACGCCACCCACAGACCGTCGCCTGAGCACCCACCACTCCAATGGCATGACTGGTTCACCTTGCACGTGCGCTCCGCTGGGTTGCACAGCTCTTCTTCCTCCGTCAGGGCCTGCACGCAGCAACACTTGTCACCCAGCCATCCACGACAAGAGCCAGCACCACGGTGCTGGAGAGCAGAGGGCCGCTGCAAGCGGGCGCCGCACCTTGCCGTCCGGCGGCAGGTTTGTGTACTTCGCAAACAGCGGCAGGCCGTGCTTGCTGCGCCGCACGAAGCTCGTCAGCGCATGCGTGACCGCGAGCGGCACTACACGGGCGCCAGTAGTGCGTGCACAGTGTGCTTCGTGCGGCGCACCTATCGCGCGCACGTCCGTTGCTGTGCGTCGCGCGCTCGCCCTGCCCGTCCCCCGCCTCTGACGCGCCGCTGCCCTTCCGATTGAACATGGCGAAGTGTGCTGCCACCTCCTTCTCAGCCTTCTCGCTGGAGAACATGCCCGCCGCCTGTGGCACCCAGGTGCGCCGCCCGCCGCACGCGTGTCGGGCACGAGCTGTCCGCCCAAGCAGGACGCAACGGCTGTGCAGGCCACCGTGCAGCACATCGTGCGGGCACCGGGCGAGCTGGGTCCGAAACACATCAAAGGTCATCAGCCGGCCCTGCCGTGCCCGCCTACACGCAGGGCTGGCCGAGCAACACACACAGCAGTCCGGTCCCAACAGGAGAGCTCATATGCCTGTGCAGCCAGCGGCCTGTTTCTTTGCGCACTGCTGTGCCAAGCGCAAGCGTGCGGAGGAGCAGACTGAAAGTGAAGCCTGGACAGCATGCAGAATTGCCCAGTCAAGCTGCCTTGTGCCCGGAAACCCTGCTGAAGCAGAGCTCTCGGAGAGCACTCTAGCGGCTTTGGCTTCCAATAGCCAGAAAACCAGCTCCACAAAGGCAGCCACCGTCACCATCGTCAGCGCGCTTGCTCGCTCTTGCTGGGTGTTTGCAGCCTGTGCTCAGCTGAGGCTGTGACGGGATGCTGGCTGTGACGGTCTCATCAAGTCCGTGAGCGTGAGCTCTTTGTTCCAGTCTGTCCAAAGGAGTGCAGACGAGTCCCACAACGTGCCGGCTGCACTGCGCAAGCCGCGCTCAATCGCGCAGCCGCGTCCGCCCGGCCGCGCACTGCATGTGGCCGCAGCTGGGCAGGCTGCCGGGCGCTGGTGTCTGGCTCGACCCTGGGCTGCACAGAACTCGCGCGCTCGCGGCACGCAGTTGCAAACGCCCTGTGACGCGCTGCTGCGCCGCTGCTGAGGCCTCACCTTGCGAGAGCAGGTAGCCTGCGCGTGCCTTCTGCCCCTGACTGCCTTGTGGAGCAGAGAGCGTATGCTCTCATGACAGCAGCCAGCTGAGTAGCTCTGGTGCTGCGTGCAGGGAGTTGTATGGACCCTTTGCGGCCAGGCGGCAGGCGGCAGCCTTGCCCAGGCGGCAGGAGCCCTGCCGGCGCTGCGGCGGGCAGCAGCGCGTGCGCTGCGCGCAGTGCAACGGCGCCGGCCACCTCAGCCGCGGCGGGTACCACAAGCGCAACCCCGTGAACGCCGCGCGGGTCATCGGTGCGGCCCGCCGCTGTCGCCGCCGCTGCTCCCGCTGCTGCTGGCCCCCTGCCTCCGCCCAAACTTCATGCGCTGGAGCAGACCCTGGACCTGGCCGCGCAGGGTCCAAGTGGACCGCGCGGCGGCGGACGCTGGGGTGGCGCCACTTTCACGTGAGCCAGAAGCGCGTGCAGAGCAACGGCGAGAAGGTCTGCCTGCTGGTGAGCACGTGCGACGCCGGCACGCAGCTCTGGGTGCCGCTCGCGACACTGAGGAGCCGCGAGGCGTGGGCCGCCGGCTGGCTGCAGAAGTGCGAGCTGGAGGCCTTTGTCGGGCCGCCCTGCCCGGCGTGCGGCGAGGCGGGCAGCGTGCCCTGCAACCTCTGCTCGCGGGCGGGCCAGGAGATCGAGTTCTGAGCCGCTCAGAGGCGGTGCCCTGTGGCTGAAGTACCATGAACTGCACCCTGCTGTACTAAATCAACATTGAGTGTAGTCAGCATGGACAGCAGTTTTGGAGTGGTGTGGCCCGGTGTCTCGGCATGGACTCGTGCGTCAGCATGCACATGCGCCCTGCATGACTTAATGTGAAAAACACGCGTGGGCTGCATGTTGCATGTGCAGAGGCACTTCCTCTGAGCTGCTGCAAAGCAGCTGTCACTGCGGCAGCAAACCTTATGGGGAAACAAAATCAACACAAGATGCATCTCAAGGCGTTGCTTGCTGCCCGATGCTTGAACACACTGTCATTACAGCATTATAGCAAAGAATAACTGATGCTGGCAGAGCTAAAATGCATGCTTGATGCATTGCATTGGCACCTTTAGTCTTCTCTCCTGTCATATGGCATGCCATGCCATATGCATGCGCATGCATGCCCAAGATGGCATTGCCATCTAGGGCTCTCATTTGGAAGCGGGTCGTTTGGAGTCGATGGCACACATATCAACACCACATCTTTAAAACCGGCTGCTGCCGCCATCTTTATTTGTGTGTTCATGTTGGAGCTGTCTTCAACAAGGCCATGCACACTCGCGCTCGTCAGGAATTCACCATGTTTACATTTGAGCCTCCAGAGCTTGTCAGGCCCTTACTAGCCATACGTGGTCCTGCATCATTTCTCCTCACCTGCTTGGGTGCTGGGGCGGCACCACAGCCTAGTATACATCTTAGTGGCCACACCCAGCCCTGAAAACATGCGCTCGATGCACATGGAGTGCCCAGCAAGGTGTAAAGACACTCAGAGAACTGATGTGATGTCCACATACTGTTTTCAAGCTCTCTGCATGTGAACAACCACCTTGGCCCTGGCATGCCCATCACACCCCGGTCAGGCAGTTACTCCTGGCTGTAGTGCATAAAGGAGCTGCAGCATCTTGCAGCCCTCTCCCTCCTAACGTGGCTCCCATACTATGCACTAAAGGTGCGCTTGGTCCATTCCCGCAGCTGCGCGCCGCCCTTGCGTGCGCTGCGCGGCTAGCACGTGGGCGCGGCTGCGCACACCTGCCGCCCAGACAGCGCCGCGGGCTACCGTGCTGGCTTGCGGAACAAACACAGGGGCGCTAGCGCGCAGACCACCGCTGGGCTTGGCGAACGCAGCGCGCGGCACAAACGGCGGCGCCTCCGCCCGCAGCTCGCTGCGGAGCACCTCCGTCGCTGCGCCAGCGCCGGAGCCCGGCGCAGCCACGGCTGTCTCCGGGCTCGCTCCCGGAGCAGCTGTGGCCGCCACCTGCGGCGCCGCCTGCTGCAGCTTCTCGCGCACGTGCGGCGCAAAGCCGCTCCCGCCGCTGCTACTGCCCTAGTCGGCCGCAGGCGCAGGCGATGTCGGCGCGCCTGCCGCCAGGCCTGTGGTGGCCGACGACGTGGCGTCGGGCGCCGCGCTCGTCACTGCGCCGCCGGCGGGTGCGACAAGTGCGACGGGGCGGCTGCAGCGACCGTCTGCGGCAGCCGCAGGCACGGGTAGTGTCGCCACGCCTGCCGCCAGGCTTGTCGCAGCCGGCGACGCCGCATGGCGCGCCGCGCTCGTTGCTGCGCCGCCGGCAGGTGCGGCGGGGCCGCGGCTGCAGCCGTCTGCGGCGGCCGCGGGCGCAGACAGCGCCGCCTTCAGCAGGCGCACCGCAGCGGCGACCGCCCAAATCGGGAATGCCTTCGCCTTGATGTCCTTCGATGTGGCTGCGGGCGGCCGCGGCGGGCGGCCGACAGGAGGGCTGGCCGTGGCCTCGGACTCGTCTGTGGCCAGGTTGGTAGCTGGCGCGGCAGAGGGTGCGGTGTTGTGCTTTGCGGCCGCGGGAGCTACGGCGACATCAGCTGTGGCGGCCGCGGAGGCGCGCGGCGCCTGCAACAGAAATGCCGCAGGGTATCAGAGAGAGCTATGTTCTGAGCATGCAATTCATGCAGAGGGTGGCCTTGAGCGTGTTGCTGTGCACTTTGCCCAAAGCGCTCTACCATGACTGGGAGGCAATGCAGCTTATGGATGCATCCAAGGCAGCTCCTGCCACTCGAGCACAAGGTGTAGATACACCTTCAGCCTCTGACCATGATAAGCATGGTGGCCGCACCTCCAGGGAGTTGATGAGGGCCGCGGCGTCGAGCAGAAGAGGCCGGCCCGGCTGCGGGGCCGGCGCGGGCACCTCGCGCCAGGTGAGGCCCTGCCGCAATCCCGCACGTCACGCCGCTATGCACACCAAGATTTTGCCATGTATGGCTGACTTCTAGCAGCGAGGTGGTATTGTGCAGCACTCAAGCAGCTTGTGCACAGCATGGGCTTGTGCGCCTGACAGACAAGCTGAGGCAGCAGAGGACCGACAAGCTGAGGCAGCAGAGGACAGACAAGCTGAGGCAGCAGGGGACTAAGTCCGCTGCACCCAGGCATCAAGTTTGTGAGGCAACGAGATTGTGACGGGGCAAGCAGCAGCACCTTGCCGTCGTTGTACACAGCATAGCGCTGCACGCTTCGCACAGCCTTGCCCCTGCGCGATGACCGCACATGGGCTCAGAACACATTTGGCTGTGCAGGGGGGTCAGTTTCTGCAGCTCAGCGCCATGCAAACGGTGCATGCTCTGCCTGTGACGCTCTGCTGCAACCTGACATCCGCAAGCATGCCGTTCCTGACGAGTGCCGCCCGGAACGATGCCGCAAGCAGAGACAGCGGCGCGGGGAGTGCGCACCCGTCGAAGCAAATGTCCTCGATGTCTATCGTCCTCCTGCGGGAGACTGCAGCCGCGCCGACAGCGGGGGCGCGCGGCGCCTGCAGCAGATACGCCCCTGGTTTTCAGGGCCATGTTCTGGCGCATACATGCAGAGGGTGGCCTTGTGCATCTTGCTGCGCACTTTGCCTTGCCGGCAAACGCTCTGCCGACGCTGGGGGGCATGCAGCCTTGCGTGCAACAGCTTGTGCCAGTCGAGCACAAGTGTATGTCCAAGCTTGAGACATACACCCAGCCTCTGAACACGATCAGCATGGTGGCCGCACCTCCGGGGAGGTCTTGACCGCGAGCTCGGTGCGCGGCGCCGCGTCCAGCAGCGAAGGCCGGCCCGGCTGCGGGGCCGGCGCAGGCACCTCGCGCCACTTCAGGCCCTGCCGCAATCCCGCACGGCACGCCGCTATGCACACCAAGATTTTGACATGTATGGCTGACTTCTAGCAGCGAGGTGGTATTGTGCAGCACCCAAGCAGCTTGTGCACAGCATGGGCTTGTGCGTCTGACAGACAAGCTGAGGCAGCAGAGGACGGACAAGCTGAGGCAGCAGAGGACGGACAAGCTGAGGCAGCAGAGGACTAAGTCCGCTGCACCCAGGCAAGGAGATTGTGACGGGGCAAGCAGCAGCACCTTGCCGTCGTTGTACACAGCATAGCGCTGCACGCTCCGCACAGCCTTGCCCCTGCGCGATGACCGCACATGGGCTCAGAACACATTTGGCTGTGCAGGGGGTCAGTTTCTGCAGCTCTCTGCGCCTTGCAAACGGTGCATGGTATGCCTGTGACGCTCTGCTGCAACCTGACATTCGCAAGCATGCCGTTCCTGACGAGTGCCGCCCGGAACGATGCCGCAAGCAGCGAGAGCGGCGCGGGGATTGCGCACCCGTCGAAGCAGACGCCCTCGATGTCCACTGTCCACGGCCCAGTCGCGCACCTGCGGCAGGGGGCACAGTTAGAGAGTGCGAGGCAGTATCCTGACGGCTGTGGCGCCCATGCCGCGGGGATGCCACCACGGCGGGCCGCACCGCCGTGCGGGGTGCCTGATCTGCAGCACTTGGTGCATCGATGCTGTGCTGTGCCACTTCAGCAGTGGCCAGCAGCCAGTGCTGCGGACAGACATCAACGGCAACATAACAAGATGTCACCCCCGGCACCCGCACCGGGCACCACAACACGCCAGCAGTCTGTGTGGCACTGAGAGTCACAGAGCACACGCAACAGCTTCAACGCCGGGGTTCACCCGTCCAGCGAGCGGCGGCGCCAGTCCATGCTACCATCCATTGCAGTCATGTTGTATAATGGTGTCCAAGCAGCCGTGTCCCACAAGACAGCACCAGGATTTCAGGCTGCAAGGCTGGATTGGTGTGTGGCAAAGTCGCCAGGGGCTCCAGTTCTGAGCACAAGCCCTCAGGGGTTACGGGAGAAGAACCTGCTCAAGGGTTCCTGGGCTGCACAGCGGCGGTCCTGACTGCGGCAGCTTGGGCAGAGGTGCCAGCGCAGGAGCGGGGCTGGCAGCCCGAGCAGTCCTGCTTGAGCGGCACTGCGAGACCATCCTTCCTAGGCTAGTTGGTGCTGGGTGCAAAGGCACAGCGCTGCTGATACAGGCGCTGGTTGTTGGTCTAGAAGCAGAGTAGCTAGAATTTGACCTGTAGTCAGCTGAAACTCCCGTGACACTAGACTTCCCATCTCTTGTTTGCACTGTGCTGAGTGGCGAGGCAGACGGAGCTTGGCATACATAAGTGCAAGACATTTCTGCACAGGCTCAGCGACCTTCTCAACTGGGGTGTTTTTTTGGGGCAGCAATCACTGTGCAAATACTGTGCTTGCCCAAAATGTCACCTCCAAGCCTCATTACAATCCATGCGCGGTGGCCAAGGACAGAAGCGCTTGCTCTCCAGTGCACGCCACATGCACACTGCACAACGCCTACAACCGTGCCAAACTCAACCACCCAGCAAGTAAAGCTACGTGAATACACAGAGTGGGCAGCTCCTAAGACTGTCCCATGCTCCTAAATGACTAGCCCTGCATGCTATGGAAGGCGACCTCAGCCACGTCATGACCCCCGTGCAGTAACCATCTGCCCTTCAAGCACAACATTCCCCGCAGCAGAGAGAATTACAACCGTGTATCAGCACAATATTGGCTGCTGACGGGCGCAGCTCTGTGATCAACTCAACCTCGTCCACGCAGGCCAGAATGCATTTGGCCACCGCCGAGGTGTCCTGGTTCCGATTGAAAGCAAGCATGGTCGGCAGGAACAAGTGCGCGAAAGGCGGCGCACGGGCGGCTCGAGTGGCCGGGCACTCAAACAGGTACTCGTCCCCGAGAGCGCCCTGGTCGCAGCACGGGCAGACCCGCTCGGCGCGGCAGAACCCCTGATTCCTCTGCGCGACAGAGGGGAGCGTGGAGCACCCCAGCCGGAAGCGCAGAACCTTAAGCACCCGCGCGAGGCTCAGGCGGAGACGGGAAAAGGCATTGCCCCTAGCAGCATCTGCAGGCTAAACCGCCGCATGTACTTGCATAAGCTGGCGCCCTGCGAGGGGCAGGTGCACGGGCAAACACCACAGAGCTGCCAGCATTCCTGCTCGCGAGCGGTGTGCAGGCGCATATCATCGTCAACGGACAGCAGAGGCAGGCGGCGGCGGTTAACTTGCAAAGGGTAGCCCAAATCAGTCAGGCTCGTGTACAAGGAGCAGGCTCAGTTCGCGCCTAGTGATGGCGTCCCCCATATCTGAAAGCGCAACCGCCCGCCACAAGCAGCCCTCGGGGCCCTGCGCCAACGCAAAAAAAAACCGGCACGTGCTGCGCAGCCAAACGAGCGACGACAACAACACACGCAACTCCTGCAGCACAATGCCGCGGCGGACGCTGGGCGGCGGCTGAAGCAGGCGGCGCAACAGCTGCAGGTGCGCGCGCTCTGAACGCGCACGGTCCGTTTTCACGCGGCCACGCAGGCGGCAGACACCCTACACTTCACAAGCATATGCACTCGCCGGCGGAACGGCCTGCATAAAGAGCTGCCGCACAAGCGCCAGCGACAACCCGTCGCCCAAATCAGCAAACTGCTGCTGCAACCACGCCCAACTGGCATGCAGGCGCCCGCACAGGTGCGGGAACCCGGCGGCAAGGCCCTGCTCCGCCGAAAACACAATGCCCAGGTACTTGTACTCCCCAACACGCCCCAGAAGCGCGCCGCCGCATGTTCAGACGGGCGCGGGCGCGCCCTCCGTGAACACCATAATGCGCGTTATCACCGTGCTGATCGCCACGCCGAACGCGGTGAGGTGCACGTGCGCGATGTCGAGCAGGCGCTGCAGGTCGGCGGCCGTGGTGGCGAGGATGCAGAAGTCGTCCGCGTAGCCCAGGTCCGGTACCCGCAGTTCGTAGTCGAGGGCGGGGCCCGCGTCGGGCGCCCGCGCTCGCAGTGCCCAGTGGAGGCCGTCCAGCAGGATGCCGAAGAGTGTTGGGCTGAGAGGGCAGCCTTGTGTGACGCCGCGCGCCGACGGGACGCTGGCGCCGCGGCGCCCGCCCACGCTGATGGCATGCACCGCGTTGGCGTACAGGGATTGGATGGCCGCCAGCATGGCGCCGTGCACACCCAGGCGCGCCAGCGCCTGCCACAGCAGCGGCCGCGGCACGCGGTCGTACGCCCCTTGCAGGTCCAGGAAGCAGCAGACGAGTGGCTCCCGCCGGTGGCGCTTGCGGTCGAGCAGGTGCTGTAGGGTGAACACCGGGTGCAGCGTGGACATGGCCGGACGAAGGCCCGCCTGCGATGGGGCCCGCAGGCCCGCCGCCTCCGTGTACCCCACCAGCCGTTGGTGGAGCAGCGCCGCCACCTGCTCTGGCACTTTCATAGCTCACACCCTGCCCAGGGCTGCAGCAAATGGCAGCAGCTCGCCTCAGACAAATGCAACCTCAGCAGTACATCCACAGAACTGTGGGCAGGGTACAGGCATATCAACAGGCTCAAAGTGAGATGTCATGAGCATAGGAGCATAAGAAGAGGCAGTGAGGTACAGCATGCACATCTGCAGGCCAGGTCTTCAGGCATGGCATGGCGTACACCCCGCGCCCGAGCGGCAAGCACTCAACATGCAGAAATGAGGAGGGATGGATGGACAAGGAACCTGCGCACAGCCTGCAACACCCCACGCGCACAGACCTTGAAAAACATTCAGCGGGCTGCTATATCGTTCCAAGCAAGCGCTCCAAAGGCGACCAGCTGCCGACCCTGTCGCCGAGCGCATGCCTTACGCTGCCCTGCTCCATGCCCGCCCGCAACTGTGGTCGCCACTTGTGCGGCCGCCTGCCGCACGCCCGCGTCCGCTGTTTGAGCGCTGGCGGCTTGCCGCCAGCCGCACGGAGCTCACTGCCTGTCTATCGAGAGTGTCGCCGGCGCCTTCGGAATGCCCTGTCCAGATTTGCTATAAGCCCCGGAGCATGCGGGAGCATGCGCATCTGCCGTCGGCCGGGCCTCATTCCTCCTTCCCTGAGACCGAGGTCTGCGGGGCGCGCGTTGGGCCAGCGCTGCCCACCTTGTTGCCGCTCGCCTGAGGCGCAGCAGTGAAAGCTTACTCCATGCAAGGCGCCGAGCAGTCTCTGACCACCGAAATGGCTGCGCAAATGACACTCTACACATTAGAATATGCCATCAATCGCCTTCACGATGTCCACGTAGACCCGCACCTAGCAGACCTACCGCGTGGCTGCAGCCCCTGCTCAGGCTGCTGCAGGTGCCAGCCTTAGCAGGCCTGGCGGCACCCGCCTCACACGCGAGTGCATGATGGGGGCCAAGAAGAAGACCGGGGATTTCGCAACGACAACAGGCCGGACGATGTGGCTGGCCGGGTTGCGTGGATCGGCGCGCGCGCGCGCACCCCGGCCCCGCCGCTGACAGCCGCGGTCGCGTCAGCGGGCGCGGCGCCCGCGTCCTCGCACTTCAGCGCCGCCGCCACCTGGCCAAAGCTGAAGCCGCCCGCGCCGCCGCCGCGCTGCTGGCCGTTGGCGGCCGGCGGCGGCGCCACCGGCTGCGGGCTGCTCACGCGCGTGGAGCCGCCCTGCACGCCCGCCTTGGGCGTCACCTCAAGCGTGACCGAAGCTCAAACGCTTGCCAGGCGGCTAACACTGTGGTGCCGCATGCGCGGCTGGGCGCGCCCGGCGCAGCACTCGCGCTGCCCTCTTCACCCGTGCCTCACATGCATCACAACCAGGCGCTGCCTGCTTCCGCCTCGCAGTGCAGCAATGCCTTGTCCCCCACGGTGGATGTTCCCAGCAACAGGTTGCAGCCGGGTTCCAGATTGCTGCTGTGCACATAATATACCCTTGGCAGCGTACAAGTTGCCTCGGCATGCGCTGGTCCCCCTACAAACCAGTGATGTCGCGACTGTGCAACTGCCAAGTGGAGCGCGGGGCGCGCACCGACACGAACACCTGCAGCTGGTCTTGCAGCTGGTCCGTGACCGCCGTGCTGCTGCGCGAGCGCCTCCAGCCGCATCCAGACCTGCGCCAAGCCAGACACGCTCATACACGCCAACCACGCTGTCGCCTGCGCGGGAAAGCCGCGGCCGCGCTTCGAGCCACAATGTGGTATTGGAGCTGGACTTCTCGTGACACGGTTGTTAGGTCGTCAATTGCATGGGCAGCGCAAGGTGAAGCAAGAAAGTGAAGCCTGTAAAGCAGGCACATGGCCTCATTTGCCATAACAACCACACCCTCCATACTTGACAAGCTGAGCTGTTAAAAGGCGTGAACGCCAAAAGCTAAAGTGAACAAGCGGAGCACTCCGCCTCAATCCTCAGCCCAGCATCGCGCTCATGGCTCCCGAGCGCGCACTGCCGAGCGGCGTGTCGGAGAAGGAGACGCGGCGTGCAGGGATCGACGCGCAGCCCGGTGAGTAGGGCGGCGAGTACGGCATGCCGCCCGTCTCGCGCCGCTTGCGCTCCGCTTCCTTCTCTTTCGCCTGCGCGCTCTCGCTAACGTGTTGGGTGGCCTGTCTTCACACAAGCCCCTGCTCCACTGCCTTTGAGGGGGCAGTGCGTGCACTCGAAGGCAGTGCATGCAGGCTGGCCAGGCACACACTTCAAATCGCGCTGCGGCACCACCATGGTCAGCAATGAGACAGATGCAATGAACGAATGAATTAAAACCTTGTATTGGAGCCTCACTTGGCCACTTACTCAGGGTTTTTGCTTTTTTTGGCAGTTCCTCGCTGTTGCCGCGGCCGCAGGCCGCGCGGATTTTATGTCGTGTTCTAGACGGTGGCCTGCAGCTCCTGTAGCGAGCACAGCTCTCCGGATGCAGGACAGCCGCTGCGGCGAGTTTTGCAAGGCGTAGGTTTTGCGTTTTGTTGCCTTTTCACACTGTCGCCGCGGCCGCAGGCCGCGCAGATTTAGTGTTGTTTTCTGGAGGCGTACCTTGGCAGACTGTCGCGTGCGCAGCTCTCCGGAGGCGAAGCAGCCGCTGCGGCGAATTTCCCTTCGGGCACCGGTTTCCTGCAGGGCTTTCCGGATGTGTTTGTGAAGCTTTTCTTTTGCCCGGTCACTGGTTCGTTTCATCGAAGGCTTGGCTGACACCTGCCGTGCTGTTGAGCTCGGCTCAACACGCGTCTCGGCACACGGCGCTCCGGAGGTCAGCGGCGCGGCGACGCGCGAGCATTGCGCACGTAATTAATTAAAACCTTGTTACAACCGTGTATCGGCCAAACTGGCCCCTTACGGCCGCAGCCCTCAGGGCTGCGCAGCGAGCAAATGCACTTCATGTAAGCATGCGAGGATGCAGTTGGCCACCGTCAAGGTGTCCGGGTTGCGACTTAACGCAAGCATGGCCATGGTGCATGGATGGCTGCCTCAGGTGCAGATGCCTATTGAGAAGGCCAGCTGCTAGCGAGCTTGAGCCAATATATTTAAAAGCAAGCTGCCATGGGGCCACTCGCATGCGGCGGTAACAAGCCTCGTTGGATATAAAGATGGCACCAAATATGGAGCAAGCTTTAGGAGGCTTATGTGTTAAAGAAAGGACCCAGCAACGCCAGCATACCTCCAGCCTTCGCCTTGTAGGACGTGCGCTGTTGTCCTTGCCACACACAAACAGCCCGTGCCCGCAAAGGTGCCCAGGCCGTCTGCGCCTGCAACGCAGTCATGATCGCCAGCGCGCGGGGCATGCAGGATCACCGTGAGAGTCCAGCGCCGCAAGCAGGGCCGCGCAAGCCTGCCGGCCCGCGCACGTCGCTGTTCAGATGGGTGAGGCGCACCCTGCAGAGGCCCAGAGTGCAGGCTGTCGAGCTGGGCAGCAGGTTTCCTGCATGTTGCACGATGTTGACTTACGTAATGCCAAAAGCCGCGTGCTTGCTTGTCACAGCGTATCTTCCCTGCGTCTGCACAGGGCGTCGACTGTGCGTGCCATGTTGCGGGCCCCTGCAAGCGGCAGCAGCACCCAGGCCGTCAGAGCGCTGAAGCCATTCTGCGCAATCGTAGCATGTCTGATTGCCCTGCGGCGCGTGAAGGGCCAGAGGATGCCTCCTCCGCACATCCAGTCATCAGGCCGGCCATCTCTCCCTGCATGGCGGCCTTGCGTCTGGTGTGCTAGCACCCAGGCGCGCTCCCATGAGCCTCCTGCACCGCATGCGGGGTCCAAAAGCTGCCTGAGTCAGGCTGTTGTAGCATGCCGTGCTGGTGCTGCACACTCATGGCCCATGATTGGCTGCAGGCATGGTCTCCCATAAGGCGCTTGTGGCAAAGCCTTGTGCTGCATGTCCGGGCCGGCGTCATGCTGTGTCTGATGCAGGGTGGGGCTGCTGACAATGCTTGTGACGCCCACAGCGGGCATGCGAGTCCCCCTTGTGGGACATCGTCTGCATGTCAAGCAGGCAGCCTGCTGCCCGTGCATGCGGCACGTGAGCCTCGCGACACGGCATGCCGGCAGCCACTGGTGCCACCGGTCCGCAGGGGTAACCATACCCGTATGGCTTTGCCTGTCCCCGTGAGGGGACAATCCGTGAGGATTGCACACAGCGTGTGAAGCTGGCAGCTCCGCGCCCACGTGTGCAGCACAGACGTGAGCGTACCAAACAGTGGATGACTGGCTGCATGCTTAATATGCACTCAGGTGCTTGCATGAGCGCTGTGTGGCACGCGCATTTGCAGTATGTAGCGTGACAGGCCAACGGAGGACGTGGAAGCCAAGTCCACATCTTACATACACCTTCAGCCCCTGGACTTGGCGACCATGGTGGCCGCACCTCCCTAGGCATGTTTCGCACGCGAACTTGATGAGCGCCGCCGCGTCCAGCAGCGGAGGCCGTGCCCGGCTGCGCGGCCGGCGCGGGCACCTCGCGCCAGGTGAGGCCCTGCGCATTCCGCACGGCATGCCGTTGAGCAAACTCTGACTCGTCGCAAGCGATTGACGTCAGCAGCGAGGTCTCAGGTGAAGCACCCTTACAACGCTGCCTGCGCACAGCTTGGCCTTGTGCGCCGTGCAGACAATGTTGAAAGCAGAGTACACAATGCACTGTACCCAGAATCAGGTCATGATGGGGCTAGCAGCAGCTCCCATGCCGTCTTCGTGCGCCTCAAAGCGGTAGATACACTTTACAGCCTCGCCCCTGCGCACAAGCCGCACATGGGCTCAGGAAAATGTGGTTGTGCGGCTATGAAGTGGATCCCCCGCTTGGAGGCGCACGATGATGGCAGCATGCTGCTGCTGCCCCCCCGACCTTGTTGCGTGGGCCCAGTGCATATTGTCCCCTGCTAGCAGCAATGTCTGACAGACGCACAAGCTGTACGCAACCAGCGGTGCATGGGTGCAGCACTCGGGAGTCTCGCTGCTGACGTCAGGCGTGTACGATGAGTCTAAGGCCGCTCAGCGGCATGCCGTGCGGGATTGCCGGGCGTGAGCTGGCGCGAGGTGCCCGCGCCAGCTTTGCAGGCGGGGCCGCCTCCGCGGCTGGACGCCGCTTCGCTATCAACTTCGCGTGCGAGAAGTCCCTGGAGGTGCAGTCACCATCATTGCTATCGTGTTCACAGGCTGAGGGTGAATGTCTCAGCCTGTGCTCAAGTGGCAGTAGCTGTTGCATGCAAGGCTGCGTTGCCTCCCGGCATTGAGCGCTTGCCGGCTCGGCAAAGTGCGCAGCAGTGCATGAATGAACTACGGCCAACATGCATGTGGGCTTGAATGAATTTTAGCTAACAGCTGCTTGGCGGTTGTGCGCCTGAACGCCGCCCAGTTATTTGCTGATGCGGCATCGGGCATTTGCGGCCGCGGTGGCCGTATGTCTGGTTGACACAACGTGAACATCATGCCAGTGCTTTTCTCTCTTTGCTCACGGCTCGCGCACTCCATGCGCATGGGTGCGGAGCATGTGGGCTGTGTGCTGCTAGTATGTTGTATGTTGCACTTGTCAGGCTGTAGTGCTGTCCAGAACCCAGGTAGGTGGATGAGTGCAGTACCATAGGCTGAAAAGTGCCAGACCGGAAAGTTAGACGCTCAAGCATCACAGTACCCCGTACATCACGCAAGAATGCATGGTGTCTTGACATGTCTGTAAGACTACTTGCCAAAACTTCGTCGGCAACTAGCAGCAGTCCAACAACGAGCATGCCCCTACCGCCCCTCACAGCACAGCACAACACAAACACTTGCATGCTCCCATGCTGCAAGTACCAGGCGCAGGATGCCACAGGCGACGCTGCATTAAGGCTAAGCAGTCCCTCTGGTCTACAACAGGTGACAGACACGGCGTGCTTACGCCAGCAAAGCCCGCATTGGCCCCATTGTCAGGGGTTGGCACTGTTGCTAGCACCACAGCATTGGTACATTACACGCTTGAACAGTTGTCCGCTGGGTGGGCTGCACGGGCTGCAAAGTCCTATGATGCGGGTGCCCTGTGCGCGCAATGGGGCGATTAGCGCACTGTCTATCAATCCATCATCGCCGTACTGGATTTGAACACATTGGTATATAGGCATGCAGACGTGCAGCAGCTGCCACCCGCATGTGCACACCCGCCCTGATGCGCAAATCAAGCGCAGTGCACAAACAATTATGGGTGCAAACTACATGTGCATGTTGTGATATGGCAGAGGAGGTATGCAACCTTTGCACACCACTTTGATGGTGTTCACCACTTTGCAATCGCCAGGACTCACCAGCATCGCTTGCGGCGCCACGCGCTGCATGGTTCATGCGAGCATGCTCGCCCGCGGGACGAAAGGCGGAGCGTCAGCACGCAGACGGCTGCTGCGCTTGGGCGCCGCGGCGAGCGCAGCCCGCGGCACAAACGGCGGCGCCTCTGCCCGCAGCTTGCTGCGGGGCACATCCGCCGACGCGCCATTGCCTGTGCACGTGGCAGCAGCGGCAGTCGCCGGGCTTGCGGCCGGAGCAGCTATGGCCGCGCCCGCCGGCGCCGCATGCAGCAGCTGCAGCAGCTTGGCCCGCACGTGCGGCGCGAAGCCGCTCACGCCGACGCTGCAGCCCGCGTCCGCCGCAGGCGCGGGCGGCGTCGCCGTGCCTGCCGCCAGGGTTGTCGCGGCCGGAGACGCGACGTGTCGAGCCGCGCGTGTTGCTGCGCCGCTGGCGGGTGCGGCGGGGTGGCTGCTGCAGGCCCCTGAGGCGGCTGCAGGCGCGGACAGCGCCGCCTTGAGCAGGCGCGCCGCGGGGGCGAGCGCCCACTCGGGGTATGCGAGCGCGGCAGCGCTGTCCTTGCCAGCCTTGAGGTCTGCTGCGAGGTTGATTGTTGGCGCGGCCGCGGGTGCTGCGTCCGGCGTTGCGGCCGCGGGAGCCGCGGCGACATCAGCGGCGACGGCCGCGGGGGCGCGCGGCGCCTGCAGCAGATACGCCGCTGGGTATCAGGGCCATGTTGTGGCGCATAAATGCAGAGGGTGGCCTTGTGCATCTTGCTGCGCACTTTGCCGGCAAACGCTCTGCCGACGCTGGGGGGCATGCAGCCTTGCGTGCAACAGCTTGTGCCAGTCGAGCACAAGCTTGAGACATACACCTTCAGCCTCTGAACACGATCAGCATGGTGGCCGCACCTCCGTGGAGGTCTTGACCGCGAGCTCGGTGCGCGACGCCGCGTCCAGCAGCGAAGGCCGGCCCGGCTGCGGGGCCGGCGCAGGCACCTCGCGCCACTTCAGGCCCTGCCGCAATCCCGCACGGCACGCCGCTATGCACACCATATTTTGGACATGTACGGCTGACTTTTAGCAGCGAGGTGGTATTGTGCAGCACCCAAGCAGCTTGTGCACAGCTTGGGCTTGTGCGTCTGACAGACAAGCTGAGGCAGCAGAGGACAGACAAGCTGAGGCAGCAGAGGACCGACAAGCTGAGGCAGCAGAGGACCAAGTCCGCTGCACCCAGGCGACAAGTTTGTGAGGCAACGAGATTGTGACGGGCAAGCAGCAGCACCTTGCCGTCGTTGTACACAGCATAGCGCTGGACGCTCCGCACAGCCTTGCCCCTGCGCGATGACCGCACATAGGCTCAGAACACATTTGGCTGTGCAGGGGGGTCAGTTTCTGCAGCTCAGCGCCTTGCAAACGGTGCATG
>JAABUP010003159.1_pt1 | contig 29591 bp, 35 predicted proteins | sample 5559201 | NCBI WGS metagenome assembly JAABUP01 (sample SAMN10711887, study PRJNA513373) | rock metagenome | isolation source: Antarctica rocks | place: Antarctica | reverse complement strand
GGCGTCGAAGGTTCTTGGGACAGGCCGCACAGGACAGCGATCAGGCCATGACTCTTGTTGCCCATATGGATAATATTGACCTAGATAATATTCCGGTACACATTCAAGACCAAGATACAAGGAAAGCTTGGGATGCGCTCCTTCATCTTTTTCGCCGCCCTTGGTGGACTCGGTCCTGGGTTCTGCAAGAGGTCGGCGTTGCAAGTTCAGATCCACTGGTAGGATGTGGCCATAAATGGTTGGCTTGGAGCAAGTTCAAGCTTGCGATTGACCTGATGACGAGATCTGTTTCTACTCGAGTTCTGCAAACACCACCACCGACCGACCTTCAATGCAATACAAGGAGTTCGAGATTATCGAAAAAATATGCGCCCTTCCATGAGGGTTGGACACTTGCTACAAACCACACTTGCCTTTGAAGCGACTGATCCGCGGGACAAAGTCTTTGCCCTGCTTGGGCTAGTGCATGAAGATGACAGATCAGCACTGAAGCCTGACTACTCAAAGCCCATACAGCAGGTATATACTGAGCTTGCACACCATCTAATTTGGGATTGACATCAATATACTCTGCTTTAACGTCAACTCCCCATCTCACAGCTTACCCTCCTGGGTGCCAGATTGGTCACGTTCCTCCCAGCGGTGGCCTCTGTGGATGGCAATGACGTATAGTGCGTCTGGCAGATCTCAGGCAAACAGCCAATCTGCCAAGGATCCCGGCATTCTTGAGGTTGCTGGCATCCTTGTGGATCATATCAGTCACTTCGATGCAGCGAGTCGCATAAAGGTATCTCAGTCTCCAACGTTAGATTCCTCCGAAGAAGAGGTGCTCGACAATATAGAGTCTACATTACGTGGAGCTATCAAGGAGCAGCCATCATCGAATCTTAGTTCGCTTGACTTTTGCAAATCAGATGCGCTGTGGAAGACCCTTGTCACCAACAGATCCCTATTTGGAAGTGCCCATATCGCAGGACCGAAAACTCCGGCGCCGATAGAGTATGGCAAGATGTTCGAGGTTTTCCGAAATCGATCGCGAATCCCAACCCGTTTCAAGCCTGAACTGCCGCACCCTCAGAGGAAGCAGGAATACGTCAAACCATTCGTCTCGAGCATGGAACTGGGAGATCAACGATTCTTCATCACTCTGGGCGGTCACATTGGATTAGGCCCTCACCAGCTGCGGCGAGACGATATGGTCGTGCTTATATTCGGGGCAGATATGCCGTTCGTCCTTCGAAGCAGAGGAACTCATCATCAGCTGATCGGGCCCTCGTATGTTCATGGCATCATGGACGGGGAAGGCTTGAAATCCAAGACGAAAGCCGAGTTGAAGCAAAGTATGATATCTTTTACTCTCAAATAACGCACGTCGCCAGACGAACATGCGTCGAGACGTGGCGAATACACCTCCGTGGATGCTCTCTCTGGCTTTTCGTTTCCACCAATCGTTGCTAGGTCGGATTCATCGGAAGAGCGAACTCTTTCCATTTCCTCTCCGGTATCATCACAAGCTGTCGTTAAAGATATCGGCTCGTCCGCGATAAAGACACATTTGTCGACGAATGTTCCACGGCCACCTAACTAGTCTTGTGGGTATGGGTTGCTAGTGGGAGCAGATGTAAGATATACTTTGCTTACAGAATGCTTCCATGCAGTCTAGAAGTTCAGTGCAAGCATACCTCATGTATCCATGTCATGCCACTGTATGTGACATCATAGAGCCCACTCCTGAAAACCCAAATCGCCCATGCCCTGCGTCGGAACACCGTCCGCCTGCGAAGAAGTGTACGACTTCTTCCTCCGGTCTCGAGTATAGTACCAATACCACACCACACCACACCACACCACACCACATGTGCATATACATCCACACTCCAAACCAAACCAACCCATACTCCACACCGCATCCTCCTTCCCAGCAACCCACTCCTCTCGCCAGCCCAACCTTTCAGAACCACCGCCTCCCTCACCTGCGGAACGCACGCACGCACGCACGCACGCTGCTCGATACAACGATCAAAACTCCAGTCCGAGATAACAATCTCCCCCATCCGCACTGCAATTGCATTGACGAGTCTATCTGTCTTGAGTTGCTTTTGCAGGTAGATGATTCGAGAATCGACGGAAAGCGTCATGGTTGCTTCATCTACATTTGTGGTCGTCGTGGTGTAGGGCTTGAGCTTAGAGTGCTGGTCGGTGGGAAGCATGGCTAGCTTTACTCCGTGTCGCGGGTGTCAAGGAGGACTGCAGTGTTTGTGACGGTTGGGAGGATGACGACCGTGTCCTGTTGGTAGAAGAGGGTATAGAGGGGGCCGTTTTGAATACTTCTTGTGGTCTTGCAGGGACGTGCTTTTCGGGCTTGTAGGGGGAGGCGTTGTCTCGGTCACAGCGTATTACTTGGATGTATAAAGTAGAGACGAAGGAAAGACGAGAGTTGACACATCGCAAGAACATCGAGTCATCGCTATCACTTGCTAAGGTGCTCAAGGCATGAGTCTAGAGACAGATGATTTTTGCTCGCCTGCCTCTATGGACGGCTGCAGAAAAGCTCAAGCTCGTCTGAACCAGAGAAGTCTCCTGCAACGAGTACATGAAGCTTACAGATAAGCGTTAACATCGCTATAGCTTGTACCGCAATACATGAACATGTATCGAAAGACTTCTTCGTACCACATCATGCATCCATCATCATACCGCCAAAGGGAGAAAAGAACACACACACAGGTAAAGTGAAAATCTACTTGAAGACTTTCCCATCAGCCCACGCGTACGACTTCCCCTTGACCTCAATCGGCTTGTCCCAAGACCACTGGTCCTCCAAGTACTCGTGGTCTTTCTGGTTGCTCGGGTCGAGTTTTGTGAATTCGTAGCTCTCGTAGTCGGGGGCGACGTCGAAAGCTGGAAGAGCTTCCTGGCCACGGACTACGAAAGCGCCTTGAATGACCGAGTCACCGGTTACGCCGTAGACGGAGGCGCAACCGAAAATATACTTGCGAGAAGCTTCGAGGCGGGCGAAGAAACCACCTAGATAATATAAGCCGAACCCAGTAGCATAATACAAGGGATAGGCTAACCGATCAGGTTTGAGGACATGAAAGTCATGCTCAATTCATCATTGTACTTGTAGTCAACCCTCCATAGCGAGTATTCATCTGGCTTATAGTTCTCCCAAAACCAGGGTAAAGCAACCTCACGCGTTTCCTCATTAGAGTACTTGCGCTTCCAGTCATCCAAGATCAACGTTGGTTTAGGTAGAGCCTCGAGGGGATGCTTCGGTTTTGGAGCTGGCTTGTCCTCTTCCTCTTCGTCCTCGTCAACTTCCTTAGCCTTCGGCTTTGGCGCGGCGGCCTTCGGAGCTTGTTCTTTCTTGGGAGCTTGATCTTTCTTGGGTGGCTGGTTCTTCATGGCCTCGTCGATGAAGTTGAGCTTGTCCGCAACCGCAGAGTAGATGGGCTGATTATGGACAGTCTCGAACCAACGTGTGACGTTAGGGTTCTCCTGTCGCCATTGCTTGTCGAAGAAAAACTGGAAGCCTCGAGAGATGATGCTGATGGTGAAGATATCAGCAAGAGTCATTCGCTCGCCAACCAAGAAAGTGTTGAGCAAGAGGTGCTGCTCAAGGACGCCGACTGTCTTGAGGGCAGCCTTGGAGGAGTCATCGACGTTCTTTTTATTGTATGGGTCACGGCCAATAAGAGGTCGAAACCAGCCACCGAGCGATGGGAGAATTTCGCTGTTGGCGAAGGACATCCATCTCAAGATCGAAGCGTAGTCTTGCTTGGTCTTTCCTAGCAAGCTAGTCTTCTCGTTTTGGGAAGTGACTTGAACTAATCAGTAACACACTCCAGGCAATTTGCTTTATAGGTCTAGCATATATATAAGATGCGAGGGAAGTCTCAGAGTTAAAGGATCTCAACAGGTATCTTCAGACAGGGATAACTGAAATTGATAATTTGTCTCATCATTGTGCGGCAAGAACAAGGATAAAGAGCTTTAGATATACTATGACGCTGCAATACGTACTGTAAATAGCTATAGCAATACACTCGGTCAACTGGTAGCCATCGGCGCCGACGAACGAGGGGACCTTTCCAAGAGGATTGATCTTGAGGTATTCTTGTGAAACACCCTTCGCTGGCTCAGTCTCATCAATCTCAAGATCAAGCTTGTTCGCCTTGGCCACGGCACGAATTGCGGTTGTGCGTGGATTGCCCTGTATAAAGGTTTGCGTCAGACTTTGCCAGTAGCTGAAGCAGGTACAGTCAAGTGAAGTGGGATGCAGGAGACATACTGCGTAGGAGTAGAGCTTGCCAAAAGCCATGATATCTATGGGTTCTATTTCTGTTGTAAGATGTCTAGAGGCTGCTGCTGCGCCTTGATAAGGTGGGTTTGTCAATTGTGAAGTGTGAAGTGTTGACTCAAATGGCTAGAAATTTTGTGGCATGTCCTCGTCTACAGTGTCGCTAGCGCGACCAATCAGACGGGCACCTGACATCGACCTTCAAACGTCTCGAATTTGCACTCTCTGTATCATCATCAATGACTGCTTGTAGACCTGAAGCACCGCGATGAAGGTCGCTGGGCTCCCTGCAGGTCTTCTGCGAAGGTCCCGACCCATACGTCGGCGATGCTGCATCAGCCCTTTGGTGCGATCACGCCCTGAAAGACAACTATCCCGTGGACCAAGCCCACGATACTTGACCACCTCTCCATCCTATCTCGCAATCGCCGCCCCCGAAATCGACTTCTCCACCCAGCGCTACGACGGCGCGCCCCTGATCGCCCGCGTCGTCCCTGCGTCCCCTTCCTACTTCACCGGCAAACCCGACTTCACCGACAACTTTCTACACCTCCAGTCCCTTTTACGTAAATACCAACTCCTTCCTGTCGTGGCTCCGGGGCAAGCTCCGCGCATCGCATGGCGGACTCTGGCCCAATACCGGATCCGCGTCGGCGAGCCCGTCAAAGCTTCAAAGTACCAGAAAATCATAAAGTTGTTGCATCGGTTGAATCACATCCATCCGAGTTTGATGCCGCAGGAAGTCAGGGACGCAATGGAGGAGTATAAAAGAGACGTCAATCCGTACGCCAACGTACCGAGAGTGCGTACGGTTGATCACGATGGTCGTGCTATAGGTGTGGGCCGGCGGAAATCGTCAACGGCAAGGGTGTGGTTGGTGGAAGGGGAAGGGGAGGTGCTGGTGAATGGGAAGGGTTTGAATGCGGTGTTTGGAAGGATACATGATCGAGAGAGTGCAATATGGGCGCTCAAAGCTACGCAGAGGATCGATAAATACAATGTTTGGGCACTGGTGGAGGGAGGGGGGTCAACAGGGCAGGCGGAGGCGTTGACTTTGGGGGTTGCAAAGGCCTTGATGGTCCATGAGCCAATGTTGAAGCCAGCTTTGAGAAGGGGTGAGTCCGATCATGTTCTCCGCTCTCCATTCTACACGGGTTTGGCACGAGATGTGGTGCTGCCATGGTAGAATCCGAGTTGGAAAAGTGCTCGTGGCAGCTTGACCAGAGAGAACTTTGGATTCGAGTCGTCCGAGGGAACTACTCATATGCTGACTTCTGAAATCACTAGCCGGCTGTGTGACCAGAGATCCTCGACGGGTGGAGAGGAAAAAGCCTGGAAAGCTGAAAGCCAGAAAGATGCCGGCGTGGGTGAAGAGATAGAGTGAGATATCAACAATGTTCACACTGGCTGTACAGCATGACAGTTAATGTTAGTCAAGATTGCATGCCACCGGCGTCCACAAGATGCGGCTGTCGTGTGAGAACTTGCACAGTTGACACAAGTGCATGTTTAAGCGTGACGAAATGCCGATGGGAGCGTTACACTGCAGTAGACCGGCAACGATATGTGATGTTATAGCCGTGATGCATATGCAACGGTCCGGAGAGGGTGTTTCATGAGATGCGGAGACATCGAGGCGCCTTGCAAGGCTGACCACTCTGGCGGAAATTGCAGTGGCACTTGGTCGAGTACTTGGTTGGAAGAGAGGGCGCGCAAGCCTCAAGGCGAGTTGACGGATGGACAAGCTACGTCCTCGGTGTCATGTGCCATGGCAATCGCCAACGAGGAACGAAACACGGATGAATAATAATGGGTTTTAGGTAGAGAGGGACTAAAGGTAATCGATCAATTGGCCTTTGCTCGGGTAAGTTGCCCGCGAGTTTCGTCTTGTAAGCCCCACGCGCCATTCGAACTGCATATGGCATGGCATGGTTCCTTGAAGATGAAACGCGAGGTTCTGGAAGCGCCATCGGCAGTTCCGACCCTCTCCATGTACTTTTTGGCGAGGCCATAGAACGCTTCGAGAATGAAATGAAGTCTTCGAGAAGCCAACGTAAAGTAATGGAATGGTCGTTGCAATCGTGGGAAATTGAAGGGCGGACAACCTCGGAGATGACGCCTTGCAAGGCAGACGCTATTCCCTACATGTCCGGACAAGAGAAGAGTCTTGGCCTGGTATCATTGGCAAGTCGTCGCGGTGGCGTTACCGGATTGCCGAAATGAGAAGACAGCCCTTGACTAGCTCGGTGAGAACGCAGGCGAAGGACATGACCGAGTCTGGAATTGGTAGCTCAGAAATTGGCTCGCAAGCTCGCAACGCGCTTCCTGTGAAGATAGGATGCGCAACTGGAAGCGAGCCGTCTGTACAGAGTAGAGTACTGTACTCGTAAGATTAAGATCCGAGTACCGGAGGAGCGGACCCGCAACAGCAGACGTCTATGGAGATTCGGTCGTTGCATGGACGAGTACCATCGGTACATGTAGTCGGGTGCGGTAGAAGGTTCAACCATCATGGTGAGGTGCACATGATCGGTGGATGTATGCAGTGACACGATTCGGGACCTGCATTAGAAGCCGCTCAAATCGGACTGCTGCAGGTAGAGGAGTCAACGGCCTCTCGCGAACGCCAATGCCAATGCCAGCGCTATGGCGGCTATCGTGTGACTGCTATGGAGCGTGACCAAGTCTCTCGAGTCGGCAATAATCACATTCCATGTTGATGGTAGTCTTGAAGCACTCGTACCAGACACTCGGTATTGTCGAGATGATCATCCGTGGCCTGAGCCTCAACGAGGCGAGGTGATCGTCGGCATTTGTACCCAACGACGCGGTTCTGGAGACGGCTTCTAAGCGCATTGAGGAATCACGAGTGCTGATCAGTATGGCTGCTGCTCCCACGACTGCTGCCCGAGGTGATGGACCTGAGCAAATTCCAACGACAACTGCCGGAAGGAGATAGATCCGATACAGGATACTGTATGAGAGGAACGAATCAGGTGGAGAACCAATCCTCGCCGGTCTGCTTCCGTTTGAGACTGGAACCAACGTTGCTTATTCCTCACAAGTATGCTATGCGAGCCTGAAATTGGATTCGCACCGTGAGTGATGAGCTGGCGTTGATGTGGCGGAGTCTATGAATCTGAAACGACCTGTCGATGTGGCGTAGCCATTCGTTGACCAATATCAAGATCTCGGCCAACACATGTATGTGGGGAACACCGGCACGCGATCGGTAAGAGAGCACGGGATGTGATGCTTTTCGGGACTCAAGGGCCTCACGTCATGTGTTTCCCAGCGAAGAGATCCGGCATATTACCAACTTATTGCTGCAGGCTTCAGAGTGCGGAAATCATCAGGTCAAGCAATATTCTCCAGGGTACCCTTAGGGGCTAAAATGGAGAGGCCTCCATCTCGCACTTCCCCTACCGCACCGTGTCGGAGGTTTATTGCAACCTTGGTCTCATGCGGAACCAGAACATAAGCTAAGGGAGTTTGGGTTCTGGGCCTCTCCGCTCCACAAGATAACTAAGAAGAATTAATCATCGGATTGCGGAAGTATGTGTGCCGTCGTTGTTTGTTTGTCATTCATTCCTGCTGCTCCTTGATTGTGTATCATATATGTAAGGTAGGTATTCGTACTTCTACGATCTGCATGTCGCCTTACGCAGGCGGACGTGGATGTGTGGCGCACCTCTTTCCGCCTCGAGTTGCGCATCTCCAACATCTGCTAATGTGTGTTTTAGATCGCTCATGTATGTAAGGTACCTCGAGGGTACTTGTGCGGTACCTACAGTAGCTCGTCTTTCCTTCATGGTCCCTACAGCCGAAACAGCTAACTAAGCCAGTCTACTTTCCACAGTACCAGTACCAGTACCTTCCTTTCCATTCCTTCCCCATACCTGATACCTTACTGCTGCGGCGTCTACTGCACATCTAAGATGCCGGCCAATTGCATGCCCTCACCGTCTACCACCGACTTCACCGTTGACAGAGCTCCGCATAGAATTCAGTATACAGGTAGTTACAGTTCCAGTTCAAACCACCAGAGAGGCACTATGTTGACGGTCCCAGATACTTTATCCTAGATCCGAAAAAGGCCGCATTGATCCGCACAGACTCTCCACACGTTGCGATCGTGGCTTGGTCGCGACATCAAGTGCCGGTCTAAAACCCAGCTGGTGCCGAATAAATTGTATACATATTCCTTCATTATTATCGCGCTGCCATCTTTAAAGCTTTCGAGGGACCCCGCCTCATCTTCCAACCCTGGCGAACATCACTCTTCTTCCATCAAGGATACTCCCAGTCATCGGCCATCAGTCAGGCATCCATCGCCGAAACAAGTGACAGCACACACCAATCCTTGGGCCACTTCCCCGTTTCTGCATGCCAACTTCAAACAGGACCCGTTCTCGGTCTTCTACGGTCCGATCCACATCTTCTTCTCATACAGAGTACATACGAGTCCTAGATCCCACCGGGACCATCCCTGCGCAACGGTGTGACGAGCATCCTCAGTTGTACAAGTACTCTAACCTGTTCCTGTCCACATATCCAGTTTCGGTGTTGGCATGCGCCCATGATTCTGTCAACTCACTGCTGCATTCACTTTGCTCTCTGACTCTTCGAGAGTGAAGTTTTTCTGTCAACTGCCAGCTCACCGTACCGGACAACTCTGGCGGCGCATTCCGGTCCAGCAGGGCATATCTACCTACCCGAACCGGAGTGACTGCGCTCAGTGCGACATCACTGTCTGTGGCGGGCTGGCTTCCTCCTCAGTAATAAAACTTATTTCGCAACGCCGGAAAGCTGGCCTTCTACGTGACTCCGCCTCTTTCGCCCACGGCGCATCGAAGTTTATTCTTCGATACGTCGCTGGGAGGATCCAAGTACGACCGAGCGGGTGGGATGGAAGGAGACGACCAGCAGCGAAGGCAAAATGATCAGTCTGGTTACGCAGCTCGCGGATTCGGCCAGAACACGGCGCAACAGCAGTCGGGCGGCAGTGCGTCTGACCGCTACAGACAGCCGCTTGCGCTTGCGTCGCGCGATCCGACATCGACTCCGTCAGGAGGGAGAAGTGGAAACGTTCAGGGCTACGGGAGTTATGGGTACGCGGAACAGTCACAATTCGGAGCGCCTTCCTTGCCAAGCAATTCGATGCAATATCAAACGGACTATCCGCAGCATCCACAGCGACAACCGCAGCAGCAATTCCCCCAATACGGATCGGGTTTGTTGTACAGCGTACAGCAAGCTCCACCGCAGTCGCCTTACGAAGGTGTGCCACAGTATCAGCCGCGGCAGTCTGCAGCTATCGAAGTACTCTCGACCCAATTTGGCGTTCCACAATACTTTGCGCCTAACGAGCCAACCAGTGCGCCAGGACCTGCAGTACCTCAACCATATGCGCCTACTCAATTTCTTACATATCCACAGCAGTCGTCCATTGGTCGCTCTTCACTTGGGCAAACTTATGCGACTGGCATGGCGGAATTCGCGCAGCCAGGTGCACCAGAGGTGTTGGAACAGCAAGAGCTCGCGCAAGAACCTTCCAGCTACGATGACGCCTACAATCAGTATCAGAACGCTCTGAGGCAGACTTTCGAGAATACTCGGGGCGGCAGATTAGTGGAAGCAGGTCACTCGTTGCTCGAAATCTCGGCTTGGCTGTTAGGACATGCTGTGGAGCTCGGTGAGCCTTTTGTGCCAGTGTTCACTGCGCGCCCCTTGCTTAAGCTAATGCGCCAACTCAGGTCTGGTACGAGACGAGCAGGAGCTCCATAGTGATCGAATCAAGTTGTGGGACGAATTCAACACATGCTGGCTTGCGGTGCTTCAGAAACAAAAGGATATGACCCAAGAAATGCTGGACAGCGGCCAAGCGCCTCGTCATCCGCAAAGTATACTGCAAGAGGATTTCATGGAGAGAATGGGAAGAGAGCTCGTACGCTTGTGCGACAGCATGGAGCGGCATGGCCTTGTGGACTTCCAGATGGGTGTCTGGGAGGAGGAGATCATAAACGGTACAATACTTGTCATCTAATCCAAAGAAATTTCACCGTTTCTGTGAGTGCTGATCTGCATGTAGTTCTCACGGAATGCTTAGATCTTCTCGACAGCGATGACGATCCGCCTACCATCGACACGACGATTCCGGCAGGACCATCTGCTCCACGGCATGGTGGTCGATAGCCAAGGCCCAGCCTCCAACACTTACCTCTCACATCACTCATCATCTTATCGCACTACGACATGACGCATCTTCTTCGTACAAACACCACAGCTCAATCTGAAGCTTCTCCGTACCCAAACGATCCCCTTGTACAAACCTAGACACATACCACACCCGACAGTCACAACGACAACAGAAATTTCTTATGTGTACCGTATAGACTGGAACAGATACCCGGCATCAGGTGTTTGGTCTCATTTGTTCGGACTGGGCTATACCCCTGGGAGGCAATTTGTCGACTTTTTCGCCCCAATGCACTTCATTCAACCCAGCTGGTCTGATTGGCGTTTTTTCTCTGCAGGACAGGGGCTTCTAGATTGTTTGCCTTCAACGGCACTTGTACGCTTTACGAGAAGAGGAGGAGTCACTTTGAAAGTGACTGGCGGTTGGACCGGTGATTTGCAAGCGAGCAAGATCGGAGTCGGGGGAAGCCAGGGACCTAGGTCCACATTGTTGGAGGTCAAGCTGGGGATCTTGCCTCTTTCGCGAGCCGACATTGTTTCTCCAGTCGCTCCGTTGACGACGGAACACTGGCAGATCAGACACAATGGACGTCGGCCACCCACAGCGCCGACACAGGTCGGCGGCTGCTACACTATCACAATAGCAAGAAAATTGAAATGTTCAGATCCATGTCCAAAATCCACGCACGCCTTTCACCCATCACACATTCTAGCCCAAAGCCCCATGTACGTACGTACCGTACTGTACCACACAGATCTTCCATGCAGAGCTCGACATGGGCATGGACATGGACATGGGCCTGAGCCTGGTTCTAGACGACTACAATATAACACAATCCTTAATACAAGACTAGCCATCTATCTACCTGACACTGTCGATCTTCTTCGCCCTGGAACATCCGCCCTATCTCCCCGCCGTTGATTCGTTCACGTAATTTCAATGCTGTCGATGATCTTGAGGTGGACCATACTGAAGTATACTATACTATACTATACTATACTATACTTCAGACAGACCAATAAACCGCTCCTCAAGACTCCGACATCCAAGAGTCGCCTTCGCGCGTGGACAGCGTTGCAACGGCTTGAAGGACAGGACCTGACTGGTTCGTCTTTTGGATCGTGGTGTTATATCGTCATGTAGATAAGGGCGGTTACGAGACGCCTGAGACCCCCCCAAACTGCATCACCATCCTTATAAGCGGGGCTGCCATGCGTGAGGTGGTAAGACGGAGTAGAGGGTATCAAGGTACGGATCTGAGAGGGAGGAAGGCAGGAAGTCTTGATTAGGGTTGTTGTTGTTGTTGTAGTGATGTGTGTGTGTGTGTGTGTGTGTGTGTGTGTATGTATCTAGCACTACTTGATACAGTCATCGATATGTGCACGGCGTGCAGCACGGGGGATCTGCATGGGACTTCCTGCTATCTAGGAGGATGAGGGTGATGCCGAGACTTGGAGCGGGGGTGTTGTGATATGTGTAGTCTGTCACAACTACAAAACAGCACAGATAGGTGGCTACCACTCCGGGAGAGGACGTGTCTAAGATGCTGACGCGATGGTCTGTGATGCGGTGTAGGATAGTGTGAAGGTAAGGCCGGTTCATCCCTGGTCGTAGGAAAGGCTTTTCCGACGAGTTGGGCAGAGTTGACCGCGTCGGTGGGGAGGTCTTCTCAAGACGAACGACACGCGCCAGGACGTAGACGGTGCGAGTTAGACCATGTCTTATGGTGATGAAGCAAGCTCGATATTTGGGTAAGGAATAGGAGTGGCAGCGTGGGAAGGTCGTGGTAAAGAAGTTAGTGAGCGACATGGTCGACCGGACTGGCGACGGCAATGGGAAGATATCGCTGTGGGAGTTGCTTCGCCTTCGCCCGGCAAACTCTTACATCGTCTGCTTGGTAGATTCCATTCAGGGTGGTTTCTGTGAAGGTTATGCAAGCGTTGCAAGGTCACAGATTCATGACAAGGCATGATCTCGAATGACGTGGTTGATTATGGGTATATGACAGCGTCTAGCCCTTGAAGGGCATATGCCCACCCCCGAACACCAGAAACGACCGAAGAAGCAGATGCAGTAGGCCGTACGCCGATCACGATCAACGCGAGGCTGCCGAGATGAGGCTGCAGATGTCGATCAAAATTGGTCTGAGGCGGCTGTTAGCTTGGAATCAACCAGCTCCACAGCATAGATCTAACAGGAAACAAGCATGACTAAACTCGGGTCCACGCCTTGTCTTCAGACACTAGTGCGGTACCTCGCCCCATGCCAAGACACCAATGATTGGATATATAGCCCCATGAGGATGGAAGAATATTGTCCGATAGACTTACCTAATGTCATACTCATTGAAACGTCGGTATTCTCAACCATCTTCGTGAACTCCTCAAAGCTGATCTTCCCATCCCGATCCAAGTCCGCCTCCATGATCGTCTTGTCCACAATCTGCCGCACCCGTACACCCTATGTCAGCCCTCAACACATCTTCTCAACCTTCAAGCCCCAAGTCCAATATATCCTCGCCTCAACGCTAGCGATAGCCGTCCACTCACCTGCTGTAATTGCTGATCCTTCAGGTTACTCCCAACCATCATCTTCAGCACGATGAACAACTCCCCATTACTGATATACCCATCACGATCGATATCGTAAACCTTGAACGCGAAGCGCAGCTTCTCTTCTTTGTTGCCCTTGGAGGAGAATGCGGAGAGGCCGGAGACAAATTCTTGGAAGTCGACATCACCGCCGCCGTCTTCGTCAAAGATGGCAATCATTCTGCGCGAAGAGAAAGAGACCTGTCAGCGTCGTTGATAGGGCAGTGCGAGGGCAGGGAAGCCGACCGAGTTGCGAGAGGGTTTGATGAGACCTGGGGAAGGCTGAGGAATTCATCGCGCTCAATTGTGCCGGAGTTGTCCTGGTCAGTCAGCGCAAGGCTTGCGCGCTCTTGGGCGAAGGACAGTGACCTTATCGAGCTTCATGAACCGCTTTCGCAATCTGTCAATCTCGTCCTTGTCGACTAGATCGCAATGTCTGTCAGTCTGCGCACCAAAGTCAAAGAGCTGATCAATGCATGCGTGCTCACAATTCGACCCTTGCACTATGTTCTGCAGCGCCTGTGGGCCCGAGCCAGTCGTCCTCCTTCGCGCATCGTAAAGCGCTGCTTGATTCGCAGATGACATGTTGGTGATACGTGACGAAAATCTAGCTACGGAATACTTTTTGAAAGGTAAAGTAGTGCCTTCTTGGAATCGGATACGGTTCTTTGATATACGGTGCTGCTTTACGCTTTCCAACATACTCGGCTAACACGCAATCTCCCTCTTCACCCAAGCACAAGCCAGTTATGGTGGCCAGGTCTTAGGTGCAAGGTTAACCTCACCCCTACTACGAAAACTTCAATAGCACCCAACAACACAAGATCACGATCAAAATCACGACCCAAAAAGTCGATACGCCCATTTCGCATGACTTAGCTATCGGTCGATATGAATTTTATGGGTTGTTTCTTCGCCAAATCTACAACATCGCCATCCGAAAATGGGGGGCGCGCGCTTCCGACAACGCAAACTATCAACAAAACAGACCTTACAGATCCTTAGAGAGGACCAGGTAGATCAGCTCGATGATGATGCTCAGAGGAACATTCCCAAAGTCGATACCGGCGTTGAAAAGGGTGAAGAGATAGTAAGTTGAATCTAAATTTAGTATACGTCATTCGCAAGTCACGTGCACTATTCAGCCCTGCCACTGCCTGCCAGCAAACGACAATCAAAAACCACAAGATCTAACAGAAATCCGATGGTATAGGAACACCATCTTCAAGCAGCGATATCGGCCTCACAAGCGGCAGCTGTAGGAGGCAAAGTTGCCCAGATCTACATCCCGACACCGGACACAATCCAGAGCAGCATCGGATATGATCGGCTGTACCGTCTCACCTTCTCGCAGCCGGCGACGTACATCCGATTTTCCTCAACCGTAGAGGACTGTAGCGGATGTCCGTACCATCTGAACGATGAAGATGATGCGCTCTTGAGGTCGATGAACAAGAATGCCTCAACGCAATGTTCGGAAGATCAGTTCGAAGAGGTGATGGCCTTTTTCGAGGAGACTGTCCAAGCGAAGCAACCATTTGCAGCAGTAGACCATCCTCCCGTCCTGGCATGGGAAGAAATGGAGAATGCTTTCGATGATACCATCGATGAAGACGCAAGATCATTCGCGAAAGACATCTATGAGCACTGGAAAGGCCGAAGACTGAAGGAAGGCAACAAAACCCTGATGCCTGGTCTAAAGGTATGAGACTCTAAATTGTCAACCGGATAAAGACAGAGCGCTAACAGATGCTAGTTCGAGACTGGTGCAGATACTGACGACGGCGACCCCTATGTATGCTTCCGAAGGCGGGAGGTCCGGCAGGTTCGGAAGACTCGTGGCAGAGATGCTCAGAGCGCCGAGAAGCTGAGGAAATTGAGGAAAGAGCTAGAAGATGCTCGTCAGCTCGTGGCTATGGTGAAACAGCGTGAAATGACAAGGAGAGAGATGCTGGCCGTGGACAGACAGCTCTTTGAACAACGAGTTAAGGTCAAGGAAATGAAAAGGGCTCTCGGTATCAAAGGAGATGATGAGGACCTCATCAATCAGAAGGTAAGAATACTTTCCCCCTGCGCTTTCGTCCGGTGACTGATCTATTGCAGCCACAAAAGAGAAAGCCCTTGGATGGATCCTCATCTCAGCGGACATCTGCCACACAGCTGCGCTTCCCGTCACGTCCTGATGGCCGACCTGCGGAAGCGGATTTGGTCTTACTGCAAGACGTTCTAGCGGACAAGGAGAACGAGATCGAACGAGAGATCAACCAGAAGATAGCGCAACACCGAAAGTGGAATGAGGGATACCTAGACCTGACTCGAGCGCCACTCACACCAACTTTGGAAGAAAGCGCAAGTTTGAACTTCCGAACAGCCGTAACGGAATACTTACCCACACCCCCTGCGTCAGTGTCTTCCGAGCATTCAGGCGACGCTGTTGCTGAGATGGATTCGCCAAGTCGCGGTAAGGATGACTCCGTTACTGTCCGGTATGCTTCTCCAACGTTTGATGGACCATGTCGGAGTCAGCCTTCCTTCCGACGGCGGATCGGTAGAGGAGGTCGCTTGATGATCGATCGCCGAGGAATGCACCTTCCGTCAAAAGAAGGAATAAATGATACTTTACTGGAACGGTTCAAGTATGACCAGGACGACGAGGACAACGAGCCCACATATCTAGTTGATCCGTACGACGTCTTTAGCATGCGATATCGCGCTTCAATCTTCGGAAGTAATCGAGATCATGCAACGGCTCAGATACATGCGTCCAGGCGCTCTCAGAACGATATAGCCATGACTAATGGACAGTCAACTGCGGGTCCTTCCACTAGCTCGCTGCTAAGCAATCCTCCATCAGATTGACGTCTGAGCCAGGCGTTTGGATGATGCGTGGCGTTCAGATAGTAAACGCAACATAGCGCCGGTTGAAGTTGACATAAAGGACGCGGAAGTCTTCGCTCGGTAGTGTTTGTCACAGCCAGCGAGCTGCGTTGTGCGGTTGACATTATACGACTAGCGGCGCCCTCCGTGTATGTATAGGCCTGGCCTGGTGCCTTGCTTTGATAGCACGGGACCGGGCTTGCCATACCTTAGGACAAACAGGCTCGTCCTGATGTAAACTATTGTTCAGAATTAGTAATAGAATAGAACCAAGCCATGAAAGACTACCATCTGCCTTGCTGCACGTTCCTAAGATCGATAACGATGTCTGCTCGTGATCGCTTGCAACATTCAGCTAAGCCTTCCTCTTCTTTGATAGGCTTTCTATATCCTTTTCGGCCTTCCGTTTCGTTGGTCTAATATCGGTACTGCCGTCGGCATCCTCAGCAGAAACTCGGATTTCTCCTATCTCTTCAAGTGCTTCCTTCAATATCACCTTTTCCCCTAATCTCACTTGTATCGCCATCCGCAATCGGCCCCTAATGGAGATATCTTGCAGCAGTGCTTGATCTTGTGCTAGAGTAGTCGCGTAGTCTTCTTGCTTCTTGACGATGATCTTGTGCAAAATTTGTGCAACGTCTGAGGTCATGCCGAGCCCCAGATGTTTGGTGCCCACCAGGTTGAGGGACGTTAGCGCCCCGAGTAAGATCACTAACTCTCTTGGAAAAGCTGAATGCGATACCGAAGGGTGCGTAAGGTCATAGCTATCCTCAAGATCGACCTTATCACTGAGATGCTGAAGCTTGAAAGTCTGTCAACAATGGTTCAGCGATTGGAAGAGGAAGGTCGCTTACCCTCGTATCCCTTTCAGTTGGTTTCATGCCTATGGACTCGGTAGCTACACGGATCATCATGTCTGCAGAGAGCTCGACAACGTCGTACGGGCCGTAATTATCTGTGACATAGCCATAGCGCCGTAGCAGATCGGAACGTGGCAGCTGTCCATAATCGTTAAGTATTTCCTCGCCTTTTCTGATAGGCGTCAATGTCCTCATAACAAGGGAGTCTTTCCCATAGAATAATCGAGCCTGTGCCGGTGTCAGTGAGTGACAATTCAATCGGCTGTCATCGATGTGGCAGACGTTGTTCTTCTCAGCATCAGCGTTGAGCATGTCCGCCAAAGGAACCATGCCCTTCGGAAGATCGTCCTCGTCATCATCAGACATGAAGCCTTCATCATCTATCTGCCGCATGCCCTCGTCCTTTTCAAGGTCAAAGCCATAAGCCATGATCAATGTCGCCATTGTGTGCGCCATGGCCAGAACGGCTGATTGAGCGCGGAGTTCTTCGTATGATACAATGCCTGACGGATAGGGAAACAATTGAGGATGATTCCGCAGAATGGGCACAATATGTTCTCGGAACATCTTGTCCGCCTCATCCTTTCCAATCTTCTGGCCCACAGCGCTGCCCTGGAGCTCGGCAAGTTCAGCTTGCGACCAGAATATCAAAGTATCGAATTCGGGTGGGAGAACCCGGAAGTAAGGCCGCCATAGCGTGTCCGGTGTCTTCAGATGCTCGTATATCAAGACTACTATCAAAGAAAGCCAGGCACCTAAGTCATCTAGCAGGCCTGGTAGTTTGCTGGGAAGGTCCGAGTTCTCGACGCAGATTACTATCGCACGTGGGATCTCAAAGAGAAGCTCATCGGCTTCAATATCCGCCGTAGCCACTGGGACGATGTCAGCAAATTGGTAAAATAGACTTCGTCACACTTCCAAACCATCGAGGAAAGCATACCAATGCCTCTACCTGCACCACTTGCCCTCAAATCGAGCAATGCAATATTATTGCTTATAGTAACACCTTGCTTTTTGTGGAGCCAGCTCATGAAGTGATCCGAATCTGCTTGGAAGTCCATTTCCATGACACACGGGAGGCTTAACAGCACAGTGATGGGAGAGCGGCCTGTGATAGTGGTAAAGAGAAGACCATCCGGGCAAGTTTACTGTGTGCGGATTGCTGGTCCGTGCACGAGCTTTGTGATTGGCGGGGTGTCGAAGAAACCCCACCACGATTATTGAAAGACCGCTTTTGAATTATATCAAGTACGATGATAGCCCTCGGACTCGAAGGGTCCGCAAACAAGCTCGGAGTGGGTCTGATCTTACATCCGGCCAAAGGCGGCCAAGCTTGGGTTTTGGCCAATATCAGACATACATACGTCTCCCTACCTGGTGAGGGTTTCCTCCCCAAGGACACAGCAAAGCATCACCGATCATGGGTCACGAAGCTTGTGAAGCAAGCAATGAAAGAGGCAGGCGTCACGATAGATGATGTAGACTGTATATGCTACACCAAAGGTCCCGGGATGGGTGCACCACTGCAAAGCGTGGCGGTAGCAGCCCGGATGCTCAGCTTGCTCTGGGAAAAAGAGCTTGTGGGTGTGAATCATTGCGTTGGTCACATCGAGATGGGTAGGGAAATAACCGGCGCTCAGAACCCAGTCGTTCTCTACGTGTCCGGCGGCAACACACAGGTGATCGCGTATGCGGAGCAGCGGTACCGTATTTTCGGCGAAGCCCTAGACATAGCAGTCGGAAACTGTCTCGACCGCTTTGCACGCACCCTCAATATCTCCAACGACCCAGCCCCTGGGTACAATATTGAGCAGCTCGCAAGGAAGGGGGTCCACCTCCTCGACCTGCCATATGCCGTGAAAGGCATGGACTGCTCGTTCTCCGGCATACTAGCTAGTATCGACATACTTGCTGCGGCGCTGAAAGCCAACCCAGAACAGGTTGACCCAGTGACTGGCGGACAGATTACCACTGCGGATCTATGTTTCAGTCTTCAAGAGACGGTCTTCGCGATGCTCGTTGAGATCACTGAGCGCGCAATGGCGCACGTGGGCTCCAACCAAGTGCTCATAGTTGGCGGCGTGGGGTGCAACGAGCGGCTACAGGAGATGATGGGGCTGATGGCGAGGGACAGGGGTGGGAGTGTCTTCGCGACTGACGAGCGTTTCTGCATCGATAATGGGATCATGATTGCTCACGCTGGATTACTGGCGTACAGGACAGGATTCAGGACCCCATTAGAAGAGAGCACATGTACTCAGAGATTTAGAACTGACGAGGTATTCGTCAAATGGAGAGATTGATCATGAAATCTTTGTGTGAGCAGAATGTATTGCCAAAGCCGGTGGGTAAGGCCTTGAGATCTGACATAATTTCAGTGACAACCCTGGCTGTACATAAGACAGTTCAAGAGCTATCCGGAACAGCGCCAGAGAAGTTCATCATACGGCAAGGAGGAACTGGCAGCAGCTTCTAACCAGCAATCGCTTCGTAATCGTCAGGTCATCTTAGTCTTGATGTCGTTGTGACAGACGGCATCTTCTAGTCATCGGTGCTAGTCGGCTGGTACATGATTGTTGTCACGTACTATTGATGTGTGAGCACGGGAATCTTCACGAAGCTAGAGGATGCAAAGACAGACCTTGCGTTTATACCGAGTAGTACCACTGGTAGCCAATACACCATTCTTGATACTGCTGGTAGCGAGATGATTCAAGACTGTGTGGTTCGGCATGTTCAAAACACTACTGTCGTCCTTCATCGGCGTAGTCCCGTTCAAGATCGACTTTCCCAGGAACAACGGTAGGCTAGGCGGCTGAGGCAGATCCCCAATAGCCCCAATAGCACGCTGGTAATGACGAGACTCCTCGGGCTGATCCAGGTCGAGAAGATATTTTGGAATTCTAGGCGCGTAGTGTTTCGGTTGACCAACCTCCTCTTCCTTGGTAGCCTTGTCCTTTCCAACAGCGTCCGGCGCGTGATCCTTGGACTCTGTGGTAGGCGGCAGAACTTGAGGAGGGAACACGCCCGGTGGGACTTGCTGTTCGGTGGTAGAAGTAGAAGAAGGTACATCATCAGCGCTGACCTCGATGTAGTTGACGAGGATGTTGGTATAGTCCACTGCGGTAGGCAGGTCGTCTGATGTTCTCATATCGCCATCCACGATGAACTTGAGATGATGAGTTCCCGGAGGAAGCTGGATGATAGCGGAAACACCATTTTTGCTTTCGCTACAGAGTACTGTGAGTCAGCACGCAGATCGAATACTCGAGGATTGTGCGTACGCCCAATGTAGAAAATGAATGCATGAACCATGTCAAGCACACATGATATGAGCGATCACAATTCATGACATGGGTGGAGACAGTCGAGACGGTTAGCCGCAGGATCCTGCGCTTTGGCCATGCACGACGCCAACAAAGAAGATGAAGGAGAGGACCTACTCTTTCTGCAGTCTGAACTTCCTCTGCCATGCAGCAAATGTGCCTGTCACGTAGACTCTATCACCACCCTGCTTCCATTCGACTAATGTTGGTACGGTCTTCGTGGTTCCGTCTAAAGGATAAGCTTGTAGTTCGTCTCCAAGCTCGTCATCGTCGAGAGTGGTACTGCTGAGGACAGAGCTACGACGCGGAAATGTGCTACCAAGGTCATCTCCGTCAAATGCGGAGGAGAGATCGGCTGAAGTGATGATAGGTGAACCAGGCGTGTGGATCTCTTCGATGGGTAACGGCAGACGTGGAGGGATGTTGAGTTGAGATTCAGGTATGTAGTTCGGGTCGCGAGGTGGACCAGAAGGCTCGAAGTTTGGGCCTTTCTTACGTCTGCCATCAGCCACAGCTGGTACTTTGACTGGCTCAGATGCTTCCTTTCCCTTCCTCTCCTTCTCCTCGTTTTCCTCTTTCTCGACCCGTTCGCTGAAAGTCTCCCAGTCGAGCCCTTGCTCCTTCATCCGCTGGCGCGATTGTTCGTTTCCCATCTTGTCATCAGTTATGCTTGACTTTAAATCTGTTCCGTCAGCACCTTGTAGATGTTGATGCAGCCGAGGCTTTCGTGATTGAAAGGTTGAATGTGCAGTTGCACTAGTGATCGACTCTGAAGGTTGCGCAAGTGTGGCCTTGCCAGATTGGGCAGCGTGGATTGATTCACGTCGACGTGGCTCTTTCCGGTGACTGTTAGACGATGGTGGGTTCTGCGAGCGCGCAGCCGGAGAGGAAGGAGTGCTGCTTTCTGGCTTGGACGGATTGTTTCCCATCGTGAGGTCTGATCGTCTCGAGTTGCCGTAGCCAATCGCTTAATCCGTGAATTCGGCAGAAGCTGTCGTTAAATTGAATCAAGAAGGTGAACCTCGAAAGCACTGCGTGAATTGAGATCTTTCAGGACATTAGGGCATGGCATGAGCTTTCGGATGAGGTTCCTCACGCAAATCCGTCGCTAGTCAGGGATCTGGCAAGCCACAGCCGGCTAAGAACGCTAACTGTGACGATCCCTCATCACATTAACAAACTCTCTTTTTAAGGTATATTCATTCTCATATACCTATACTAGTAAAGACCCGTGAAATTCACAGGTGTGAAGACCTATGTTATAGGTATTCATGTTTTTGCTCTGAACCTGTGGTTCTGCACCCCGTTGCAAGCTTTCATTCTACTTTAAAAAGTTGTTGATTTCATTATCTAACATAATCCCAAACCTGCCATCCGAGTCTTGTGGCGCAGATGGTAGCGCGTCAGATCCGAATGGAAAACAGAACTTTGGAATCCGACTACCTTAATATTAGCATGGACTCCCGGATTGCAGCTTTGTGGACAGCAGTTGAGACAGACCAACACAAACAGCGTCGTATGGTTTTATCAATCTCACAGATGAACATGACGAGTCTGCAAGCAATCTGGTCTTTCGTCTACACTGTTTTCTACTACCTACTCCTACCTATCATTGTCATAGTAAAGTGGCTTCTTATCACTTTAGGTTTCATTGTCGCGCCTCTTCTGCATCTTGCTCATTACATCTTATACGCATGTCTGTGGCCTCTCCGCATCCTTGCGAAGTTCGAGGTATGTCTTTCTGTGTTTTTGAACCCTGACTAAACTAAACTAACATTGCTAGACGCTCTACATCTTTTTCGGCGTTGCCGCTCTCGTTGGCGCTGTCACCGGCCTGGCTCTACATCTCTCATCCTCTTTCGTCGTCACTACACTCAGTCTTGATGCGGTCACAGAGGAGCAAGGACGCACGGTGGCGTCCTACCGAGTAGAAAAGCAAAAGAAACGAGAGAAGAGAGCAAGGCTTTCGATGCCTCAGGTTGGCGCGCAACGGAAGGCGGATCGCTTTTCGAAGCCCGAATACGCGGATTGGCTTGAGAAAGACAAGGGACAGGGCAGGCAGGGACTGTTGTCGACCACAATAATCGAGGAGAATGATGATTCTGAAAACGATTCCTGACGCTACTGGCTTAAACTCGGATAGAGAATATCGAGTTATCAGACCATGGATCTGCGCGACATAATAAGATCATCTGCCACGGTTGCGCGATGGTATGCAAATGTTACGAACGGCCAAGTCAAACAAGCTTCCAGTAGTTGGCATCGCAGATCACCGAAGCAACCTCGTAGGGCCCAAACTAACTGTTCAGAGCTCATACCGAGGAGCTTGATATGAAGAAGGTTGGGTGCTGTTGGCATAGCACCGTATGAAGACGGTTCCCCTTATTCATGGGTTCCCTTCAAATGTCTTGCCCCTTTCATGTGCCTTTGAGGTGTCCCTATCCGGAACGCCACGCTAGTAGGTATCATCGCACGAAATGCCGGCCCTCAGTCAGAAGAAGAGCAGCCTCTGCAGCCACAGCTCACACATTCTATGGTCTGATCTTCCTTTAATTGCGCTTTAGGTACCCGGCAGATGCAGGTTGCGTTGAAGTTCGTCTCTTTGGTTTGAATGCAAGGAAGGCAACAAAGCTGTGGAGTTGTTAGTGTATCTAAGGTATAGTAGTCACCCAATGCTTAAAAAGTTGGGAGATGGATTTTGCTGGGGGTACCTTTTCGTAGCCCTGCTTCTTCCATTTCGCAATGAGATCTCCATTCGCGTAGCCATTCTTGAGTAGGTAGTCGTAGAGTGGCTTTGATATCGCTTCTTTCTCATAGTAGAGGTCGTAAATGTACCTCGATCCTGGGTTTAATCAAGTCAACTCATTGTTGGTTGTCTCCCACATTGGCGAGAATTCAGGATCATGGACGGGCTGCTGGGAGCAGACGTACGTTGGTGACTGATTTGAAAGATAGGCCAGAGCACCTCGTGCCGTTTCTTGCCTTCATGTGGAGCATTTTCGGCGTCTTTCATCTTATTGCTGAATTCTAGCAGGGTATCTTCGATGTCTTCGAAGCCATCGGGTGGAGGTTTGCGGTTGCGGCCTGTGCGGACAGGTGGCATATTGAATACAAGTTCGACTTCTTGACTCGGACTATGTGTTGTCCTCCAAGCTCTAATAACTCTAGGGTTCTGTTGTAGCGTTCCTGGACTCTTCGTGGCCGGTCCTTCAGAATGTCATCTGGATCTTGAGCCTCCTTCGTCAGACATGGGCGACCTCTAGCGCAATCTTACTCCACATCCAATCATGCGTCTGCCTCCCAAACCTCACCTCGAACGGCTGGCGAAATGGTGATCAATCCAACATACCTTGCGCAGCGGACGCGGTCATGTATATTATCACCGGAGGCTTGCATCAGTACATGCTAACCTCTGAATAGCCGTTAACTGGGCCGACGCTAAACGTCGGGTGTTCAGGTCATACCGAGAATGGCTTCGAGCGGTGAGCTTGCCGTTGCGGATCAGCTGTTCCCCAACCTCGCCCGACCAATTGTTCAGACTGGGCTTATACGAGAGACTCACAGGCTCCAGAAGTCCAGCAGATGTACTCGCTCAATATGCCTGTGTCAGCACTACGAACGAAAGTACGGCAGGAGTTCGAGAGACATCGATATGTTGGTCAGCTGGGAGTGGTGGATATGTTATTATTTCAGAGTAACGCTGAGTATCAGGTAAAGTGGATCCCAACCAGAGCGAATGTTCGAGAAGGAGGAAGAGACGGTGGAGTAGGCAGTCATGTCCAATGGGTCATGTGAAAGAGGGACAATTGTAATGAACCAGGCGCTAATATACTGAACGGTGCAGGAGACGTTGAACTACTGGAAGCAACTACCGCACATATTGAAATACTTTAGAGCGGATGAGGATCCCACTGCGAGGTTGCCGAACAACTTCATGACTGGGTTTCTCGAGGTATCGTGTTCTCTGAAGGTGAAACCGTCAAGATCGCTGCTAACATGTCCTGTTTAGGGGAGAAACTAAGATTCCCCAATTTGAAGTTGCAGTTTGTACATAGCCATAACGAATTCTAACACGGTGCCACCGACAAACGCCTCCAATGCATCGCTGTACCCCAACCCCATGAAATCCTTCCTTTATCGCATCGTCGCCGCGTGGGCATCTCTTGCAGCGGTGAACTTGTCCGCGACGGCGTCGCACAGATCCATCAGGTCGTCAAAGCCCCTCTCTAGTGCATCATATGCCGTCGTGCCATCTGCACCTAGATCAGCATGGACATTGGGCAGGGCGAGGCTCATTGGACATGGTTCGATGTCATGGAAGCTGACCGTAAGTTTGTATTCGAACGTTCATCTTGGCTTCTGATGGATGCGGTATCGAATACCCACAGAACTCGACTTCAGGGCTAACGAAATCAATTCCGAGCATCTACATGTGGCATACATGAGACATACTTCTTCATGATTATGTACCGTAGAGCATTCCCCAAGGTGTGATCCTCACCTTCGAATTCGAACGAGGCTGCAGTGTCACTCGCACCTGGTAGCTACATGGTCAACCCATCAGTAAAATGCGCCGTGGAAAGTTCTCGTAGATCTTGACTGGAAGAAAGCAGTAACATTCTGAGGTCTGAAGCCAGTACATAGCAGTCTTACGAATTAGATTGCCAAGATTAGGCCGCAGGAACCAACACTCAAGGACATCTCAGACTAAAGGAAGTGCTTACTATCCGTATGCGCTGCTCCCCAATTTCGAGCACAGGCTCTCGTTGAGATGTTGCATCGCCATCATTACTTACCGCATCAGGCATTGGCTGGTCTTGTGATGAGGCTACTTGGGACGGCATGATTGATCGTTATTCTATCACATGTGCTGTGCTGTGCGTTTTCATCAAGGATTCTGATTATTTTTAGCGCTTTCTCAAATTAGCGGGCCCCTCGGCCCCTCCAACTTTCAGCCCTGTGCCACATGCCTAGAGGTACGTGGAGCTTCTGTACACCTTCGATCCTGGTAAGACCGTAAAGAGTAGCCCTTATGCATCATTGGCGCGCGGTACCTTACAAGTATGATTTGGTTGCGCCGTGCCTACACTGAACGCGCAGTCTGGGTGAGGCTGACCTCAGGCCTTTGGGATGAACCTTCAAAGTTCAAGTGGTGGATCCTTCAACCCGAGTCGCGATTTCAACTACACCGGCAGGACAAGGTGTCAAACGGCGTGGAGAGGTGGATGAGACTGTCGATGACTGTTCCCATCTTTATCCAAGGTAGGATAGTCCAAGCGCTTCGAATCCTGTCGATCTATAATTGGAGGGATGATTGGACGTCACTCGAAACGAAGCCTGCTTAGGCCTCGACTTCTCTCGCTCAAAGCCCCCTGTCCAAGTCTCGGCCCCACGAATAAAAGTGCACAGCAAGCGATGTGCAACGCCGGCCGGAAGGAGGCATTATGTATTGTTCTGGAAAGATTGCAGTTTGCTGCACGACTACCACATGGAAACATCCAACAGCCTCGAGGCAATGGTAAGTAAAGTAATGTACAAGTACCTGCCGTACGGCACGGTACCTTGGATGAAAAGGGTAGCCATGCACACTGCCGTCGTCTTGAAAGCCTCAATGTATTATATTAATATTGCAACGGGTTCCTCGGGTCTTTTAGGGACCCCTGGTCTTTCAGCTTACTTCGTCATCTCTGACCAAAATAATACAAAGTAACAACCTGACCTGACAAGCTAGATAACCAACTTACCTTTCAAGACGAAACGAAACGATCGTCTGGTCGGAACCAACCCAAGCTTTCTCGGACCTGAAACATCCGCCATTAATATCTCACCCTCGCAGCGTACAAAAGTCAAGTACTCTCTGGCTTCGTATGGGTCGCTATCGTGCGTAGGGAAACCAACGAGTCGGACGGAGTACAGACAGATACGTACTCTACATTAAATATTGCCTTACTCTCATCCGTTGCACAGCACCAACAGTACGAGTACTCCTGGTCCCGCCGCCTGTCCCGTATCCTTGCAACTGTCTCAAGCGCACCACCTGCTGGGCACACCCCCCCTTTGCCTTTTCTCCAGCCTTTGAAACTGCCGTCTCTACTTCGTCTCCAAACCCTACGATCGCGTCCTTATACGCCGTAAGCGTGGCCGTTGACTTGCTGAAGTCTTCACGGGAAGCGTCGTTGTATCATAGTGCAAGTATCTCAAGGGTAGTCTCCATCTGCGACGTCCGTCGATCGTTCTGTTGGCAAGTTCCACCTGTTTTCGAACGAATCGGCCTTGGCTGGCATAATCCACCTATCTACGAAGCGGAACACGTCCTATATCCCGCTCGATATAGACCTTTGTCTACATCCCCGACGACTTCACTTTTGATCCAGTTCTGCTACATTGCACTCGAGTACACAATGACCACAGCAGTCGCACCTGCCTCAGCGGCACCGCTCGCTCCGCCTTCTGTAGAGAGCGATGCAAGTCCGAAGTCATATCCGACACTCGCCCCTTCGGCCCCAATTGAACGTGCTCCTGCTTCAGCCACGCCGAATGCGACGTCCTCCGCTGCATCTGGTGGAGCCAGCGACGGTGCGGCACAGAAAGGTACCACGGATGCAAAGCGATCCCCAAACTCGTACGTTTCACACGGATCCATCCAGCTTCCATTGTTGATGTACCTTCGTGATGCTGACTTCACAAACGTGCAGCTCACGAAGTGGTCACGCACCAAAGATAATCGTGAAGAAAGAGCCGCCGTCCTCGCCAGATCCTTCTACGAGTTCACGACACAGACCTCGCAAACTCGACCTGTCGACGAACATGGCGGCTGGTCAAGGCGCAATGTCTTCTCGCCCATCCGCCGGGCCACTGACTGCCAGAGACGGCGGCTTGGTTATGCAGGATGTAGGGCTGGCTTGTCTTTCACCTGGCTTCCAGACACAAGATCCCACCATGCGAGAGCAGTTACAGCGGAGCATATCCGTCCGGGACCAGCAAAGACATATCATCGAGTCGAGATTGCAGAAGACAGCAAAACCCAGTGACGGTGGCGACGGTTCCAGGACGGCGGAGCTCAGTGCCTTCGGAGGCGGGCTCAAGACGCCATCAACCTCAAAGAAACGACCCCCTCCAGGTCTTTCGATCGTCCCACCACCCCACGAGCAGTTCGCCAACGAGCATCGAGTGGTCCAATCAGCGCCACTCCACCAAAGCTTCACTGGCAGAGATCGACCTCATCCAATGACTCGCCATGTTACCAGTCAGTCATCCAACCTGTCGAGTACATCCCACATTCACCACGTACCTGCAACACAAACCAATAACCGTCTTCCACCCATTACCGATGTCTTCGCATCTGAGGGACTCGGCGCACATCGAGAATCTGCAAATCGCAATGGCTACTATCCCTCCAATTCCGCCTCCAACTCCTCTCACTCCAATCATCGCCCCGCATTCCCTTCTCCCGGTCATCCTCCCAACCACTCACATGCTCCACCGTCAAGCCGCTCAAGGGAGTACCGTTCGGCAGAGGAGGCCGTTGCGGACATGTCCGGTGGACGAGAGGATCTGTTGCCCCGAATCATTCACTATGGGGGCCATCAGCCTCCTACGCCACCTTCGCCACTTACCGGCAATGGTCTGACACCACATAAGCATAGTCATATTCAAGTGAACGGTGAAGTAAGCCGCAACATGGGAGGAAGGAGAAGAGCTAGAGCCGAGTACGAGAGAGACAACGGGAGCCCGCCTCTTGGGAGTGGGCCGGAGGCGCGGCGAGGACCCTTCGGCGAGGGTGTCGATAGCCCAGAGACTCAACGGAAAAAGAAAGACGAGTTCCTCGGCCTTTGCGCGCGGGCTTGGGATCTGTTTCACTCATGATTACGCTGTTCTTCATTGCGCACAGTCAACTGCTTACTGTTGATCTATTAGCGCTCTTAGCTATTGTCTGCTTTTCTTAACCTTATGAGATATCTTTCCTTTCTCAATGGCTTCTATATAAAAGCTGCACTAATAGGGTCTATGGGAGCGCTGCTTTCTTCCCTTGCTTGGATGCTTGATCTGTGGAGATGGCCGGTCGACACGAAATGCTCTTTTTAGTATGTAATTGGGCACGGAAAGCTGACGCTCGGGTAAGGGACGGATAAGAGTAAGACTCTCTACTACGTTGCACTTGCTGGTCGTGCACACTGGCGTTGCGTACGGTTGCTTGATACCTGCGTTCTTGTCTGGCAGATAGAGAGTATCATTCAGTACAAATGATTTATCCTACAAGTACTTCCGATTTTCCCTTCAATCAACATCCGCCCGGTCTTTGATGCGAGGGAACAGTTTATCATGCGGCTACAGGGCTGTGATTCTCTGCGTGCAGCTATTCAATTGGTCTTGTTTTTCTGAAGCCGAGGTGGCAGACGGCCGGTAGGAGTGCAGTGATGGTCTATTCAATCGATGTTGCTAATAGTGAATACTCCCATCTAAACGTCTATATTCTTTCGCCTACTCACAGAACTTTCATCCCTTCTTTTCTTACATCATTCGTCCATAAGTCTGTCCATCAACCAGATCTCCATTACAACGGTGTGATGCCACGCTTATATATAGATCAACTCCTTGATCATATCTATCTACTTCTCTACTAGCTCCAAGCAGTCTTCATCTGCGTTTCTCTTTGCTCGATATCAACACATTGTCATGTGGCTAAGGTGGCCTTCTCTTGACCTCACGCACCTCCCTGGAAGATTCTATGACTTGTTCAACACCTACTTTGAGAGTTGCTCGCCGAGCTTGACAATGGTTGCTAATCTTCATGTGCACCTCTCGAATCCACGTCAAGGCCGTGATCTCACCATTGATGGAGCCTGGGATTTACGAAACCTTCTACACAACGCGGTAGGCCGTTTACAAGACAGGCTTCTATGATTTTTCCATCCCCTATCTTTCCGGGCTAATTGTGACATCCATTACTGGCTCAGAGTCTTCATGTTCTTCACATTGGGTATCAGAGAACAGCCGTATCTTTACGGAGAAGGATAATCGGTTTATGTTCATTGACGTAGGGCCTCATTCCGAGCAGCTCAATCGAGAAGAAGTCAAGCAAGCATCAGCTTGTCTTTGCTCTAGACTGTCCATCCAATCAGATTCAATAACGGCGGCTCATCGAGCAACGGAAAGTCCGAGTCCTTGATAAGAACCTGCTCGGAGAGGAAATAAATCCCGGTCCACCGCAGTTCAATATCAGGCATTTTCAAGATCTAAATGGACAACCACTGCAATTCGACTCTCATGCACGCACGACCAGGAGCTCGATATCTTTTATTACCGTTATGTGGGCTAGGAAGGACCTACGCGAGTTGATGAGGCAGAGGAGGGCGAGAGGTTCGAGAGGTTCCGCTGAGTTGAGGCGTGTTTTTCGAACGAATTACCAAGGCGAGTTTTCCGGTGGACGCTGCT
>JAABUP010003158.1_pt1 | contig 29599 bp, 23 predicted proteins | sample 5559201 | NCBI WGS metagenome assembly JAABUP01 (sample SAMN10711887, study PRJNA513373) | rock metagenome | isolation source: Antarctica rocks | place: Antarctica | reverse complement strand
GCGCCGCCTGTTGCTGGAACAGGGCGTACAGCGCGTCGGGGCCGACAGCGTACAGGGCATCGAACTCGGCGCGGGTCATCTCCATGCCGCTAGTCTACCCGCGAATGGCCCTCCTGAACAGTTACGAAGAACGATTACTATAGAGCGCACGGAGCGTAGAGAGGATTTACGAAAGGAGGCCAAGAAAGCGGAGGAAGCTGTCCCTGGCGCGGGGATCCGGGGTTAAGCCGCCGGCTAAGGGCGGCGTCGCCGCCACGCAGTACCCATGAAGGGTATACTATCCCCCTCCGGGGACTGGGTTATCCTTGCTGCACCCCTATTCTCATACCGTTTTCCTATTCCATCCTTTTCTCTCGTCTCTGTCTGCGTCTCCGCGTCTCTGCGGTGATCACTCTTCTCTCTCGTTCCCCTCTGTGTCTCTGTGTCTCCTGTTTCGCCCTCTACTCAGCGGTCGAGCGTTTCGCTCCAACCACCCGCCTGCGCGACCAGATCGGGGCGCAGTTTGCGCGCGTCACGGAGGTAGATGTGCCGGATCTCCTTGGCGGTGCGCTCGGTGTTGACATGGAGGAGGATACGGATGCAGCGCGGGAGCGCGCCCGGCACCGCCATCTCGTGTGCGTTGAGCAGGGCGATATCGCTCCAACCCAACTCGCGCGCGGCGACCGCCGGGAAGGCGGCGTTCAGGTCCATCGTCGTGGTGAAGAGGATGCTGGCGACGCGATCGTGCTCGATATCGTTCGCCTCGACCAACGCTTGCAGGAGTTCTGCGGTCGCCTCGCGGATCGTCTCGGCGGTATTCGTCTCGACCGTTGTCGCGCCACGCACCCCACGGCAGAGCAGTTGCCCCATGATTCCCTCCCACCATCATCGTCCAATGGGGAGATCATGGCGGCAGCGGGGCGATTTGGCAAGCCCGCTGGGAAAGGACGTTGGCCTCAGAGACACAGAGCGCGCAGAAACGGGAAAGAGAGAACGCAGGAAGGAACATAGCCACAGAGCGCGCAGAGCGCACAGAGAACGAGGGAGAGAACAACGATTTGCAGCGGGGATAGTTTGGTATGGCGCTTGTGCCGGACGGTAGGGCGGTGAGGCGGGGGCAGACCCCCATCCCCTCGTTCTTCTCTCTTCCGTTCTCTGTACGCTCTGTGCGCTCTGTGGCTAATCGTTCTTTCTCTCTCGTGCTCTGCGTCTCTGTGTCTCTGAGGCGACCCCCGTCCCTTACCCCCGCACCTCGCGGATGTAGTCGGCGACGGCGGCGACGCGCTCGGGCAGGGGGCGGTCCTCGACCGTGCCGAGGCGGGTGAGGACCGCCGCACCGATGATCGCCCCCTCAGCCATCTGTCCGACCTGCGCCACATGCTCGGCCTTGGAGATACCGAAGCCGACGCAGAGCGGCAGATCGGTGTAGGTGCGGATCCGCGCCAGGTAGTCGGCGAGGCCATCTTGCAGCGCCGCGCGCGCCCCGGTGACGCCGGTGAGGGAGATGCAGTAGATGAAGCCGCTGGCCCGCGCCGCGACCTCCTTGATCCGCGACTCCGGGCTGGTCGGCGCGACGAAGAGGATGAAGTCGCGCTCGTGGCGGCGGCACGCCTCCACCACCTCGTCGCTCTCCTCGGGCGGCAGATCGGGGATGATCAGCCCATCGATCCCGGCGGCGGCGCAGTCGGCGACGAAGCGCTCGATGCCATAGCGCAGGATCGGGTTGAAGTAGCCCATCGCGATCAGCGGTGCCTCGACCCCCTCCGCGCGCAGTTGCCGCGCCACATCGAGGGTCGTGGTGGTGTTGACACCCTGTTCGAGGGCGTGCTGATTCGTGCGCTGGATCGTGACCCCATCGGCCAGCGGATCGGAGAAGGCCATTCCCAGTTCGAGCAGATCGGCCCCCGCCTCCACCATCGCCGGGACCGCCGCCAGCGTCGTCGCCACGTCGGGGTAGCCGACTGTCAGGTAAGGCATCAGCGCTGTGCGTCCCTCCGCCTTCAGGCGCGCGAAGGTCGCGGCGATCCGGCTCGGCTGCGGCGCAGTCTCTCCGCCTGGTTGGCTCTCGATCGTCTGTGTCATCGTGTGTCGCTCCTTTCAGACGCGCGGCGTGGCAGCCAGCGGGATTTCAGGGCCGCAGCGCTTGCATCACCGTACAGGGGTCACAGCCCCAGCGCCGCCATCACCGTATCGAGATCCTTGTCGCCGCGCCCGGAGAGATTGATCAGGATGATCTCCTCCTGCGGGCGCCCTACCGCCAGCTTCGCCGCGTAGGCGACCGCGTGGGCCGATTCGAGCGCGGGGATGATCCCCTCGGTGCGGCAGAGGAGTTGGAAGCCTTCGAGCGCCTCATCGTCGGTGATCGAGACGTACTCGGCACGCCCCATATCCTTGAGGTAGGAGTGCTCGGGGCCGACGCCGGGATAGTCGAGCCCGGCGGAGATCGAGTGCGCCTCTAGCACCTGCCCGTGCTCGTCCTGCAAGAGGTAGGAGCGCGAGCCATGCAACACCCCCACCTGCCCGGCGGTCAGCGAGGCCGAGTGCTGGCCGCTGGCGAGGCCGTGCCCCGCCGCCTCCACGCCGATCAGGCGCACCGACTCGTCGCCGAGGAAGGGGTGGAAGATGCCGATCGCGTTCGAGCCCCCACCGACGCAGGCGACGATATGATCCGGCAACCGCCCCAGTTGTTCCAGCGACTGCCGCCGCGACTCGTGGCCGATGATCGCCTGGAAGTCGCGCACCATGCGCGGATAGGGGTGCATCCCGACGACCGAGCCGATGATGTAGTAGGTGTTCGTGATGTTGGTGACCCAGTCGCGGATCGCCTCGTTGGTGGCGTCCTTCAGCGTGCGGCTGCCGGACGACACCGGGCGCACCTCCGCGCCGAGCAGCTTCATCCGCGCCACGTTCGGAGCCTGCCGGGCGATGTCAACCTCGCCCATGTAGACGACACAGTCCATGCCCAGCATCGCGCAGACGGTGGCCGTGGCGACCCCGTGCTGCCCCGCGCCGGTCTCCGCGATGATCCGCTGCTTCCCCATCCGCGCCGCGAGCAGCCCCTGACCGAGCGCGTTGTTAATCTTGTGCGCGCCGGTGTGGGCCAGATCCTCGCGCTTGAGGTAGAGCTGCGCGCCGCCGATCCGTTTCGACAGCGCCGCCGCGTGATAGAGGGGGGTCGGGCGACCGACGTACTCCGCCTCCAGGCGGGCGAACTCGGCCAGGAAAGCCGGATCCTGGCGCGCGGCATCGTAGGCCGCTTCCAGCTCGTCCAGCGCGCCCATCACCGTCTCCGGCGCGTACTTGCCGCCGAACTGCCCGAAACGCCCGCGCGCATCCGGCTCGGAGGTGAAGGGCGACTGCGCGGCTGCTGGCGTATCGAGGGACGCCTCGACCGCCGCGCGTTCTTCGTTGACCGCCTGCGACTGTGTCATGCCTGACTCCTGTCTTGCCCGGCGCGACGAAATGTATACTTCGCCGCACCCAACATATCCGCTATGGCTATCAATGACGCCCCCCCCATTCGTCACTCGTCATTCGTCATTATCCCAGTCCGACCGCCGTCTTCGCGCGCTTCAACGTCGCCTGCGCGATCGGCTCGACGCGCGCCGCGCCCCCGCGCAGCAACTCGTCCAGGTGGTCGGGGTTGGCGAGCAGTTCGACATACCGCTCCTGGATCGGGCGCAACGACTCGACCACCAGTTCGGCCAGCGCCTTCTTCAGATCGCCGTAGCCCTTCCCCGCGAAGCGCGCCTCGATCGCCTCGCGCGACTCGTCGGAGAGGAGATGATAGATCTCCAGGAGATTGTAGAGGCCGGGGCGGCTCTCGTCGAAGCGGACCTCACGCCCGGAGTCGGTCACCGCGCGCATGATCTTCTTGCGGTTCACCTCCGGGGGGGCGAGGAGGGCCAGTGTGCCGTCCGGCTCGCTCTTCGACATCTTGCGGGTCGGCTCGGTCAGCGACATGATCCGCGCGCCCTCCGCGCTGATGCTCGGCGCGGGGAGGACGAAGACCTCCCCGAAGCGGGTGTTGATCCGCTCCGCGACGTCGCGCGTCAACTCGATGTGCTGCTTCTGATCCTCGCCGACCGGCACGAGATTCGTGTCGTAGAGGAGGATGTCGGCGGCCATCAGCGCCGGGTAGGTGAAGAGGCCGGCGGAGGCGCGCTCCGTCCCCTCGCGCGCCGCCTTGTCCTTGAACTGGGTCATCCGTTCGAGCCAGCCCATCGGCGTGAAGCAGTTGAGGATCCAGGCCAACTCGGCGTGCGCGCTGATGTGCGACTGCACGAAGAGGGCCATGTGGGCCGGATCCAGCCCGGCGGCGAAGAGCCCCGCCGCGAGTTCGCGCGTGGAGTCGCGCAGCGCCACCGGGTCTTGCGGCACGGTGATCGCGTGCATGTCAACGATACAGAAGATCGAGTCGGCCTCGTGCTGCTGCACGACCCAGCGCTTGATCGCGCCGAGATAGTTGCCGATATGCAGCGCACCGCTCGGCTGGATGCCGGAGAAGATGCGCGGCTTCGCGCCGGTCTTCGCGGGGTTCGCCGGGGCGGTCACGGTGGCGGTGGTCATCGTCCTCGTGCTCCTCTCTGATCAGTCGTGAGTCGTGAGTCGTCGGTGGATAGTCGCTGTGCTTCGGGTGGCGTCGCCAATGGGGGTGCCAGCGTGCGCCGGTCGGGCGATCGTCGCGCCCGTGGTGGCGGGGGTGGCCGCGTGCGCCGTTCATGTCGCCGCCTCCCGCTCGCGATCCGCCGCACGCACCGCCGCGATGAACGCCCGCACCTTCGCGGGGTCCTTAAGCTTGTCGGTCTCCACGCCGCTGCTCACATCGACGCCGAACGGGCGGACCGCGCGGATCGCCGCGCCGACGTTCTCCGGCGTCAGTCCACCGGCCAGGAAGAGGGGACGGCGCGCGGCCAGCGCGGCGGCGACCTCCCAGTCGGCCCGCGCGCCAGTGCCGCCGTATGCCCCCGGTACATGCGCGTCGAGCAGGGGCAGCAGCGGGTGGCCGAGCGGTCCGCCGTCGCGACCGGCGAGGCGTGCGTCGGCGTCGGCCAGCGGCGCGTCGAGCGCGTCGGTGTCGGCCCCCGCCGCCACCCGCACCGCGCGCAGGGTCGGGCGCGCGAGCGCGATCAGGTCGGCGGACGATTCGGTGCCACTCAATTGGATCAGATCGAGCCCGATCTCATCCGCGATCGCGTTGATCCGGCTCGGAGCCTCGTTGACGAAGAGACCCGCGACCGGTAGGGTGTGCCCCGCCGCGCGGAGGGCACGCACGATGGTCAGCGCGGCGGTCGGCGAGACGGCGCGGTGGCTCTGGCGGTAGAAGACCAGGCTGAGCAGATCAGCCCCGGCCTCCGCCGCCGCAAGCGCGCTCTCCGACGTGCTGACGCCGCAGATCTTCACCAGTGTCATGCTCGCCCCAGCAACGCGCGGATCGCCGCGCCCCGGTCGGCGGCCTTGACCAGCGATTCGCCGACGAGGATCGCGTCGGTCCCCGCCGCCGCCAGCCGGGCTACGTCCGCCGCCGTCCCGATCCCGCTCTCCCCGACGATCGTCGTGCCAGCGGGGAGGGTCGGCGCGATCCGCTCGGTCGTCGCCAGATCGACGTGGAACGAGTGGAGATCGCGGTTGTTGACGCCGATCAGGGTCGCGCCCGCCGCGACCGCGCGCGCCGCCTCCGCCTCATTGTGGACTTCCACCAGCGCCGTCAGTCCCCATTCGCGCGCGGCGGCGTGGAGCTCGCGCAACAGTGCATCGTCGAGCATCGCCACGATCAGCAGGATCGCGTCGGCCCCGGCGGCGCGCGCCTCGGCGATCTGGTAGCGATCGAGGACGAAGTCCTTGCGGATGACCGGTCGCGGCGGCATGGCGGCGTGGGCCAGCGCCGCGACCGCGCGCAGATGATCGAGGCTGCCGCCGAAGAACGCCTCGTCGGTCAGGACCGAGAGGGCGTCCGCGCCCGCCGCCAGGTAGTCGCGCGCGATCGCCTCCGGCTCGAACGGGTCAATTAATACCCCTTTGGACGGGGACTTGCCCTTCACCTCTGCGATCAGCCGCATCCCCGGCACCGCGAGCGCCGCCGCGAAGTCCAGCGCGGGGGACTGCGCCGCCGCCTCGCGCACGACCTCCGCATAGGGGCGTTCTTGCGCTCGCGTCATGACCTCGCGCTCCTTGTGCGCGACGATCCGTCCCAAAAAGGTGCTGGCATTTGTCGTCTGGGTCATCGTCTCCTCCGTCGTGGGTCGCGCCGCTCAGGCGCGCGGGACGAGGTGCAGGCCACCCCGCTCCGTTGGTGTACTCGGTGCCTTCGTGGTCGGCGTCTCTTCCCCGAAGCTCTGCGTCAGGGCCACCAACTCAGCCAGCTTGCGTCGCGCCCCGCCGGAGACGAGCGCCTCCCGTGCCAGCGCGATCCCCGCGCCCCAGGTCGGCGCGACCCCGGCCACGTAGAGGACGGCGGCGGCGTTGAGGAGGACGACCCCCTGGCGCGGCCCGTTGCCGCCCGCGAAGATCTCGTTGATGATCCGCACGTTGTCCTCGACCGTGCCGCCGGTGATGTCGGCGGCGACCCCGCGCGTCAGCCCGAACTCCTCCGGTGTGACCTCGTAGGTTCTGATCGATCCCTCATCGCCGCGAACCTCGCAAACGAGCGTGGGGCCGCAGACGGAGACCTCATCGAGACCTTCCAGGCCGTGGACGAGGAGCGCGTGTCCTGTCCCCATCAGCGCCAGCGAGCGCCCGAGACGTTCCACCAGCGCCCGTTCCGGCACGCCGATCAGTTGTGCCTGCGCGCCAGCCGGGTTGGTCAGCGGGCCGAGCAGGTTGAAGACGGTGCGGATGCCGATCTCGCGGCGGGGTGGCCCGGCGAAGCGCATCGCGGGGTGGAAGGAGGGGGCGTACATGAAGCCGATCCCGATCTCCTCCACACAGCGCGCGACCTCCCCCGGCGTCGCCTCGATCCGCACGTCGAGCCCTTCGAGGACATCGGCGCTGCCGCAGCGACTCGACGCCGAGCGGTTGCCGTGCTTCGCCAGCCGCGCCCCCGCCGCCGCCGCGACGATCGCCGCCGCCGTGGAAATGTTGAAGGAGTTGCTGCTGTCGCCGCCGGTGCCGCAGCAATCGACGACCCGCATCTCGGGCGGCAGCGGGACATGAAGCGCTTTGTCACGCATCACCTCCGCAAAGCCCGCGATCTCCTCGTCGGTCTCGCCGCGCATCCGCAGCGCCGTGACGAGCGCGCCGAACTGCGCGCCGGTCGCGCCGCCGGTCATGATCTCGTCCATCACTCCGCGCGCTTCCTCGCGGCTCAGATTCCCACCCTCGATGATCGTCCGCAGCGCCTCTTTGATCATGGATGCCTCCGTATTGAGTCGGCAGTCGGCAGTCGGCAGTAGTTAGCGTGTTGCCGTTAACGCCTGCTGCACGGGCGCTTCTGAACTGTCTATCCCGTTCTCTTTCTGCCGACTGCCGACTGCCGACTGCCGACTCAAGAAATTCCTGAGCATCTCCCGGCCATGCTCGGTCAGGATCGCCTCCGGGTGGAACTGGACCCCTTCCACGTCGTAGTCGCGGTGGCGCAGGCCCATGATGATGCCATCGCTCGTCTCGGCGGTGATTTCCAGGCAGTCGGGCAGCGTCTCGCGCTCCACGATCAGGGAGTGGTAGCGGGTCGCGGTGAAACCCTGCGGCACATCCGCGAAGACCCCTCGCCCGTCATGGTGGATCGCCGAGAGCTTGCCGTGCATCACGACCGGGGCGCGGACGACCGCGCCACCGAACGCCGCGCCGATCGCTTGATGCCCGAGGCAGACCCCGAGGATCGGCGTCTTGCCGGCGAACTCGCGGATCACCTCCACCGAGATCCCCGCTTCCTGCGGTGTGCAGGGGCCGGGCGAGATCACGATCCGCTCCGGCGCGAGCGCGGCGATCTCCGCCGTGGTGATCGTGTCGTTGCGGCGCACCTCCACCGCCGCGCCCAACTCGCAGAGATATTGGTAGAGGTTGTAGGTGAAGGAGTCGTAGTTATCGATCAGCAGAATCACGCCATCCCTCCGGTCTGGGAAGTACGAAGTACGAACGACGAAGTACGAATGAGCGGCGGGGGTGTTTTTCGGTGCATCGTGCTACCGCCCTTCGTACTTCGTACTTCGTCGTTCGTACTTCATCCGCCCTCGTCGTTGACCAACTCCTCGGCCAACTCGACCGCGCGCAGGGAGCCACCGAGCTTGTGGAAGCACTCGGCGTACTCGCGCGCGGGCTCGCTGTCCGCCACGACGCCCCCGCCCGCCTGCATCGAGACGATGCCATCCTTGATCACCATCGTCCGCAGGGTGATCGCCGTGTCGAGCGCGCCATCGAAGCCGATGTAGCCGACCGCCCCGGAGTAGGGGCCGCGCCGGTCGCGCTCCAACTCCCCGATGATCTCCATCGCGCGGATCTTCGGCGCACCGGAGACGGTCCCGGCGGGGAAGCAGGCGCGCAGGGCATCGACGCCGCTGAGTTCGGGGCGCAACGTCCCCTCCACATTCGACACGAGGTGCATGACGTGGGAATAACGCTCCACCGTCAGCAGCTTCGGGACGCGCACCGTGCCGGGGACCGCCACGCGCCCGACATCGTTGCGCCCGAGATCGACGAGCATGATGTGCTCGGCGCGCTCCTTCTCGTCGGCCAGCAGTCGCGCCTCCAACGCCCGGTCCTCCGCCTCGTCCGCCCCACGCGGATAGGTCCCGGCGATCGGATGGTTCGTCACCGTGCCATCCTCCAGGCGCACCAGCAGCTCCGGCGACGCCCCGACGATCTGGAAGTCGCCGAACTGGAGGAAGTACATGTAGGGGGAGGGATTCACGGCGCGCAACGCGCGGTAGATGGTGAAGGGATCGGCGGCGGTCGGGCGATCAAGTCGCTGCGAGAGGACAACCTGGAAAATATCCCCCGCCGCGATGTACTCCTGCGCCCGGCGTACCTTCGCCTCGTACTCGGTCTGGGTGGTATTGTGGCGCGGCGTGGCGTCGAAATATTCGGGGTGCTGGTTGGCGAGCGTGGGTGGCGCGAGCGGCGCGCGCAGGCGGGCGATCAGCGCCGCGATCTTCTCCTCGGCGCGCGCGTAGGCCGCCGCGACGTCGCCTCCGGTGCCGTCCGGCAGGACGTGGGCGATGACCTTGACGCGGCGCTGGACGTGATCGAAGACGAGTAGCGAATCGGCAAGGAGGAAGGTGCCATCGGGCAGGCCGAGCGCGTCGTTGGCCGGGACCGGCAGGCGCTCGAAGTAGCGCACCGCCTCGTAGCCGAGATAGCCGACCGCGCCGCCGCTGAAGCGGGGCAATCCGGCGATCGGGGCGGGGCGATACGCCGCCAATTCCTCGGCCAGGGCGACCAGCGGATCGGCGAAGGGGCGGCTTGTCGTCGTCCCATCCGCGTCGCGACGGGCGAGGGTGCCATTGTGCAGGCGGAGGGTGCAGAGGGGATCGGCCCCGATGAAGGAGAAGCGCGCCACGCGCTCGCCCCCCTCGACGCTTTCCAGGAGGAAGCCCTGGCGCTCCGGGCCGACGACCTTGAGGTAGGCGGAGACGGGGGTCTCCAGATCGGCGAGGATCTCGCGGTAAATCGGGACGCAGTTCGCCCCGCGCGCCGCGATCAGCGCCTCAACCTCGGTGAGGCTCGGCTTCAGCGCGCCCTGTCCCGTCGGTGTCCCGCGTCGTTCGACCATAACCGCCATCGCCAGCCCTCCTGACCGGGCCGCGCGAGCCGGTAGAATGGCCGCGCGGCGGGCAACAAAAAACCCTCGTCCGCCAGGGACGAGGGAATCGCTTCCACCCGTGGTACCACCCTTTTCGTGACGCTCTCGCGATGCGCCACACTCTACTAGGTACGGGCCAGATCGTGATCTGCCGATACCCGGCTCCCTGATAACGGTGGAGTGTCCGGCGACGCCTACTTGCGGGAACCATAAGCAGCTGCTCTGGCTCGACCAACGTTCGGGTCGCGACTCGCGGAGCCATTCACCACTCGCGCCAGTATCGGCTTGCACCAACCGCCGACTCGCTGTACCGCGCTTGAGGGGCTACTCGTTCCGTTCCGTGTCGTTCGTCTCTATTCATCTGGTGCCAAATCTAGCACGCGCGCACGAAGGCGTCAAGGTGCGTTATTCGCGGCGCATAAGTGTGTAGGGCGATGGAAGCACGATGAAGCGGTAAGGCCCCCCGTGCTGTGAGACGCGAGAGGGGGCGGGGCAATTGCCCCGCCCCCTCTTTGCTCGTGTGTGCTGCGCGCGATTAGTGAATCCAGACCGGGGTGCCGACCGAGGCCCAATCGTAGATCCACTTCGCTGCCCAGACCGGGGCACCGACACAGCCGTGGCTGCTCGCCACCCTGCCGAAGTTGTTGTTCCAGTAGTTGCCGTGGATCGCGTCGCCATTGTTATCGAAGTACATCACCCACGGCACATCCGGCTGGAAGTAATACTGCGGGCTCCCCTTCGGTCCGCCCCCCTCCATGTCCTGCGACTCAAGGAAGGTGTGGATGTGGAAGGTTCCCTTCGGCGTCTCCCAATCGGGGCGCCCGCTGCTGACCAGCACATCGAAGATCACCGCACCATTTTCCCAGACGTAGAGGTGCTGCTGATCGATGTTCACCTCGATGTAGGCGTTGCCGAGATCGGGGCGCGGTGCCTGTGCCCTCGGAGCCGGGGTGGCAGTCGGTGGAACCGGGGTGGCGGTCGGCGGGAGCGGGGTCGGCGTGGCGAAGAGCGCCTCGTCATAGCTCGGCACGTTCGCTGGCTGCGGGAGCGCCGCCGTGTTCAGCTTCTTCTCCTGGGCCATCTGCGAGCCGAGGAGGCCGAGCAGGACGTTGTATGGTGCCGCGTTCTCGGGGTGCAGCTCGAAGCGATTGCGCTCGAAGTACTGCACGGTATACATCTTGCCGTCGCTGGCCTTTTCCTGGAATGGCTCGCTCAGCGGATAGCCGAACTGGTCCAGGGCACCGTGCGCGTTGTAATACTCCAGGAATGCACTCGCCACCGAGTGTTGCGTCTCCGGGAAATACTTCCCGCCAGCCGGGGTTTTATCCTCGGTAATCTTGTCCATCGCCGGCTGGATGACGACCTTCTGGGCGTTGTTACGCCCGAGCTGGCCGAGGATGATGTCCCACGGCGCGGCGTTCTCCGGGTGGCTTTCCAGGCGGGCACGTTCGAAATATTGGACGGTGTAGGTATTACCGTCCAGGTCGCTCTTCTCCTGCATCGCCTCGGTGATCGGGTAGCCGTAGACCGCCAGACCCCCGTGCGCGCGCCAATACTTCAGGAATGGGGCACCGACCTGATGACCGGTCTGCGGAAAGAACACCGTGTCCGGGGCCGCCGCCCCGACGCGCGCGATCGGCACCATCAGCGCCGCCAGCGCCACGATTAAGAGACCAGCTAGCCAGCGTTTCATGCGGATCGCCCCCCTGTTTCTCGGACAGCAGCCACCGTGACAACCAACGTTAACAACGTCTGGTGACGCGAAAAGTTCTCCTTGTCTCGTCAACGAGAATGTAACATGCCGCGATCCTCCCGGCAAGTGTTTTAAGGCGCATTCGTACGGCCTTTGCCGTGCCATTCTGGCAACTCCGCCGCGCCAACGCTGTATGTCAGAGTATCGTGCAGGGGACGATTTTGCTACGATGAGCGCGGTGAGAACAACAGGATCGTCAAGATCGCGTGGAAGGAGCGTGCCGATGCCCGATTTCCCGATCGTCGATACCCATGTCCATCTTTGGGCTCCGGGACATTTTCGGATGCCCTGGCTCGATGGCAATGCCCTGCTCGATCGCCCTTACGGCCTGGCCGAGTATCGGGAGCACACCGCCGGGAGCGACATTGCCGCGTTCGTCTACCTTCAGGTCGATGTCGACCCTGCCTATGCCCTGCTGGAAGCCGATTGGGCGCTCGCCCGCGCGGCGGAGGAGCCACGTCTGCGCGGCATCGTCCCCTGGGCACCGCTCGAATTCGGCGAGCAGGCGCGCGCCTTCCTGGCGGCGCTCGTCGCGCGCGGTCCGCTGATCAAGGGGATACGGCGGATCGTGCAGAGCGAGCCCGATCCCGACTTCTCGCGCGGGGAGCGCTTCGTGGCGGGGACACGATTGCTCGCGGAATATGGCCTCTCGTGCGATCTCTGCATCAATCACACGCAACTCCCCGCGACGATCGCGCTGGTCGCGGCGTGCCCGGCGGTGTCGTTCGTCCTCGATCACATCGCCAAGCCCGCGATCGCCACAGGGGAACTCGATCCGTGGCGCGCGGGGCTGGCTGCGCTGGCTGCGTTGCCGAATGTGCAGTGCAAGGTCAGCGGCCTGGTGACCGAGGCCGATCGCGAGCGCTGGACCGCCGACGATCTCGCGCCCTACGTCGCGCACGTCCTGGCGGTCTTCGGTGAGGATCGGGTGATGTTCGGCGGCGACTGGCCGGTGGCGCTCGGCGCGAGCCCCTACCCGCGCTGGGTCGAGACGCTCGACACGCTCACGGCGCACCTCACGCCAGTGGCGCGGCGCAAGCTCTGGTCCGACAATGCACGCCGTTTCTATCGGTTGTGAGTGGGCGGCGAACGGGCGAGTGGGGACGTTGGCCGCAGGGACGCAGAGACACAGAGAACGGAAGAGAGGGGGACGAAAGGAAGAGGGGGCGGTTAACAGGAGACATAGAGATACAAAGAGGGATGGAAGGAGAAGGATTCGGGTGCTCCGGTCCGCGTAGGTAGACTTCGTGGCGAAGCCTTCAGCCGGGAGTGGCTGCCCTTCATGGGTGCAGTGTGCCCTTCATGGGGAGTGGCTGCCCTCCGGGGTACCTCGGTCCAACGGCAACCCACGTAGGCGGTGGCGTTGCTGAAACCCTCACCCCGCCGCCTGCGGGTGGCACCACCGCCCAGGGGGCACCCGCCCATCCGAGGAGCGGGGGAAGTGCTATTGTAGGGTTGTGGGCTGCTGCGTTGGCGGGGGGCGCTGCGCGCATGGCGGCACCGTCCCCCTCAAATCATATCCCTCTCTCCCTCGTTCTCTGCGCGCCCGCCCCTCTCTGTGTCTCCTGTTCCGTCCCCATTCGTCTCTCGTCATTCTCTGTGTCTCTGCGTCTCTGCGGCGACCCCCGTCCTCTCTACTGGCCTACTCGCCTACTCCGCCCACTCGCCCTACTCGATCAGGTGCGGCACGAACTGGCTGAGGTTGTCGGTGATCAGGGTGTCCGATTCGCGGATGCCCATCCCGGCGGCCTCGCCGTCGATCACCCACGCGCCGAGCACCGGATAGCGCCCATCGAAGTCGGGCAGGGGGGCGTACTGCTGGTAGACGAACCCTTCCTCGCCGTAAGGACCGGGCGTGCCGAAGCGATTGCCGGGCGTGACGATCTCCACGTTCGCCCCCTCGCGCCCGAGGATCGGCTTGCGGACATAGGAGGTCAGGTAGCCCGAGCTCGGGAGAAAGGCCGGGAGCAGGTTGGGGTGCTGCGGGTAGCGCTCCCAGAGGAGAGCGAGGATCGCCTTGTTGGCGAGCAGGCACTTCCAGGTCGGCTCGATCCAGCGGGTCTGCTCCAGATTCGTGAGCGCGCGCACGCCGAAGCGGTCGCCGAACAGCCACTCCCAGGGATAGAGCTTGAAGAGATTGGTGATCGCCATCTTGTCCTGATCGACGAAGCGCCCGGCGGCGAGATCCCAGCCGATCTCCTCCATCGTCAGCGTCGCGGTCGCCAGCCCGGCCTGATTCGCCGTCTCCCGCAGATAGGTCACGGTCATCAGGTCTTCGCCGCTCGTCTCTTCTTCCGTGTAGGCGAAGTGGACCAGTCCCCCGGCGAGGCGATGGGAGTGACGCTTCCAACAGGCGATCAAGCGCTCGTGGAGGGAGTTCCACTGATCGCGCCCCGCATGGGTCTCGCCGAGCCAATACCATTGGATGGCCGCCGCTTCGAGGAGCGCGGTGGGGGTATCACCGTTGTATTCGAGGAGTTTGGCGGGGCCGTGCCCGTCGTAACAAAGATCGAAGCGCCCGTAGAGGGAGGGTGAATCTTCCTCCCAGGTCCGCTCGATCGCGGGCCACGCCAGCTCGGGGACGTGGAAATCGCGGTAGCGGCGCTGACTGATCACGTACTCGACCGTGTCCAGGCACATCTGGTGGAGTTCCTGCGTGACGCGCTCCAACTCCAGAATCTCGTCCAGTCCGAAGCTGTAGTAGGCCGATTCGTTCCAGTAGGGGCGCGTCGTGCCATCGGGCAGGGTGGTGGTGTTATAAATCAGACCTTGCTCGCGCACGATGCGCTCGAAGTCGGGGCGCGGCGTGGCGGTGCGACGCTGCATCTTTAGCTCCCACCGCTGCTGCTGCTTCCGCCACTGCTGCTACTCCCACCGGACTTGCCGCCGCTGCTGCTCCCGCTGCTACTGCTGCCGGACTTCCCCCCGAAGCCGCCGGTATCGACACCGCCGGTGGTGCTGCCGGTCTTGACGCCGCTGCTGCCGCTGCTGCCACTGCTAGCCGGGCGGTAATTCGCCGGTGGATCATACGAGCCGCCGATGACGCGCCCGCTCGAAGTGCTGCCGCCGTAATACCAGCGATACGGGTAGCTACTACTCGTGGTTCCGGGGCGGGGGAAACTGCTCGCGCCCGGCGTCGTCAGGCACTGCGCCTCCGTCGCCACCTGGCCGAAGTCGTCCACGCACTGCCGCTGGACCGTCTGGGCTGCGCTCGTGCCGCAGCCGCTCAGGGTGAAGGCGAGCGCGCCGACCAGGCCGAGATTCACGGCGGCGGAGCGCATTCGTCGTGTGGGATCTGCTGCCATCGCTAAACCTCTTCGGAAGACATTGTCCGACCAATGCCAGCGTGCATTGGCCTGTGAGCATCCATGAGACACCGCCTGTACGGCGTGCCTGAAGATGATCGCTGGTTAATCATATGTCAATGAGGAGCGTGGCGTTTCGGTGGTGGGGCGTGAGCGCAGCTGATGTGGGGATGCCGGGGAGCGCAGGCGGCGCCCCCCGGCGCGGTGATTAGGCCATCGCCTCGCGGATCGCGCTGGCGAGGTAGCGCGCCCCGGCGTGGCAGTTCTCCTCGGACTCGTAGCTATAGGCGAGGCGGATGTAGCGATCCGCGCCACCATTGGGCATGAAGTTGTTGCCCGGCACATAGCCGACGCTCGCTTCGCGCGCGAGGGCGCTGAGCTTCTGCGTGTCGGTCGCCTTCGGGAGCTTGATCCAGATGAAGAAGCCCCCGGCTGGGCGGCTGATCTCGGCGTCGGTCCCGTCCAATACCTCATCGAGCCCCTGGAGCATCGCGTCGCGCTTGCTGCGGTAGACATCGATCAGCTTGGCGACATGCTCCTGCATGTGGTCGCGCATGTAGTAGGTAGCAACGCGCGAGGTGAACGGGGCCACGCCGCCGCCGAAGTTGAAGGCTTGCAGGGAGGGGAGGATCGCCTTCGGCGTCAGGAGCCAGCCGAGGCGCATCCCCGCGCCGAGGGTCTTGGAGAAGGTACCCGCGCGGATCACGCCGTCGCTATCGCCGAGCGCGTAGAGGGAGGGGAGGGTTTCGCCCTCGAAGCGCAACTCGCCGTAGGCGTCGTCCTCCAGGATCATCGTGCCGTATTCCTGCGCCAGGGCCACCAGCGCCTTGCGCCGCGCGATCGTGGCGGTCGGCCCGGCGGGGTTGTGGAAGGTCGGCAGGGTATAGATCAGCTTGCAGGCGCGGCCCGCGCGGCGCAACTCCTCTAACTTCTCGCGCACCGCCTCGACCACGATCCCCTCGTCATCGACCGGCACGCCGTGCAGGTCGGCCCCGTGCCGCCGCAGGGCATTGAGGGTGCCGGAGAAGGTCGGCGCCTCGCAGATCACCGCGTCGCCGATGTCCACGAAAGCGCTGATCACCAGCGAGAGGGCGTGGCCCGAGCCATTGGCGACCAGGATGTTGTCCGGGTCGACCTTCAGACCCTCGAAGAGCTCGTGCTTGTGCGCGATCAACTCCCGCATGCCACGATAGCCAAGCGCCTCGCCGTAGGTGAGCGCCTGTGCACCCTCGGCGGCCATCATCTTCCCGGCCGCCTCCACGATGGCATCGTAGGGGAACGACCCCGGATCGGGCTTGCCGCCGCCGAACTCGTACTTCGTCGATACCGTCGGCCAGACGCCGCTGGTCGTCTGCCGCCCGAGCTGGGCGCGCGACGAAAGGAGCTGCTCGAACCGGGTCGCGAACGTGGCGCTCATCGAAATGCCCTCCTGTCTGACGAGTGGTTGGGTGATCTGTCCAATGCCGGGCAGTATACCGCAGTGTGGGCGGGTCGTGGTTATGCCATTGCGCGCATGAGGTTCCGGGGTTGAAATACCCATGAAGGGCACAATGTACCCCGGAGGGCAGCCGCTACCCATGAAGGGCACACTGCCCCGGCCAGGGGCCTGCGGCGTCGCTAAGACATCGCTATCCGCCTCTCTCAGAAGCGATAAGCGTCAGAAATGGCGCTGCCCCCGCTCCTCGGTCGGGCGGGTGCCCCGGAGGCATTGCGCCCTTCATGGGTGGGAGCTACTGCCCGCCATGCCCCGCCCACCCCACAACAAGACCCTTCTCCTTGATAGGGAGAGGGGTGCCGCCCGCAGGCGGCGGGGTGAGGGCTGTTTCCAACCGTAGATTGCCGTTGGGCTGGAGCCCTGGCTGGATGGCCTCCGGCCACGAAGTCCGCCTACGCGGACTGGACTCTCCACAGGCTCCTGTCCAGTCCACAAAAGCGGTCCCCTCCCCCAATGCGGGAGAGGGGACCGCTCGATACGACGCGGAGCGACAAGTGCCCCTTACACGTTCGCGGTCGCGCCGTGGCAGTTCTTGTACTTCTTGCCGCTGCCGCAGAAGCAGGGATCGTTGCGCCCGATCTTTTGCTGCATCTTGGCCGGGGCGCGCTTCGGGCGCTTCTCCTCGCCATCGTCGCTGCGGTTGGCGACCGCCTCGTCCATCGCGCGCGGGCGCATCGGGCGGACGATCTCCACATGGTAGATCTGGTGCGTGATGTCGTGCCGCAAATTCACCAGCAGCGACTGGAACATCCGATAGCCTTCGGTCTTGTAGGCGATCAGCGGATCTTTCTGGGCGTACGCCTGGAGGCCGATCCCCTGGCGCATCTCGTCCATGCTGGTCAGGTGATCGATCCAGAGACGATCGGTGGTGCTGAGGAAGACCAGGCGCTCGACCTGACGCATCAGCTCCTCGCTGAGCTTCTCTTCCTTCTGATCGTAGGCGGTGTCGGCCAGTTCGGTGAAGAAGCCGACCAACCCCTCCCGGTCGTAGTTTTCCAGCCCCTCCGGCGTCAGGTCGCGCACGCTCTCGGGCGGCAGGATCTTGGCCGCCGCTTGCAGGATCGCCGGGAAATCGGGCTCCGCGTTGCGCTCCTGCGGCCAGTTGGCCCCGATGATGTCGTCGGATTCCTCGGCGACCATGTCGAGGATGCGGTCGCGCAGCGGCTCCCCGGCGATGACCTTGCGGCGGTCGGAGTAGATCACCTCGCGTTGCTTGTTCATCACGTCGTCATACTGGACGACGTGCTTCCGCATGTCGAAGTTGTAGCCCTCGACTTTCGTCTGCGCGCTCTCGATCGAGCGGGAGATGATCCCCGCCTCGATCGGCGTATCCTCGTCGAGCCCGAGGCGCCCCATGACGCCCTGGATGCGATCGGAGCCGAAGCGGCGCATCAGCTCATCTTCGAGGGAGACGTAGAAGCGACTGGAACCGGGATCGCCCTGGCGACCGGCACGACCGCGCAACTGATTGTCGATGCGGCGCGACTCGTGGCGCTCGGTGCCGACGATGTGCAGGCCACCCTTATCGGCGACGCCGGGGCCGAGGAGGATGTCGGTGCCGCGCCCGGCCATGTTGGTGGCGATCGTCACCGCGCCCGGTTGCCCGGCCTCGACGACGATCATCGCCTCTCGCTCGTGCTGCTTGGCGTTGAGGACGGCGTGCTCGATCCCGGCCTGGTTGAGCTTCTTGCTCAGGCGCTCGCTCGTCTCGATCGAGGTGGTGCCGACGAGGACCGGTCGCCCGATCTCGTGCATCTCCTCGACCTCGCGGACAACCGCGCGGAACTTCGATTCCTCGTCCTTGTAGATCTGGTCGGCGTAATCCTCGCGGACCGCCGGGCGGTTCGTCGGGATCGGCACCACTTCGAGATTGTAGATCGCGGCGAACTCCTCCGCCTCGGTCTCGGCGGTGCCGGTCATCCCGGCCAGTTTCTCGTACATGCGGAAGAAATTCTGGAAGGTGATCGTCGCTAGCGTGACGTTCTCACGCCGGACGCGCACCCCCTCCTTCGCCTCGACCGCCTGGTGCAGCCCCTCGCTCCAGCGGCGACCGGGCATCTTGCGCCCGGTGAACTCGTCCACGATCACCACCTCGCCATCCGGCTCGATGATGTATTCCTTGTTGATCTGATAGAGCGCCTTTGCCTTCAGCGCGTTCTCCAGGAAGTGGACGAGATCGTTGTAGCGGTCGTCGTAGAGGGACGCGCCATCCGGCAGGCCGAGCAGTTGCTCGACCCGGTCGATCCCCTCGTCCGTCACCTGGACCGTCTTGCGCTTGACATCGACCTCGTAGTCGCGTTCCTGGCGGAGCTGCTTGACGAGTTGCGAGAACTGATAGTAGCGGTCGGTCGCCTCTTCGGCGGGACCGGAGATGATCAGCGGCGTGCGCGCCTCGTCGATCAGGATGTTGTCCACTTCATCGACGATCGCGTAGTAGAGCGGGCGCTGCACCGTCTGCGCAATATCCACCACCATGTTGTCGCGCAGATAGTCGAAGCCGAACTCGTTGTTGGTGCCGTAGAGAATGTCGGCCCCGTACGCCTCGGAGCGCTCGACCGGTCGCCAGTGGTTGAGGCGATCGTCGCCGTGCGGCGTGGGATCCTCGAAGGTGGGATCGTAGATGCCGCCGAACTCGTGGCTGATCACACCGACGCTGACCCCGAGCGCGTGGTAGACCGGCCCCATCCAGCCGCCGCCGAGGCGCGAGAGATAGTCGTTGGGGGTGACGAGGTGGACGCCCTTGCCGGTGAGCGCGTTGAGGTAGAGCGGCAAGGAGGCGACGAGCGTCTTCCCTTCGCCGGTCCGCATCTCGGCGATCCTGCCGGTGTGGAGGACGATACCGCCCGTCAGCTGGACGTCGAAGTGCCGCTGCCCATTGGTGCGCTTGCTCGCCTCGCGGACGGCGGCGAATGCCTCCGGCAGGAGGTCATCGAGGGTTTCCCCCTGCGCGAGCCGCTCCTTGAACGAGAGCGTCTTCGCGGCGAGTTGATCGTCGTTGAGCTTCGTGAATTGTGGCTCCAGATCGTTGATCTTCGTGATCTGGCCGCTGATCTCTTTAAGGGTCCGGCTCGTCGTATCGCCGAAGACCTTGGTGAGGAACTTACGCATGAATCGGACTCCCTAAGTGAACCGCTCGCCCGCCCCGATGTGCCGCTGCGGTGCGGGGCGCGAGCGGGCGGACGCGGCGCGTGGGTCGGCTAAACATGGCATTAAGCATACTACAGCGCGTCGCAAGCGGGCAGTAGCCCATGCGGCGCGCGGATCGTGTCCTTTTGTATAACGCACCAATACCCCCCAACGATTTCCGCAGAGCGCCGCAGAGCGCATGGAATGTCGCCGTAGCGGCGCGAATAGATGCGCCCGCCGTCCGCCGCGCGTGGCCGGAGACCGAAGGCACCTCGTATCCAGTCGCGTGGGGCACCCTGTGCCGGGCCTCATGCGCGGGCTCGAATCAGCCCAACTCGCGCAGATAGGCGTAGGTGTAGATGCCGGTGTCGTGGCCGTCCGCCCAGATCGGCATGATCGCGTAGCGCCCGACCTGGCGCAGATCTTCAAGCTCGGTTTCCTGCGGTTGCAGGCGATCGATCTCGTCCAGGCGACCGGGACGCCCCATCTCGCCGCGACAGTGGGCGCAGGGGCAGGCCCAGCGCAGTTGCTCGAAGTCGTAGACACTCTCGTGCCCATCGGTCCACTCGATCCGCAGGAGTCGCGTATCCACGTCGGCGGTGATCGTGCCTGGCTCCGGTGTCAACCCGCTCATGCTCCCCTTTGTTCTTCTGTGTACGCCACGCCGCGCAACCGTCGCGCGATCAGGCGCGCGGCCTCCGGTCCCTCGTGGCGGCTCACCAGATAGATTTGTCCCCGCGTCGTGCGGTGCGTGCCGACGAAATAGAGGCCCGGCTCGGTTGGGCTCGCCACCCCCTCCGCCGGGATCAGCGTCGCCGGATCGGCGGCGAGCAGGCGGAGGAAGTCGACCGCTGGGTCGTAGCCGGTCGCCAGCAGGATCGCGTCGCACGGTGCGCTCGTCCCATCGCTGAATTCTACCCGTCCGGGCGCGAGCCGTGCGACGCCGCCGCGCACCGTGATTTGCCCGCGCCGGATCCGGTCGAGCACGTCCAGGCCGATGACCGGCACCTGGGACAGGGTGGGGTAGGGCGCTTTGGGGACGCCGACGCGCGCGAGGCGGCGCGTACCCTGTGCGTCGGTGCGAGCCGCGAGCCGTCTGGCGAGGCGGCGTGGCAGGCGGCGCACGATGAAACCGAGGTATTGGATCGGCAGCACACCGAGATAGTCGCGCGGCACGACGTTGATACCGGAGCGGATCGCCAGGATGACCGCGCGCCCGGCGTCGGCCAGTTCCACGGCGATCTCGGTCCCGGAGTTGCCCGCTCCGACTATCAGCACGCGCTGCCCGGTCAGTGAGTCCGGGTTACGGTACTCCGCCGCGTGCCGGATCGGGCCGCCGAACGAGTCCTCACCCGGCAGCGCGGGACGGACCGGGTTGTCGAACGAGCCGCTCGCCACGACCACGGCCGGGGCGTGGCGGACCTGCTGGTCGGTCGTCACGCGCCAGCCGCCGTCCGGCGCGCGCTCCACCGCGACGACGCGCTCGTTCGTGGAGACGGCGAGGTCGAGCCGACGTGCGTATTCGCGGTAGTAGCGCACCAGCGCGTCGCGGCCCACATAGAGGGGGTAGCCGCGTCCGAATGGCACGTTCGGCAGGTTGGAGAGGTGCTTGCCGGTGTGCAGGCGCACCCGGTCGTAGTAACGCGCCCAGGAGTGTGCCACGTCCGGCCCCTGCTCCAGGATGCGCGCCGCGATCCCGCGTCGTTGCAGGCACCCCGCCGTCGCCAGCCCGGCAGGGCCACCGCCGATGATCAGCACTTCCTCGTTCGTGGTGGACATGGGAGCCTCCGATGGGATAAGGACGTGGGCTGCAGAGACGCAGAGACACAGAGAACGGGAGAAAGAAGAAGGGACGGAACAGGAGACACAGAGGCACGGAGGACGGAAGGGAGAAGAGGACGAGAAATGGTTGGACGGGCGAAGGATGGAATATAGGTCAGCATCCTTCTGCCGACTGCCGACTGCCGACTGCCGACTGCCGACTGCCGACTGCCGACTGCCGACTGCCGACTGCCGACTGCCGACTACGGCGCAGGCGGCGGGAGTTGCTTCACCAGTTTGACGCTCTCTTCGGCGTAGCCCAGGTGATCGTAGAAGCGGCGGGCGTGGGTGTTCGGTGCGCCGGTGTCGAGCTCGATCGCCGGGAGCCCCTGCGCGGTGGCCCACGCCTCCGCCGCCGCGAGCAACGTGCGCCCGCGCCCCGCGCCCTCCGCCTCGGTGGCGACGATCAGTTCCCCGACGTAGGCACGTTCCTGGCCGCTGAAATGGACCTGACGCGCGACGCTCACGAAGCCGAGCGGCTGCCCCTGCCCGCCCTCGGCGACGAAGGCCGCGCGCTCCGGGCCGATTCCGGCGACCGCGTCGGCGATCCACCCCCGCGCCGCAGCGAGGATCGCCGCCTCATCGAGCCACGGCGCGATCCCGACGAGCAGCCGTGGGGCCAGCGCCAGCACCGCCTCGCGATCGGCGGGCGCATACGGGCGCACCCACGCCGCAGAAGGCCGCTGCTCGGCAGTTGGCCCCACCTCTTCCTTCATCTTCCCTCCCTCCAATACGTATTGTGCTTACGCAGTTGAACGTGGATTCGAGCCGAAATCGCGCCTGATTCGTGCTCAACTGCGTAAGTTCTAACGTATTGTGCTTACGCCCCTATTCGTGATGTTTAGACTAATCGGCGAGCGGCGCTCCGCGTCACCGCGCGCCCCGCACGTCGGCATAGTACGAACGCCACAAACGCCCGCCCACGCGGGGTCGCGACACCGCCGCTTCGTCTAACCCCCCCTCCGAGGGCCGCGCTCGGGCCGCGAGTGGGCGTTGCGGGACAGGCTACCACCTCCTGATCGGCGGATAAATAGTCTCAACAGCACTATTCGCTACCCCTCGATAATCGTCCCCTCTCCCCTCGTCCTCTGTGTCTCTGTGCCTCCTGTTCCGTCCCCTTTCTCTACGTTCTTCTCTGCTTCTCTGTGTCTCTGAGGCGACCTCGTTCCCCGTCCCCCTACAGATGGTCGCGGAAGTACTCCGTCAGCCGCGCCTCCTGGTATTCGAGGCCGCGCGCGTCGCGCGGCATGTGGCGCTCTTCCGGGAAGACCACGAGATCGTATTCCTTCCCGGCGGCGCTGAGGGCGTCGAGCAGGCGCGCGGTGTGGCGGAAGTGGACGTTCTCATCGATCATGCCGTGGATCAGCAGCAGTTTGCCTTGTAACGCCGCCGCGTGGGTCAGCGGCGAACTGTCCCGATACCCGGCGGCGTTCGTCGCCGGATCGCCCATGTAGCGCTCGCTGTAGTGGGTGTCGTAGCCATCCCAGTGCGTAACCGGTGCGCCCGCCACGCCCACCGTGAAGACATCCGGCGCGCGCAGCAGCGCCATGCAGGTCATGTAGCCGCCATAGCTCCAGCCGTAGATACCGACCCGACCCCTATCCGCGTAGGGCTGCTGCCCGAGCCACCGCACCCCGGCGACCTGATCCGCGACCTCGATCCGCCCCATGTCCCCCGCGATCGCCCCCTCGAAGCGGAGGCCACGATTGGCGCTGCCCCGATTGTCCACGCGCAAGACGATGAAGCCCTGTTGTGCGAGATAGTGGGCGCGGAGATCGACCGTCAGCGCCCACGTATTCATCACCCGTTGCGCGTGCGGGCCGCCGTAGACCGAGACGATGATCGGGTAACGCTGTCCAGCGGTTTCTGCGCCGGGGGGCAGGTAGACTGCCGCCGCCAGCGCCACGTCGTCCTCAACTTGGAAGTCGGTGAGGCGCGGCGGCGTCAGGCCGAGCGCGGCGGCGGTCATCCCCGCATCCGCGAAGAGGGTCGCGACCGCGCCGTTGTCCGCGAGGCGGCGCACGGTCAGCGTGGGCGCGGCGGCGAGCGAGCTGAAGCGATCGACATAGAGGCCGGTGGCGGGGGAGACGGTCGCCTCGTGCCAGCCCGCACCCGTCGTGACGCGCTCGACGGGGCCGCCGTCCAGCGAGACGCGGTAGAGCTGCCGTTCGGTGACGCCATCGCGCGTGCCGTGGAAGACGACGACGCGCGCCTCATGGTCGAGCGCCGCGACGCCGGTCACCATCCACGCCCCCTCGGTCAGCGTGCGGAGCGGCGTGCCGTCGGCGGCGTGCAGGGCGAGGTGCCGGAAGCCGGTCGCCTCGCTCGACCAGAGGAAGGTGCCATCGGGGAGGAAGCGGAGATCGTCGGACAGATTGAGCCAGGGCTCGCCGCGCTCTTCGAGGATCGTCGTCGCCGCGCCATCCGCGTCGAATGCGACGAGGCGGAGGTGCCGCTGATCGCGCGACTCGATCTGCGCGGTCAGCGCGCCGTCGGGTCGCCACGCCACGCGCGCCAGATAGCTGGCCTCGTCCGCGCCGAGATCCTGCCAGCGCGTCGCGCCCGCGCCGGAGGCGGCGATGATGCCGAGTTGGACGCGCGCGTTCGGCTGCCCGGCGAAGGGGTAGCGGTGCTCCTCCACAATCGGCGGCGTCGTGCCCTGATGGACGATCGGGTAGATCGGGATGTGGCGGCTATCGGCGCGAACGTAGGCGAGGTGCCGACTATCCGGGCTCCACCAGTAGCCCTCGCCACGCCCCATCTCCTCCTGCGCGATATATTCTGCGACGCCGTTGGTGATGCCGCCCCCCGCGCCGCTCGTCAACTGGCGCGGCGTGCCGGTGCCGTCCGTGGCGATCACCCACAACTCGTCGTCGCGCACGAAGGCGACCGCGCGCCCGTTTGGGCTGAGGCGCGCGTCGAGCGCCCCCGCAGTGCCGGGGAGGATTTCTAACGCCCCCTCGCCGTGGCGGACGTGCAAGGCCCCCCCGCGTGGCACCAGCAGGACGAGCGGGCCGTCGCCATCCGCGCGCACGAAGCCGTAATCGGTGACGCCGCGCTCGCGCAGGCGGCTCCGCTCGCGGCGCAACTGCTCCTCGATCGTGAAGGCGCGGTCGGCGGCGTCGCTCGCGTCGTCGCCGGTGAGTGAATAGCGCTCGCCAGTCGCGAGGTCATAGCGCCAGAGCTGCTGCTCCAGGGTGCCCGCGCCGCTGAAGAGGTAGGTGATGGCGGCGTTATCCGGGGTGAAGGCGATGCGGCGCGGGGCAACCAGCCCCGGTATGGGATGGCGGACCACGTCGGCCAGGGTCAGGTGGGTCATTGTCCCGCGCTGCTCGCTCATCGGTCCCTCCGCTGGTGTGTATAGCGCTTCCATAGATATCGAGAGATGTCGCAGATGCCGCAGTATAGCGTGGGTAATTCTAATGATGTGCATTGACGACGAATACCTATTGTCCGGGGCGTGGCGACCTGTGTAGAATACGCTACACGCAGGGCGGTGTATGCGATGAACGGGCGGCAGCGCGCGGCTATCGGGATTTAGAGCGCCGGGACTTGCCTGAGGCGGCGAGTTGACGAGGTGGGGGCCGATCGAACGATTCGGCGGATGGTCCCCCGGCGGCACGGTCGTCACGGCTGGGGCAAACCGCGCGCATGAGCGCGCGACAAAGACCAGCCGGTGTGCAACGGTTCAGAGTTCGGGATGGCGAGCGGCGCGATCAGCGCCTGCCGTGATCCGACGCGCTGCCCACTTTTCCTTCGCATAGCATAGGCTCTGCTCGTCCAAACCCCGCGCGATCCGCGCGGGGCTGGATTGGTTGTTGTCGAGCGAAAGGAATGAACGGGTATGTGCGGCATTTTCGGCTATGTTGGCACCCCCGCGCCGGTCGGCGCGATGGTGCTGGAGGCGTTGCGACGCCTCGAATATCGCGGCTACGACTCCTGGGGCGTCGCGGTGCGCGACGGGGGCCGGGTGGCGCTCGCCAAGCGGGCGGGGCGGATCGGCGCGGCGGCGGTGACGCTGCCCGACTCCGCGATCGGCTTCGGCCACACGCGCTGGGCGACGCATGGCGGCGTCACGGACGCCAACGCCCACCCGCACCTCGATGAGGGCGGCCGGCTGGCGGTGATCCACAACGGCATCATCGAGAACTTCCGCGAGCTGCGCGAGGAACTGTCGGAGCGCGGCCACGAGTTCCGCTCCGACACCGACACGGAAGTCGTCGTCCACTTCGTGGAGGAGGCGCTCGCGGCGGGGCGCTCGCTGATCGATGCGACCCGCGACACCTTCGTGCGCCTGCACGGCCTCAACGCGATCATCGTGATGGACGTGACGCAGGACGAGCTGGTGGCGGTAAAGACGATCTCGCCGCTGATCCTCGGCCTCGGCGACGGGGCAAACTACGTCGCATCCGATACCACGGCGCTCGTCGAGTACACGCGCGACGTTGTCTACCTGGAGGACAATCAGGTCGCCGTGCTGCGCCCCGACGAGGTGCTGCTGCTCGATCTGCACACCGGTGCGCCGCTGCCGCTGCGCCGCGAGCGGGTCGATTGGGAGACCGGGGACATGAGTCTCGGCGGCTTCCCCGATTTCATGTCGAAGGAGATGGCCGAGCAGGGGCGGGTGGTGCGCCAGGTCGCCAGCGGCTACGCCGAGTATGCGCGCGCGCTGGCCGACCTGATCCACGATTCGTATGGCACATTTCTGGTCGGTTGCGGCACCGCCTCCTACGCGGCGCTGACCGGCTCCTACCTCTTCAGTCGGATCGCGCGGCGGCACGTCAACGCCGTCCTCGGCTCGGAGTTCAAGTATCAGGAGCATTTCCTGACCGACCGCAGCCTCGCGCTGGCCCTCTCGCAGAGCGGCGAGACGGCGGACATCATCGAGGCGATGATCACCTCGCGGGCGCGGGGGGCGAAGATCGGTGCGCTGGTCAACGTACGCGGCTCCACCCTCGACCGGATGGCCGATTACAGCGTGCCGCTCGGCGCGGGGCCGGAGCAGTGCGTCCTCTCCACCAAGGCGTACATCGCCAAGCTGGCGATCCTGACGCTGACCGCGCATACCCTGGCCGGGACGCCGGAGACCGGGCGGGAGATCCTCGGTCGCGCCGCCGACGCGCTCGACCGCTTCCTCAGCGAGGGTGGCTCCGCGCGGGTGCGCGCGGTGGCCGAGCGGATCGGCGCGGCGGAGCACCTCTACGTGATCGGGCGCGGGTTGAACTATCCGACCGCGCTGGAGGCGGCGCTGAAGATCAAGGAGGTCAGCTACGTCCACGCGGAGGGCTTCGCGGCGGGTGAGTTGAAGCACGGCGTGATCGCGCTGCTCTCCCAGGGGACACCGTGCCTCGTCTTCGCCCCGCTGGACGAGACGCGCGACGACATCCTGTCCGGGGCGATGGAGATGAAGTCGCGCGGGGGGCTGATGATCGGCGTCTCGCCGCAGCACGACCCGGTTTTCGATGTTCACATCCCGGTCGCGGACGTCGGCGACGCCTCGCCGATCGTCAACGCGCTCCCCGCACAGCTCCTCGGCTATCACCTCGCCAAGCTACGCGGCTATGACCCCGATAAGCCGCGCAATCTGGCGAAGAGCGTCACGGTGAAGTAGGCCATCACAAATCTCTCATGTAACCCATTGTGCTAGATCGGTGGCCCGGTTACTGGAGCCAGGGCGGACGTATGTTGGTCATGCGCCCCTGCTGCTAGATGAGGGCGAGGTCCATGAGGGCGAGCAGCGGTCGCCCGGCGAGGTAGTTGAGGTACAGGCCGAGGGTGTGGGCGGCGAGCTTGGCGTGGAGGCGGGTGGCCAGCCCGCAGAGCGACTTGGCGCGGTTGCGCTGGAGGTGGCATTGGCCGACCAACTGGCTGTTGACCGTCTCGATGATCTGGCGGGCCTGGTTGATGGCGCGGGTCAGCGCCGCCGACAGCTGGACTTTCTGGTTCTTGCGCCTGGGGGTGAGCAAGGTCAGGTCGTTGCGGGCGGCGAGGTGCTGCTGCAACGGGCCGTTGACGTAGCCCGTGTCGCCCAGGACCGTCAGCCCGGCCTTGTCGATGAGCAGTTGCTCGGCCAGCGTGCCATCCGCCTCGTTCGCTGCGACGAGGGCGAAGTCGAGGATGAGCCCGCTCGCGCTGATCAGCAGGTGCAGCTTGAAGCCGTAGACCGTCTGCTTCTTGGAGGCCACGCGGCCGTACGCGGCCTCGCCGTACCAACGGTGGTCGTGGCGGGCACGGTGGAAGCCGACCACGGGGACCGGCACGCTGTCGATCGCGCACAGGTCCCGCCCTTCCTCCTCCAGCACCCGCCACAGCCGTGCCATGATCGCCCCGCGGAGGCGGTTCGTCACCTCGGCCAGTTGGCGCCGTCGCCGGTTGTAGCGCGAGCGCTCGGGCAAGCGCGGGAACAGCGCCGGGTGGTTCCGCCGCAGGTACGCCAGGCAGCGCGTCTCCGCATCCAGCCCGACCAACTCGGCGACGACGCTCACGGTCAGCAGCTCGCTATCCGTGAAGCCTGCGTGCGGCCCCGGCCGCGTGTCGTAGGGCGCGACCGCCCGCTGGTAGACTTCATCCGTCACGACGTAGACATAGGTGCAGAGATCCACGAAGTCCCTTATCATCCTCTTACCTCCTCGGTAGCGGTCGGTGGGTCAGCACTCCGATCCTACCCTGGAGGCTCCTGTTTAGCGAGCCCGGCGATCTAGCACAATGGGTATGTAGAGAGCTGAAAGGCGTAGTCGAAGAGGCGGGTGGCGACAATCATTGTTGCCACCCGCCTCTTCGTTCGTGGTTAGCTTCTTATTCTGGATGTCCGGCGAATTGTGGGCCGAGTATGTCGGTCAACACTGCAAGCACGGCATTATCGTTGCCGGTATACAAGACGAATGTGGTATCCCGTCGGAAGAAGTGGGGTGGGGCCACCCAGGCATACGATATCGTCTTAACGTTGCCGTCTGGCTCGGACCATTTGATCGTTGTGTCAGGCTGTACTCGTCCAGCGTCTTCGGCGGCGATAGCAACGTCGGTGTAACAGTAAATCGTTAGCTCCGCAGGTGTTGCCAGCGATCCACCATTGAGGCGTAACCGACTCCCGTGACCACGCAAAAAGGGTTGTGTCGCTTCGCCCATGCTCGTTATATTCAAGCCCGCATCATGGAGTTGCGCGGTGAATAATTCTTCCACAGCTTTGGGCGACATGGTAGCCTCGACTGTGGCGGGAATCGCCCGTTCGATCAGCGATGACGTACATGCCGCCAGCGCCAGCAGCAGGCACAGACATAGGGTTCCATATTTGGTCGCCCGTCTCATTGACAACCCCTCTTGATACATCTAACACGCTATTCCAAATCGTCGCGGGCCACTGTGAGTAATGCGGGATAGCACGGATAGTTCTCTACAAAGGCTGTCTCAGATTATTGTTTATCCATATCTGCCTTCGTAATACACCGCCAAATTCCCTGCTTACGGCGGCAGATCGGCAGTCTCCCGAGGATGAAGTGGTGCTTACCGAGAGGGTGTGCAGGAAGTCATAGCAATCTATCGAGTAGGTTTAGCTCGCAATGCGTTCGGGTCTTTCACTATCAGCCAATGCAATCTCGATGCGGTAAACGTTTTCGATGACCCCCATGCGTACCAAGCCAGGGGTACGACTGATCTGCGTGGCGAGAAACCCGGCCATCCGCTCATCTGAGGTGATGAGTGCGATCCGCTGCCCATCGGTATCGAGCCGCACCGCCACACCGGAGGTTTGCGTTAAAAGATCGGTGATGGTACGGACGGCGTCAAGGCTCCCTTGAATATCTTCTACCGCGCCTGCGATAGCGGTGAGGGCGGCACGAGCATCGCGCATAATGGCCTCGAAATCGATCTCCTTAATCGCATCGAGCATCCGCAATGTTGCCGCTGCATTGGCGAGTCGCTGAGCGTCGAAGGGGATACCCTGGATCGTGATGATCTCGCGCGCTTCCTCGGCCCGGTGCAGCAATGTCGCGCCTTCAGCGATCAATGACGCCTCCCTCTCGCCCGTTCTTGCGCGAAAAAGGCTGAGATCGCTCCACGACTCGTACCCATCGCGGCGGACACCTTCGCGTATATCGGCTAACGCCGCCGCTTCGTCTGGGTATGCTCCTAAGCAGCTACTGTTTTCGGTATCCCATAGTTCGTATAGCATTGCGTTCATGCGCTTGCTCCGTCAGGCTCAACAGGGACCACAGATAAGATCGCTTCCAGTAATGCAGTAGGGTCGCCCCACAGAGTATAGTAGAGAAGCTGCACAATAAGGGCTGGTCGGGTATGCTGACGGGTGGAAGGGGGGCCGCGATGATCCTGCGCTATCACCACCTGACAACCGCGCCCACGGTGTTCCGGGCGATGACCGGCCTCAGCGT
>JAABUP010003156.1_pt1 | contig 29647 bp, 30 predicted proteins | sample 5559201 | NCBI WGS metagenome assembly JAABUP01 (sample SAMN10711887, study PRJNA513373) | rock metagenome | isolation source: Antarctica rocks | place: Antarctica | reverse complement strand
TTGACTTGCAGAGCAGCACTGGTGCAGTCAGCATGCACAGTGTTTTGTGCATTGCTTCTGTGACAACACTGCTGTTCAGAAGCAGAGTTGTGAGGGAAGCAAAAGCTCACATGTAACAAGGCTGGTTAGGTGTGGTAAGGCAATGCATGCATGCAGCTGCAGTATCAAGTCACACTGTGTGCTTGCAACAAACAAAAGTGTCCTGGAACAAATAGGTTTCCACAGGATGTCTGAGCTGTAGTCTGCTTCAAGAAGAGTCCTCATTGGTTCTGGCTATGTCCTGGGCATCACACTGCTGACGCGCAATAGCAAAGTTGTGATTGCCTAGTCCAGCAGCCATGTTTTCTGCTGCCCAGAAATATTGCAGTCAGTGTCTCTGACTGCTTGCTTTGTTTGCCTGCTGACAGCGAGGTCATGATGTCAGTACAGGGAGAAGAAGATGCGAGCAGCAGCAGAGCAGCAGCTGGCTGCAGCAACTGCTAAGGCAGCTTCTGATGGTGCCAGGTGGCGGGAGGAGGTGGACCTGAAGCAAGCGCGCATTGACATGCTGGTGGCTGGAGATAGAGCCAAGGAAGCTGAATTTATGGCTCAACGTGTCAGAGAGCTGCAGGTGATTGACAATGAAAATGAACAAAAATAAGTGTAGCTGAACAAAATTGAACGTAGACGACGAAATTGTACAAATTGTACAATATTGAAGGCATTCTACATTTGCCGTTGTGCAGATATTACACAGACCTATGACAACCTGCAAACCTCATGGGTTGCTATTGTGGTGAAGGCAGGCCCTGCCTCTATGCAGCTGCCGTTGACCGAGTGGCCCAACAGGTTGTATAAAGCTGTTCCTGATTCCCATTCTGCTGTAGTGCTGAGTGTCATTCAACTCAATGGGTGCTGCTTGATGTAGGAGGATGTAAGGGCTTTGAAGGGTGATCTGGCTGCATCACAAAGGGAGGTTACAGCCGGACAGCAGCGGCACACATCTGCCAGGGAGCAGATGCAGGTGGTGCAGCATGAGTTAGAGGGGTTACGCCGGGAGCGGCCTGGCCTAACCCCCCGCCCCACCCGGGATGTGGCTACCCTCAAGGACCTCATCAACAATGAGAAGGTCAGACAAGTCAAGGCATGCAGTTATGCATCTGAACAGGTCACAAACCGGCTTTGTGTTGGGGTTAGGTGCGGAAGGTCAGAGGTTACTAGGGTATCTGTGGTCCCTTTTGAGGTACAATGGTGCCCAGAGCAGCGTTGTACTGGCAACCCAAGCATTTCTCACCCTTTTGCTGCAACTGACACCTATGGGGGGGGGCCATGCTATATGCTGGGGTCACAATAGAAGACCTGCAAGGCAGTCAGGTGGCAAATTGTCAAGACCTTAGAGGATTCCCAGAATGGCCTACCAGTTCAACAGTGCTCTCTCTGCCAGTGCTGATGCCCTGCATTGAGCCATTCTTGTTCTGCTGCGTTTCATTCAATGCTGAATGCAGCAGTGTACACTCAGCTATCAACACAGGAGTTACACAGATTGTTGACACTCAAGTCACACTTATGAAGTGATATAGAAAAGTGATTGGCAGTCGATAGACAGTCCTTCCAGGGCTGAGCCCTGCATCAACCCCATGCTGTCTCCTGCAGCTGATGCCTCTGTTGGGGCCAGCGCTGTATGCCAAGGTGCCAACAGAGGACTCACCAGGACTGTTTACACAAGAGTCACACTTGAGCAATGTTCCTAAAGATACAATACTGGTAGGCCTCCCCGGCGCTCAGTCCTGCATCAACCTTCTGCTGTTTGCTGCAGCTGATGCCTCTGTTGGAGTCAGCGCTGTATGCCAAGGTGCCAACAGAGGACCTGCAAAGGCTGCTCACAGGGGATTCTCACCTGGGGCCTTTCTTCAAGTGGACTGGCGCCTTGAGAGCAGCTTTTGCCAAGGCTGAGTCCTACAATGAGGCATCAGGCAAATGGGGCGCTGTCTCAAGACGGCTCATGGCGGCTTGCTTGCGCAACAAGAATGTTGCAACCTTGAAGGTGAGCGCTACATCTCATCTTGAGAAAGTTGGGAAAGTGTCCAGGGGTGGGCAAAGACAAGCCAGATGTCGACCCAAAGAAACACCCATATGCCTTGTCATCAGTGCTGACAAGCATGTGAACCTGCAGTGCGTGCTCACAAGGGTCGTTGTGGCTTGCTTGCAAACATAATTTTGGTATGTAGTATTTTTCCCTACTGTAAGTAACATTAAAATGTTGCCAATTGCCTGGGGTTGAGGTAAAGACTGATACGGGTTACAGTATGGTTTGCACTACAAGTAAAGTCAACTATGCATATTTGAGGTGTGCATGGCACTGTGATCATGGATGGCATGTGTGTCAGAGCATGCATGACTGGGCATATACTAGTCTTCAGCAGTCTTGCAACATGGCTGATAAGGAGCGTCACATGAGCACCAATATGCAGCTTTGAGGCAAAATGCCCTGCTGCATATGCAGATGCTAACTTGCATTGCACTCACCTGCTGCTGCTGCTGCTGCCGCTGTTGCTGCTGTCATTGTTATTGTGGCTATTATCATCATTATTGTTGGCACTATTATTATTACTATTATATGTAGGGCCAGATTCCTGACTTTATCCTGGACATGTCACTTGGAGCGCTGCAGCATGGTGTCAGCCCAGAGAGCCTGGTAGGCCTACTGAATGACAACGTTTCAGACTCTGGGGTGGATGTCACCCCCTTCAAGGACCTGGGTGGGTGCCTGAGCAGGCTGGGCGAAGAAGAACGGCATATTGGCAGCCCACTAACTAAAGCCATCAAGGTGGGGGCTGAGATCAAAGTTTGTAATTGAAGTTCAAAGCACAACGCATGCTTGGAATCTGTGTCGCATGCAGCTGCAGACTGCCATGAAACTTTTCTTGCTAATCGCATTGAGGCCTCAGAGAAAGTTCTTGGCCACCAGTGATAGTCCAAGTCATTTTGCATCATGGCTTGTATTGTTCACCTGTCCCTTTGTGTGCAGGTTGCTCAGCACAGCACGGTGAATCGCTTTGCTGAGCTGCAAGGCCTCAACAGGAGTCTGCAAAAAGAAGTCACTCAGCTCAGGCAGCAGCTTACTCACATAGCTGAGGAAAAGGAAGCTGCAGCTGCAGCTGAGAGGAAGAGGCTCACCGACCGTGTTAAGCGGCGCCCAGAGCGCAACAGGGCCTTCAAGGTAGAGGCTCTACAAGCCTGATTCACAACTGATCACACGTGGGCCAATGCATGATTTGGTTCGCACTTCCAACCAGCAGTTGTACATCACTGCAAGGCATCATTCTCTACATATCATGCCTGCTCTGCAGTGTTGTACATCACAAGATATCATTTGCGAGTTGCAAGTTGTGAGTTGCAAGATGAGCTGCGAGTTGGAAGTCTCCCAGGATTTGCCTGGCGCTGATGATGCAGCTGCTTATCATGCGCGATAAGGAGGGAATGGGCATTGCAGCTGGCATGAAGATTGCAACGAGATTGATGCAACTATGCAGGAGTTGTTGGGGATTGAGTGGCAACATGACTTTGTGGGGCTGGGGCTGGATGAGGAAGTGCCCAAGTTCTTGCGCACCAATGCCAAAATCAAGAACCGCCACATGAGCAAGGTATCATGAAAATGTCTGAACCTCGACGTCCAGATGCAGAAATGTCATGCAGTCCCTCACATCTACTGTTGGTGTAGCTAATGCTGCATGTTGCCTACCACACACATGGCATGGCAAGCCGAAATTGCCGTGTTGGTGCTGTCTGTCTGTGTGTCAATGTCCCGGTGTCTGAGTCAAATCTTACATGACAAACGCTCCTCTGATAGATAGATACAGGGTTGAGGATTTGTAGAGTGGGGTGCTTGTGTGTGACAGGCGGATGGTGAGATGGCCATTCAGGAAATCTGGAACGCCAAGAAGCTGTACGAGCAGGAGAAGCAAGCACCTATCCACCTGCAGGACTTTCTGTACACGCACCTTGTCAGGTATGACTGCTATCACCGAGCTCATACACGTATCATCATACTGCTATCATGTGCATCCCGTGCACAACTGTCTACTTGTCCTGCAACTGGCACACTATTGGAATCACAGAAGTGCCATCCACGTTTGTTTTTTGCATAGCTGTCTACTTGCCCAGCACCGTACCTAGCACACATTTGGAGTCACAGAACTGCCATGAACGTGTGTCTCTTGCACAGCTGCTTACTTGCCCAGCACTGCATGTTGCAGATGCAGATGATTTTGTTGTTGGCTGACCAGGTGCTGGGCCAGCATTCTGCATTCCCATCACGCAGCATGTCTTTTTCACGAGTACCTCCCGCCATGCATACTTCTTCTGTCAGATGCACTCAGCGTTGTCAGTCATTCATTCAACCAATCAATTAATTGCCTGATGCGTTGATCAGTTTGTTTTCTGTGTCTGTGAACCATACCACACGCTACACATAACATGCTAGTGCTGTGCAGTCAAGCTACTCAAACGTATAAAGCTAGCGTCTATCCGTTGCTTTGCAGGAAGTATGGGGATCCAAGAATGATCCTGGAGGTGGGGTACAACCTGACTTACAGCTGGCACAAGTACTCCTGTGATGCTGACTGCTGTCTTTTCCTCAAGATGCTCATGGGTATGTTGCCTCCTTTCACAGCTGCAGCTGTGGTGCTGTGTTCAGTGTCCAGATGCAAGTCCAAGAATAGGAATCAAGGGATGCCAAATAATCATTTTGTATGACATCAATCGTCTGGTCTTGTGCAACATCATGTACCCATCATGATAGTTGAGACGACAATGAGGGTCATGCTGGGAAGCAAAAAGGAGTCTCAAAGCATGACAAGCAGATGCTTTGACATGCTAGCTGTGTTGATTATAGTGTGTTTCTGGTAGCCAATCTGTGTATGCTTGTTCACGTGGTTCATGCCTTGTGTCTGGACATGAAGCTCCTGACACCACATCCTGTGACAAATTATCTGAGGCAGCTGGAGCTAACTGTTGAATGATAGCTGAGAAACCGAGCCGGCCACCAGTGCACGCACCCAGCATGAACAGCCGAGTTGGAGGATGTGTCAGCGTGCGTGTTTGTATGTGAAAGTCACAGATTGCTGACCCAGACTGCATTTCTTGACAGGTGATGTGCCAGAGGAGACATACCATGCACAGCAGAAATTGCAAGTGGATGTGTTGGACTTGTTTAGGATGGTAGACCAGGCTGCCAATCGGGCCCTTACAGGAGCCCTGCCAAGAAGGGAGATCCAGGTCCTGTTGAGAGGTAATCTCCCCAGAAGTCTTCTTGCTCAGTGGATCAAAGGATTGCAAAAGGTGGTGTGTCAATGCTCTGCACATACCTGGCTCATCATGAGCCAGAAAGCATTGATGTGACTATCTTTATTTGTGTCAATGCATGCAAGATGTGGTCAGCAGACCTTGTCGGCAGCGTGGTTGCTGCATGAAGGCTGTCATTTGTTTTTGAAACAAGTATTATAAAATTCGTGTAGAGAACATCCATTCATCATACTTATCCAGGACATGATCTAATTCCTGGTCCTGGGTTCAAGTCCTGGTCAGGTCTGATATGGGTGTCTTAGCTTCATCTCGCTGGGGGGCGGCTCTGCATGGCAGGCCATCTCCCAGTGAGGCAAAGCTAGGACGCTAACTCGTTGTTTTGCTTTTTTTGTTTTCTTAGTTCCAATGCTGATCAAGCATATCAATGACAGTTGGTTGAATTTCGGTTATTTCTGGGATGTGTCTGACTTTGCTGAAGCCACTTTGGCAGCATGATGGCCACATCAAGTTTTCAGCTTTGAGCCTATCAAACTGATATGATGCAATTTAACAAGCCAAGCTGTTAAGCAGTTGCGGTGCCAATGTGAAACATGCTTTATGTTGATGCCGTATAACCTGACCCTCCTGTGGCTGCATGCTGATGCTAACAACAGTCTTGCCCGACATCCAGTGTCAGGCACAACAAAAAGTGCTTTTCCCGCCAAAAGGAGGTTTGGGTGGCTTTTCCCATCAAAAGCAGAGCTGAGCATACCACCTCACTCCAGTAGGTTCATGCAATGGTTGTGGTGCATTCATGTCAGATGTAAGGACTGTGAACGCTGTTGCTAGCAGGTGAGCAAGTTCTAAGTACAACCAATTTTGGGATGTCCACATCTACCACCCAGCTTTGATCAGACCTTGATAGATGTTATCCAGGCACAGGTCCCAGGATCAAGTCCAGGTCAGAGCTGGGCTTGCACCTTAGCTTCATCTCGCTGGGAGCCGGCTCTGCTTAGCAGGCCATCTCCCAGTGAGGCAAGGCTAGGACGTAAGTCGTTCCATTTTTGGCAGGCTTTTTGGGCAGTTTTGCTTCTCTGTCTGCTTCTGTCCTATCACCTTGCCTTTGTATCCATCTTGCCAGCTTTTGTGCACTCAGTAGGGTTGAGATGCATGTGAAGTATGCAGACGCAGCTCGCCAGTGCGCTCCCATACTGTTTTTTGGATCTAGATTCCATGACACCTTTCTAACGGTTTGGCAGTCAAGTGCTAAGCACTTGGCCATGCCATAATTGGTTCTACACTGACGTGACCAGCTCCCTGTTCCTTTGCTGTCACAGTACATCTGCTGTGCGGTTGACTCGTGAGACTAACAGCACGTGTTAATGAGTATTGGTTTTCCCGCCAAAATGCTTTTCCCGCCAAAATACACAGATCAGCCCTTGACCTCTAGAAACTGCCCTAGCCACCGTACAGAGTCATTACGGACTGCACACATCTGTGGGACAGCTGAATCAACATTTGTCTGCACATGTTCAGCCAGGACACCAGTCATGACCACTTGCTTCACAGTGAGGTGAACAGCCTGCAAGCTTGGCGTCAAGCACCTGTTGAGGCCCAAATTGCAGGATCTGCACATCCATTGTAAGCTTGATGCTTCCTATGCAGGCTATTTGTCTGACACGCCGCCAGAGCAGCTGCAGCAGCTGTTTGATGCCTTGGACCAGGAGCAAGCTGGAGATGTTATGCAGTACCGAGACCTGTTTTTGGAAGACAATGATCTCAATCAGGTCTGCCAATGCATCCATGTCAGCCCTGAGGCATCAGCACCACTGTGCTTTGACCCAGGCAAAATGTGCACACGGTGTTCCTGACTTGGTGCAATACCTTGTTTGCGTTTGCGCCTTCAGCAGTGATTGGAAGGAGTGCTATGTTTAGGGCCCTTTTCAGCATCTGCTGAGTTATACAGCTATCTGTCCTACAAACCTCAAGACAGTCTGGTCTCTCTTCACATATGCACATCTGCTTCAATTGAGTTGTATGCAGCACCGTAGCTTGGAGTCATGATGCTTGCTTTTGCGCGTTTAGCCAGAATTGTGTCAGCGCGGGCATTGGACAGTTGTTGTGAGCATTATCCCCTACGATTACTTTGTGTCACAAAAACAGGGACTTGGGAGTGTTTGGGAGAAACCAAGCGTGAGTAGCTTCCACGCTGCTATCTCAGATAGATGTCAGGCTATGTGATGCATGCGCAACCATCACCCGGACACGCCACATGCGCACTGCCATAAAAGCGCTTGCTTTCTGCCCCATGCATGTCACACACTGAATGAACATGTCTCACGGGTGGCGTACCCCTACAGGGGCCTTTCATGGAGTTGCTGCGTCATCAGCATCTAGACAAGTGTGTGGCGCGCTACCAGCACATCACAGACTGCATTCTGGAGGCTGCGCATGACAGAGGCCTTGAAGGCCGAGGCATCATCACTGCTGATGACCTGCAGGCTGCTCTGTCCAAGTATGTTGCAACGCATCATCTATCTTTTGACACTCATCCCTTGTGCTGTGCTGTGCTGTGCTGTGCTGTGCTGTGCTGTGCTGTGCTGGTGGGCATTTCATCATCAACGGCAGTGACCATGACAACAACAGCGTTTTTGATACAGGCAATGGCAGGGCTAAGGGGAATGTTCAAGTGACTTTTGACATCCTTACGCGTTTGTTGGTGGCATCACCATGACAAAATCTGCCACCCTTTTGTCAGCAATATGCATTGAGCAGGTAATGCCAGCGTTTTCCAAAGTTGGATGTTGCTATGCGACGTGGACTCAGCAATCCTGTTGCAGCCCTGAGGGCACAGCACAGCACGGCACGGCACGGCACGGCACGGCACGGCACAGCACAGCACAGCAAATTATATTCAAGTCTTCATCCTCAGAGTCTGTCATGGGTAGATGCCTGTACATGGCATGGTGTTGCTCATATGCTGATGCTTACGGACACAGGGTGGTGCCGCCAATGAAAGCAAAAGAGGCTGCCAAGCTGATGGCATGGGGCTTAGGGCCAGACTGGCAAGGGACCAATGCAAGCGCCCTGATTAGTAATGTGGTGTGTGGTGTCAGGCGAGGCATGGCAGTTGCCCCAACAGGCAACCAGACAAAGGTGGCTGACTATCAAATGGTGTTTGTGACCAGTGCACAAATGTTGATGTTGATGTGTTATTTCCTCCTGCATGGGAGCACATTTGGCCCCAACATCATGCAACGAGAGTGTGCATGACAAGCAGCTTGCAATGGGCAATGGACAAAATTTACACAAAATGCCATACTTTTGTTGTCCAATGGTATCCTGACTTGTAGTTTGGATCAAGTTTTGCAGCTGCCGCTGGTTACCTGCGCCATCTGAATTTAGGGCAAAATTCCATTTAAAAAACTGCAAATTAAAAATCTGAAAAGCTGCAAACTCTGACTACAAGGCCCCATTATGTCTCTTCTGTCTCTATGCACCATAGCACGTGACTGCCGGCATATCAGACCCAGAGGCAATGCTGAAAATCGCCCAAGTAGCCTGGGTTCCCAGAGACCAAAGCTGTTTGCACCACATGAACGCCTGCCTAGGAGCCATCTTGACTGATCTGCGATGCCTGCTGCAGCTTGCAAGAGGCTTGAGCCGGCTGACCAGCACACTGCCACGCACCACCTCCACCATAATTGGCCACATTGCCAACAGGATCTCCCTCCCAGAGCCAGATGTTGCTGTCCAGGCAAGTCACCACCGTATGACTCCAGGCTGCTGCCTCAGCAGGCTCCCATCATGTTTGTCGGAAGGCGTAGACTTTTCTTTTCTTTTCGCCAGCATATGACCTGTTTTGATTCCGACTGTACATGACCAACCTGGCAGATAAGCTGTGACTCTGGTTAGCAGATTGTGGCAACCCCCTTCATGCTGAGTGCACCCGTCCCTCAGGAAAAACACCATGCAATCAGGACTGCATTTACAAAGTGAAAGTGCTGCCATATTGTAATGGGGCAGTTTGGGCCTTGTATTACTGGGAAGCGCATCATTGAGCACCAACCTGCAGCCATTTCCATGTACAGGAATTCATGAATGCAGCACCCATCCCAAAGTTTCACACATGTTGCCTGCATTTGTCATGTGATTATCGGCTCTGTTGCCAACCTCAGTGAGTAATAATGACAGGGATGGTTTGTACAGGTGGCGCCGCCACCAAAGCCAGTCAGTGCCAACAAGGCCATGGCAGCCACAAGGGCAGTTAAGCCTAGGCAGCCAATAGCCCTTGGCCCTCAAGGCCAGAACCCAGATAGCTCACGGAAACTGACCAGAAGCTTGGCAGCAGTCCCAAGACCTGTTCAGCCTGTATCCCCGGGACCAGCCCCATTCCTAGCACCTGCGGAGGAGGAAGTGCACAGCGTCAGCCACGCAATCTCCAGGGGGCGTAGTGGTGTGAAAGATATCCAGGGACTTTTGGCACGTCAGCCTTCCATGCACCCGTCCATGAGAGCTCCAACACCAACTGGGAGTCTGAAACAGGATCACATGGACCCTGCATTAGTCGCATCACCATTTGCAGCTGCAGCTGTCAGGACTGGGAGTTTGCAGTCACATGGGTCACATGGGCTGTCACAGGAGGCCAGTGGCAATGCCTTGTCATGTCTGACAGCAAGTTCTGTGCACAGTTTGAGCATGTCAACAGCAGCACAGACAGCACAAGAAGTCACTGGCAGGCAGCATGGCATGCATCAGCCTAAGGCAGGGCGGTTGCTGGGCCTTGCCGAGGGGCAGTTGCCTGGCACAGACCCTGCTGGAATGCAAAGGGAGACATTCTGGATCACTGGGCCCAGTCCTTCACTGCAGCTAGACCTGAGTCAGGCAGTGATCAACACCCAAGCAATGCAGAGGGTGCCATCTCAGGCTGGGACAGCCATCAATGCAGATGCTTTGCCAGTGGTTACCACAGCTGTTGCAACAACCAACATTCCAGCTGTTGCACTAACTCAGACACGAGCAACAGCTCTCCCTGTAATATTTAAACAGTCCCTGCCTGATGGGTCTGACTTGCAAAACAGGCAGAGCAGAAGCAGCAGCAGCAGTGCCAGCACAACCAGATCAGTAACATTTGGAGCTGCAGAAGCAGCTGCAATGCAAGGTGCAGCCAGCTGCAGCGGCAGCTTTGCATCTGGGCAAGCATTGCAGCGGCATGATGACGCCTTGCAAGCAAATAGAGCCCAGAGGCAGACGTTCCATCCTCTGAGAGCACATGTTGGGGCAAATGGGGTGCCTGAGGCAGACACACAGAGTAATGCAGGGACAGATGGAAGTCAGAAGCTTGTACGTTTGGCAAGCAGCCTGACAGCTGCTGTCAGTGAGACGATGCAGGACCGCATGGTGGCTGGTGGCATGATGCACAACCATGCTGACCGCTGTGCATGGCCTCGCAGCATATTGAAGCACACAGGTGCTGAGCAGTTGCCCAGTCTAATTCCTTCGCACACGTCGAGGACATCAAGCACAGTCAACTCTGGTAAGAAAGATGACTTGGAGGTCAAACAGGATATGGAGAGCAGACGAAGTATGCCAGTACAGCTTGCACGGCACCACAGCAGCTTGAACCAAGTCAGTAGGCGGCCTGACTTTGCTGCTGCAATGAGTGCTGTCAGAGCAAGCTGGAGAGAGGATGAGATTGACAGAGGAACGGTTAATTGTGTGCATGCAGCAGAGTTACTGCAAGATAACATGCATGAGCGGTCAAGCTTGGATGCTATATGGGCATCTATCAGTCATGTTGACTGAGTGTGTTCAGACCGTAAAGCATAGATCGGTAGTTGGTTTGCATGTCAAACACACAATTGATCCAGGCACTCATTACAGGAAAGGTCTCACTATGTAGTATACTGTAAACTGGTCGGATGGTCAAAGATTCATAGCATCATAACATTGCAAGTCAATTTGAAATGCTTTCTAGGTGGTGTAAATCCTCTCAGCCCTTGATAGGTCATGCCACCACAGCAGTTGGATCATGAAAGCAGTCTACAGGTGAGCTAGAATACATCTAGGTATACACGCCTCCTTGCTGAGGCAGAACAAGTCAGACTGTGCTGTGATTTCAATCCTCATCTTCCTCCTCCTCCTTGGTCTCCTCCTTGTTTTTCTTTGCTTCAGTTTTGCTGCTGTACCTGCACCAGCAGAAGCAGGTTCAGCATGCAGTGGAGAGAGGGAAGCTTGCCAGCAAGCAGGCACCAGACAAAGCATGCCAAAGTCTTGGCTAAAAGAAGGGCACTTACGCTGCAGCCTCCTTGGTATACCTCTCCTTGTCCTTCTCTGCTTGCTTGAAGTATTTCTGCAGGCAGTGATTGTCGTCAGCGCGACAGCAGGTGCGTGAAGAGGTTTTAACTTGGATGCTACGAGTCTCAGGCAAAACCGTCAGGAAAACCCGCGGGACGACACCCACCTGTTTGTCTTCGTCGCTGGCAGCTTTCCACATCGCTCCTAATTCCCGACCAGACTCTGCCACTCCGTATTCTGGGTTTGCCTTTTTTACCTCAGCACGCTTGTCATTGCAAAAGAATATGTAGGCGCCAGAAGGCTTCTTGGGTGCGTTGGGGTCCTTCTTTGCCCTGGTAGCCCGCTCTTTCTTTGGAGAAGCAGCACTGTCTTTGGTCTTTCTTGGAGGCATCTTGACGATCTGTAGTAACCTGCATCACGGCACGGCAGAAGATCGCACTTGCGCCAGCCTTTTCACAACACGTTTTGAGCTGACAGGTGGCATACTAAGCAGCAGCACAAGGCAGGTGACAAGCGAAAGCAACCAAGTGTGGTGAGTGATGTTCACCTGTCGAAGGTTTGAAACTTTTTGACTGACAAACTCACACTGCGTAGGCACTAGACGCACTGCACTAGCCGTTTTGCACTGGGGGCAGCTTTCAGAGCGGAACTGCTCAGCAAGATTTGCCTCAGCCCAAAAAAAGGCTCAATTTCCCGAAAAATGCTGACCATGCAGTACATTATACCGTGTTCCTACGCACTTGATTTTATATAAATGCGAGATCTGAGTTTCGATTCGAGCAGACTCTAGGCTGGAAGGGTCGCTGTGCTGGTCTCTGTCAGAGAGACTCTCTGAGTACGGAACGTACTGCGGTAAGTTGCTGAGCAGGTCGCCCGAAACTTGCCCGCCGTCCAGTGTAAATGTGGTCATGCGTACTGAAGTACAGAATGCAGCACGTTCTGATTTGTGACAGACAAAAGTGTCGTCGATCACATACACGAAAGCGACTCAACTGCATACGAGCAGTCAGCCGTGGTGATTACCGATTAACGACAGTTGCATGCGATAGCCATGCATCTGTCGTGCAGGGTGTCCAGGGCGTGACTTGAGTCAGCTTGATCTGCAATTTTCTTGTCCCATCAACCGTGCTTGAACTGTGACAAAGGTTTCTGCAGCGTGGTCCCTGCCTTGTCCAGGGCCGTCTCTCAAGATGTCCGGTGTGTAAACTGGGCTTGCTATAACCAACTTTTCAAAGCCTGTTGCTGACTGTTCCTGAGACCAAAGCTGTCTGCAGAGCCAGAAGCTGGGACTGTGTTTTCTTCCAGGCAACGGGTTCGACTAGCTAAGCTGCATCAGCAGACTCAGCGGGGTGTGGACTACCGAAAAAACCCAGAGCTGCATGCTGTCGCCATCATATCAAGTAGGTCAGCTGCGACCAAGCCTTGTTGCAAGACAGCTTGATGCAAGCGAACAACTCCCATTCGGACTGCACCCATAACTTTGGGGTTGCATGCAGGTGGTTTGGGCACAAACAAGGACATGGGAGGCTTGCTGCAACAAGGCGGCCGGGACATGCTAGTTTACCATGCTGGTAGGTGGCAGCTAGCTGTCTCTTTGCGTAGCTTACCACATGAGTCTCTGACATCTCTGCAAACAAGGTTCGTATGGTTAAGGTGCCAAAGGCGGAGCAGATTCACTAGCTATGCAAGGCAGTCAAAAGTTGGGTACACCTGTACGAGTCATTCGAAGGCTTATGAAGACAATGCTCATCAAGCAAGCAGGCGCAATGCTCAGTCAGCAAAAGAGCGCCAGTATGCTTATGTCTACTGTGGCAGATATGAGGTACAAACATCATGCTGTAAAGCCTGCGTGCATAGCATGTGATGCATGCTGAAATCAGACAAAATGAGTTGGGAGTGCCAGCTTCACAGCTTGTTTTCTGTCCTGCAGCTGGTACGCCTGGCCATCAGCCTCCTGCTCGCCCATTATTCTCAGTACACCAATGCAACTAGTCAAACACCCTACTGCACAAGGCGTTGCAGCTAAGCACTCTGCATGGCGAAAACAGCAAATCAGTACATTCTGGACCTGAGACCGAGCTGTAACAGAGTCTCATTTGCAGAGTGTCATGTTTGCTCCTAACACAGCCTCAGTGCCACTTACAGGTTGTGGATGGGTGGAGAGCCAGCGACCCAAGGTGGGTGCCAAATGGTGTCAGATGGTACTTCAAGCTTTTGAGACTTCCAGGACAGGCTCCATTGGTACTCCAGCAGGTGATCAACATTCCTCACGGTCTGTTCTGTAACAGATTGCATTGCTTAGCTACCTGTGAATGCATCTATGCCACTTGATACGCTGCGTTTGTGAAACTGTCACAGTGCAAAATGTGGCTCATCCCTTGCACTGCAGAATTTGGCATACACCTTGGGTACAAGTATCATAGATCTGTATGGCTGATGCACCGACTTGTACTGCTGCGAGTTGCTTTGATGTAGCTGCCTTTGCTCACGAAAGCAAGCCTGGCCCTCTTTGCCACAAGTCAATCATGCTAATGTACAAATTGTATATTGTAACTGGTGCAGCATGTAATTTGCATATTGTACAGCTCTGGCTGTCTGTTGAGGAATTGCGCCGCTGTCATCTGTGGGCTTTCTAGTTCTAAATCCTGAAGCCTAGGCTAAACTTGGTGTAAACCATAAACCCATTTGTGCTGCAGATGACATTCCGGCATGGGAACAGCCTCGAAGGCCACTCCTTCAAGATGACCTGGAAGGCATATGAGCAACTGCTACAGAGAGATTGCTCTGTCCCCTGTGAGCAGATCAACCTCCTGATGACACAGGCCTCGGCCCAGAGCATGATGCAGAGCTGGCTATGTATGACCTGTGTGACATCTGCGGCATTGATGGCAATGAGAATCTGATGACCAGATGTGGGTGCTGCCAGCAAGCTGGCCTGGAGACACTTGCATGTCACACCTGCATCCCGCTGGAACAGCTACAATGGATCATGGTGGACGAAGAAGGGCGTCACTGGCGCTGCAAACGCTGCAGGTACAGCAACTCTATGACAGTATGTTTGGACGGTTTGTGTCTATACCTGATGGAAGCATGCGTTTAGGTCAACTGGTTTTGACTAAGCCCTACAAGCTGGTGTTGAGGTCTATGTCAAAGACATGACCAACTGAATGAGTAACAATGCTGGTCTTCACAGAAGGCAGCTGTGTAAGTAGGTTGAAGTGCTGCGCTTTGAATTGTAATGATGTACTCTGACTCTAGCCTGCATCGATCTCCATGACAGCTCACTAGGTATTGGCAATGTGTCATCATGACAGCAATCATGCATTGCTGTTATCCATAGCTTGCATATGTCAAGCATTCCTGTTCAATGACACATCAAAGCGTAGCTGGCATGATGGACACAATCCCTGCTTTGCGTTGAAGACATGTATTGATTGAGTTGAGCAAAGGTGCAGCATGCAAGTGCCCCAGAGTAGGCGCATGGCAATTGTTGCCAACAACTATTTCAACAGTCTGCAAAATGCTTCAGCTGCAGAGTTTTTGCTGGGGCATTTGAGGCCCTTGGCACAAATCTAGCAGCTTTAAATAACAGAACATGATCATACTCGTGCTGAATGAAAGCAGGCAATGTTGCACACCTGCCAGAGCAGCCGGCTTGGTGGAAGCGTTTTGGCGGAGCGATGATCCTTGCAGACTTGCGCTGGATATCGTCTGGCGTCTCTGGGCTGCCAGCATGTGACAAATGCTGACTACCACTTGTGACGCTAGGCACCTCATGTTTCAACTTCTCTGAATGGCTGCCTGAATCTGACAGCTCAATGACATCTTGTTGATTTGAGATGCCAACTGAAGCAGCTCCAGTCTGTTGTTCACAACAGTATGCTTGTGTGCTTGATGCTTGCTCATCAAAGATGGCTCCACAGCGAGGCCGAAGGCCTGCCAGCCTATAGAAAACCACATTCAATGTATACATAAAGAGAAAAGGTGTCCTGTTATCTGATGGGAAACGATTCTGGTGAACAACTTGCAATGCAGGCTGGTACTGGATTCACATGAAATGATAAGATCACTCAGGTGGCCCTTGACAGCATTGCGTTTGCCTCACTGCAATCGATATGCAATTGTCACGGCATAGCTGTTGTGAAAGCATAGATGCCAAAAGTGGGTCTTGAGGAACACAGACAATGAAACAGATACTACCACTCTACACGAACATGCCTGCATATTGCAACAATCCCATCACAATACCACTGTAATGACTGTATTACAGATGACATAAGCCGCAGCCGCAGTTTTGCCTATTTGTACCATTTCCAGCAGCTGCATGCTTGTCTCACATCAACTGCAAGAGCATACCTGCAGCGTGCGCAGCGCCAGTGCCGAGAGTCTGGGTCTTCTCTCATCCAACATCGCAGCTCCCAGACCACGCAACAGGTGCAGGCCAGAGTTTCCTTGTCGTTGTCCAGGCAAGTCCCACAAACTTCCATCTTGACATTGCCAGAGTCAGACCGGCTGCCACTCATGCCACAGACATCACACAAGCAATACTCAGCCAGCATGGCGTCGTGATCAACATCAATGCCACTGCCATCACTCGCATTCATGCGCTCACATGGTTCGGTGCAGTCCCTACGGAGTGCAAATTCATACGCTTCGCGTGTTAGCTGGAACGAATTGGCTATGCCATCATTGTTGGATCTGAACGCCATCTGCAGCCAAGAAATGAGATTTCAGTATGGTGTTGTCATTGTTCCACATGCATCAGCATCACCGCCGACACATGTGCACCTGACCAGGGGTGCAGTTGCAAGCAAGACAAGGCGTGCAACAACAGTCTGCTGGGACAAAAGCCTGATGAGTCAGGGGATCTACCTGCTGTGGAACCAAAGCAGGCTGTTCTGGAAGACGTGACAGTTTGAAGCACGAGGCACATTGGTTGGCTCTCCATCCATCCAAAATCTGACAAACAGTCACACACATTTGAGACGTTTGTGTGTTTGCTCCTTGTTGCGTACAGTCTGGACTGGCACAGCCCCAGACTTGATTGGTTGTTCATGTACATTAAAGCACTTGTTTTCCAGAGTTGAGATCAGCAACATACGAGGACAGCACAGTTCTTGCCATCATGTTTCTCTTTAGAGTGTAAGTCAGACGAAGGCAGCACATTTGCATTGGTCAACAGGTGCTTGGCATCACCTCATATTTCCCACAGTACACGTATGACATACATGTACTGTGGGAGGTTGACTCTGACGGCACAGGTGGGGTCAGGTGCAGAGGCTTTTTTATCCGTACTTGACGTATCACATGGACATGTCTGCCCAACCTCTTGCTGGCCCACATTGCCCTTGACTTCTGCATGCCTGCAGCAGTGACTGATGTCACAAACAGAAGCCGGAGACAACCTGCTGTCAAAATCCCACTGACAGCAAGGAGCATGCTATATGGTAGTGAGGGTGTTGAGTGTAGCGAGGGTGTATTCACAATTGACAGCACTTTAGGCGGAAACATGGCTTGACATTAGCTTTGGGCCCACAGGAAAGTCTCTCAGGGGATGACAACAACATGGTGTCAATCTTGCAGTTTCATCAATACTTGCCTTCCCTTTCATGTTGACCATGTCATGAACTTGGACACAGCATTAATTTTGGCAGATATCCCATTTACACTAGCCAATGCATGACATTGACAAGGTCATGTATGGCTCATAGTAGACTCACCAAGCCGATACACCAGAAAATCACGACTGCCCTCTTGTAGTAGACCCCCCATATCCTTGTGAGCTGTTCTGCTGCTCTTGTGGCAGCCTGCACACATTACCAACCTCAATTCATCTCCACGCCATTTGCCCAGGATATAGTGAGCCGGCAATTAGTCCATTTCTGTTTGAGTTGCAATATTCAACATTTGTGTTCTGTAGCTGCATTTGCACATGGCTGAGCAGCTAATATTCTACTATACCTGACAGGACAGAATAGACGCAAGTCTCAGGATCGTTCTTGCAATAAGCGTCTGAGCTACTGGGCGAATGCAAGCCGGCGTCAATAAGCTCCTGTTTTGAGCCATATGTGCTTCGGGGTATACTCTCTACAGCACACCCCAACACACCTTCAGATGACACAGACTGATGCAGACATAGCGCAGCAATCTTACTATATGGTGATACAGGACCTATGCTCTCACCTCCCATAACTAACGCCATCGATGCGTCCGAAATGTCCGTCGACGTTCAACACTGTAGAAGAGGCGCAACCGGTGCGAATATTTCGCCTTGATCACAGGATGTGGCTCCTTGGACTTTGTTGTGCAACAACCCGTTGACTGCACACTGTTTACGGTCCTAGCGTTGCGTAGCTACCTTGAAAGTCACACTCTACAGCCTGACGTTCAGGCCCTGAACAAAGCTGGCCGTGATAACTATTCTTGAATCGGACAACGTTTGAGGCCTGCTTGCCTTAAACCTGCGAGACAGCTTGATGCACGTCGCAACGCGCTCTGAAATATCGACGCAGCTGTGATTGCAATTGTGGCCACCGGTGCCGTGACGATCCGCAGTTGCTGACCTAGCTTTCCATCTGACTTTTGGATCACACTCCTTGAATACAATCAATCAATCAATCAATCAATCAATCAATCAATCAATCAATCAATCAATCAATCAATCAATCAATCAATCAATCAATCAATCAATCAATCAATCAATCAATCAATCAATCAATCAATCTATCTACATTTTCTGTCTTTAGGACTCATCCGGGGAGTCAGCAGGCAATGACTGGGAAATCAACAAACACTAAGCACTCAATGTTCAAGGCGTTCGACAACACAGCACTGAAGAAATTGCAATAGCAATGTTGTAATGAAGGAGGGCGCTAGTAACGCAATGCCACACACTCTACACTAATCTAGCTCTACAAAGTTTAGAAGCCAAGTACAAAGTGGACTGGCTAGCAGAAATTGTCTTTGTGCAAAACAAGTCTTGAAAACACGTGGGTGGCCTCCGCACATGAGGTGTCAAAAAGCATTTTACGCTTAAGACTCCGATTCGCTGACTCTGCAGTGCAGTCCCTGAAGTTAGTGTGAGCAGGAACTTGCTGAGAATGCAATGCAACGCACATTGTGCACCGTGCGAGCTCTTGGGAGGACTACCCTCGACATGCATCATATGAGCAAGCTTGTCTTCCTTATGCTCAAGCAAAGGAATGACAAGCATGCCACGAATTCGAAAGAGTCAACTTCCAAACAGCCTGTGGGTTGATGCACATACAGGACACCCAGTACAACTCGGCGTAATAGAGCTGTTCCTGCAAGACTTTATGGCATGTTGATTGTGGCATGACATATTGCTCTCAACTGTACAGCCATGTACGCTGCAAAGCCTCATTGGCTGATACATTGTGGTACAGCATCTGAAGAAGGTCAGCAGCATCTGGTGGACCATCTTGGCTGTTATGCTTCAAGAGCTCACTTGACATGACACCAATCTGGTACACACCTGAGCCAAAAGTGATGCAGCCATTGTCCAATGTGTCAGGAGTCCAAGCTGTCAGCTCTGGAGAGTTCAACATCTCAAGCGACACGTCGACGTCAGATGAAGCAGATAGCTGCACCTCAAGCTGCACTTGACCAGGCTGCATCACAAAACCCCAAGTTGCGTATCACCAGGGCCCATGGCGCGACAATGATGTATGAAAAACAAACTCAAACAGTGGTATGGTGACGTTACAGAGTGATTCCGTGTGCGAGGTGATGTTGATATGACACTTTAGTTGGTTGCATGCATATGAAGCATGCTGCTTGAATCAGGTTGGCCAAGGACTCATCCAGCCAGATGCTTTGACTAGATGATGTAATGTCTGACCAGGGTGCATGAACAGTAGTAACAGCTTTACACAACAGATTTGCATCTGTTGGCAAAGCCAGCAGACAGGGAACATATGTGTCTCACCTTCCAAGGCAGGGTTGCTGCCATCTCCCAGTCAATCACAGAGGGACCTTCAGTGCCCCAGGTAACATTTGCACACCTGAAATCTTGGTGTACTAGCTGCTGGGCATGCAATGCTGAAGCAGCTTGCAAGGAGGCCCGAATGACCTGCAGTGGCACAAAGTACTGAGCTGCAACAGCTGTACTCGACCATACCTACTGGCAGAAGTGTTTGAGCTGATCAGTTAGTCATGACATATCGGTCACCATCAGGTATTGAGAATGCTGTTTGCGTGATGCTGACTTGGTCACAACTGCTGGTTATACCACATTGCAGACTGATTCCAGAGTCAAAGTGGACAGCTTGCGTGACCAGCCCATGCGAGTGAACACAGCTTTCAGGTATTGCTCATGTGGCAGAACCCTGTCCGTGTCACTACGATAACTGGTGACATGGCCATGTAGTGCAAGTCCTCCCCATTTGCTTATGTTGACCATGGTTGAACATTCATTGGCAGCTGCATAAGCAGCCTGGATACAAAGTAAGCAGGCCTGCAGAATGAGTTCATGTGCAATACAATGGGATATCGAGCCATACAATGTGCAGAATAGGTTATTGTAGATCAGGCAACTTTGTACCCACAACTATGTGCTGGATCTCAGTTCTGAGGAGCCTGCTATGCGTTGTCCGATCATCAATGCTACATTGCCTTCTCCCTTGATCAGTGTGGTGCATTTGTATAAGCATGTGGAACAAGGGGACTGACTGTCGCAGTCAGTACTGTTTGTGCAGGACTGCATTATTGTGCATGCACTCGATTAGGGAAGAAAGCACATACATGGGTAATTATTGATATCGCTCAGATGTACCAATCAGCAGGATATCATGGTACACTAATATGACATTTGACAATCTCAGGGTACATAAGGCAGGCACAAAAGTGAGCTTACGTTCTGTTCTGCACAGTGCATAGCATACAGCATCACGATACACTTGCAAGAAGATTTGTCTGTACATGTTAAATACACTGATGACCTGCCATGGTGACTATGGTTGCATATGCACTAGTGAAAACAACGCCTCTGAACCAACTGAAAATTGCTTCATAATGCTTACCAGACAGAAAACGCTCACTCCAATTGTGACATATAGCAGTTCAGCAAATAGGTTGTAGCGTTGGAAAATTCTACTCATCAGGGCAGCGAAGGCAGCGCAGAATCATTGCACTACTGGTAGGCTACTCACCGCCACAGCTTGTGCTGCACAGCACATATGTGTGCATCACCAGTTGATCTTGGCCATGCTCACATACATGGACAGAAGACACTGATACCGAACAGACTTGTCACCTATGCAAACTGTGCAGCAGGCGTCGCACAGCCGCAATTGGCATTGCATGCAAGCTGCCATCAGCCTCCAAAACCTCATTCAGAGAGCTGTCATCAGCACCCAACAAATCCAACAGCAGTTTCACATCACCAAGCGCCTTGTGCAGCTGTGACGTTTGAGCGTCTGTGATGCGGTGCCCTTAATGAGAGGGCCCCAGTTGACTGTTGACCATGCTTGCCATGTCTGCAATGCTCTTAGGCAGTTTGGCTGCTGCCTCTCTTGCAGCAGGCAAGGCTGACTGTGCTGGTTCAGGTGCTTGCAGCAGAGCCGACTGTGCCATTGCTATTGCTGGGACTGTTGGGCCAGCAGTGACAAGCAACTTTGCTGCTGATGGGTCTGTACCAGGAACTACAGGGGGTGCTGATGCAGGAGGCTGTGGTGAAGGAGCAGTGGGGGCAACTTGGCATGCAGTAAGGTTTGACTTCTTCGTGCGTCTAGGTTGCCTGCATGGCAGGCGCTCAACTTGGATAATGTCAGTGGAGCAGTCAGCTGCACATTGTGTCACACGTGGCATGGGACTCAGTAGACATGGCTCACAGAAGTTGCTTGACGCACAATTGACAATGCAATCACAGCATGATTGATGCATACATGTCAACACCATGACCTGAATCATAGCCATTTGACATCCCCTGAAATTCAGCAGAGCGCAATAAATGCACACTGCCAAAGCCAAGCAGTATATGTATACAGTGTCCCTGGCATGCCTACCTGTGGGGAGCAGCCACAAACGCCAAAGGTGGTTTGGACACTCTGCCAGATCTACGACGCTGTGATGGCCGGGCTGCCTTCCTTGCTGCTTGGGGTCCCGGCTGGTAGCAGACGCCGCTATCACTGTCAGAATCAGTCAGAGTGATGACAAGCGCAGCTGCTGCTCCTCCTGGTGGGGGCTGCAGCATGTTGCTGATGCTGTGCTGCTTGTACAATGGACAAGGCTGCTTGTGCAAGGGGCAAAGCTGCTTGTACGATTGGTGCAGCTGCTTGTTGGCAACTGCAGTTGCAGAAGTGGCCCTCTGCAAGTAAGGCAGCAACAGTAGCAGCACCGCTGTCAGCTCTACTGCCAAGTATGCCTATGCAAACCACCGGCAAGCCGCTGCTGCCAGCTACAGGAGCACTCCTCCAAGTCAACTCTCTGCAGACAACTTTGCCAGCTCAACCGAGTCAGCAAGAAGGGACAGCTACAGCAGCAGCACCACTGCATTCACCATCATCAAGGCTGCCGTCCCTGCACACATCAGCATCAGCTTCTGTTGAGGTCCCAGCTAGGGTGTCTCCTGGATCAGCACCTGCGGCAGGTGCATTAAGCCCCTTAGGCCCAGCTCATGCTCCAGAGTCCTCACCATCTGAATTACAGCATCCACAAGCAACTTTGCTGTCAGAGCAGAGCCAAATCTTCCAGACAAATGGCATGTCCCAGACGCCGCATGCACAAGTGTCAGCCAGGCCAACATGCTCAACGCTGGTGCCGCCTACACAGACAGCAGGGTTTCAATCTTGCTTTGTGCAACCCCAGAAAATATCGCCGCTATATGCTTTAATACCTGCCACATCATCATCAGCAGCAGCAGCGGCAACAGCTGTTGCAGTGCCTAATCAGCTTCCCTTTGCTCCAGCAGAGCTACCATCCAGTATTGCAGCCAGAGGGACAGCAGCAAGGGTGTGCTTGCCGCCATTGCAAAGTCCCCCTCCAGCAGTGCTGCCAACCCCACCTGTGTGTGCTACAGAGGCACAAGGAACAGCAACAACATTGGCCCCGGAGCCAAAGCCAGCGGCAGCTATGCCGGCCCTGGGAACACCACCACAGGCAATTTTAGCAAATCCACCATTGCAGGCCCCCATCATGTCAGCAGCACCTGCAATCTCACGTCCAATGCGTGATTCTGCTCTGAAGGAAGGCTCAGCAGAGTCACCGCCAAGGACATCACCATCATCTGCAAATGTAGCCATGCCGGTGTGCATTACTCAAGTTGTATGCAGGATAAATGGCCTGATGGGCCCGCAGCAGCAAACACATCATATCACAGAGGCTCAGGCAGCTCATCTGGATGAGGTCTTTGGAGATGTGGAGGTACTACTAGACCTGGCCAGCATGGATGATAAACCCCTTAACAGGGCTCTGCGCTGTGATGGGAAGCTGAATGCGGTGCAGATCGTGAGCATGCGGCGTCTGTTGCGCACCATCTCGCACCAAAGCAGCGCATAAATCAAATTGTAAAGTTAGACCCACAATGTAATTGCAGCGCCTGTCGGTCTTGCACTTTGTTTCTACGTAGCTTGTATCTCAAATTCAAGAAACAAACAATGTGCCCTGTTCTTGACCAGGACCTGTCTTGCAATTGCTCACCTCGCTGACTCAGTCATGTTGCTGGGGCGTGGATGAGCAAGACAGCAACGACAGTGCTATGGACACATGCAACCTTTCATAGACCCTTATTTTGCATTGCACCCCGCGCTTCTGGCTCTGTCGCATGCACCAGTTGCATGCACCCATCATTCGATAGCGTCACCTGGGTAGCCGCGACTGTTTCTACCGGGCACAATCTCGCTTTGAAATGACTGAACATGCAGAACCCTGTGCGGAACCTACAATATTTTGCAGATCTTTTTTACGAAGCTCTCCATGCTGGCACGTGCCGTAAACTGTACTTTGACTACTCAGTTATGCTTGAGCCTGTGTACCAGCTTATGCAACACCTTCGCTCTGGTTAGTCAGTGCTTAGAGAAAGCTCCGGTAGCTTAAGCAATTTGACGAGCGCGATCGAGAGCTGTCTGACCATGCAATAGGCTCCGTGCCGCAGCCGCGAACGTCCGCGCCATCTGCAGAACCGTTCAAAGCTACAACAGCCGCGGTCAGAGGTTTTGAGGGCGTACTGGATTTTGAAATGACAACCCCGACTCCCTGAGAGGTCAGGCGGTGTTGCAAACGTCGAACTCGTACTGCTCAGCTGTTATTTCGCCGGGCGTGACTGCAAGGCCTCAGTGTCTGTCGCGGCTCGCACAGTCGGCAGTCTGTGGTTCATTTTGTGCCCTTGGAGTTGAACCCGCAACAGACCATATCGGGAGCGGATTGAACTTTCAGCAAATGTTCACTTTGATAAGTCGAATCTTAGTGGGACAAGGGCGTCTGTAGGTAGACCACCTGTAAACTTGACATGCATCGGGTTCCCACGGGATCTGCACCGTCAGCAGACTCCGTCTCGAAGCTTCCTGGATGGCAGCAGCTGTCAGGAGACGAGCAACAGCAGCTCGTTTGTCTGATGCAGAATCCCGCAGCTTTCTCCCAGCTACTTGCTCTACAGCAAGCCATGCTAGGCTTCCAAAGCCCTGGGCCACTGGCATCAGCAAGTACAGTGGCTCCATTCACTACAAGTCCACGCACGAGTCATCCTGGCAGTCTTGAGCAGCAAGCACAGAGGATGTCACAGCTCTCACAAGCACAGTCCTCATGCAATGCTGCACCCTCAGCTGCAGCGCATTGTGTTGCTCAGCTGCGACAACCTTTGCCTTCACCGCCTCAGTTTGACAGATCCCTGCTGCAAGCACCATTGCCATTTTGGGCTGCAGCGCCAGCAGGCAACAAACCAGCCAACGCCCTTGCTGCACAAACCAACGCTCACCAGCGCTCCCGCTCTGGCTTTGACACGCCATCAGCACCGATAGCAGATTTCAGCAATGATCTTTTCAGAAGCCACAGCCTGGGGACACATTTTGGCAGCAACGCTTTGCCTGCAGAGCTTTCAGCAGAGTTGTCACTCAGGGCCAGCTCTATGCCAGGATCTTACCAAGACATTGCTGCCCGCCTGCACCTCAATCGCGCAGGCATCACCACCGCCACCACCAGCATGATCCCAGTCATGTCACAAGAGTGGTTGGTCATTCCCTTTGGCACAGCCCAGCAGCTCCTGCCAGTGTACGCTGGTGATGTTTTGGCAGAACCCGATGGCGATGCTGTCATGCTGATTGATGAAACAGGCCAAAATTGGCCCATGAAGTGCAAATACAGCAGGTGTCTATACATATCTTATGTCCTGAGTGTAGCACACTGTTGCCTTGCCCTTGCACATTGTCCCGTTGCCAACCACAAAAGCTGGCTTACTTCACTTTTGTGTGTTCACTTTCTACGAACGTCACAATCAACCTTGCAGTTGTGCTTACGCAAGCAAATTTGATGCTCGAGTCAGTATAACTGATTGGCATATCAGTGCTGCACACTGTGAGCGCAACAGTTGGCATCTGCAAGAGTTGTCAGCATGAAGAATTTCTCAACGTCGTCATGAGGCACAGTGCCAGTGCATACTGCTGCCAAGCACCGTGACACTCTGCTGGGCTTGCTGTAGGGCAGAGGGCCGCTTCCAGCTGAGTGATGGGTGGAAGCCCTTTGCACAGCACTGGAACCTGGGTCACGGCGAGCAGCTGCAGCTCAGCCGCTGCTTTGTCAGTGGGGGCTGCATCTGGCTAGACGTCAAGATCATGCAGCACACTCTCAATGGTGCGCCTGTTGCAAGTACAAAGCATTTCAAGCATGCACATGTGCATATAGTGAGCATGACGCTGTTGATATTACGCACCTGTGATCTGGCTTTGACAAGCAGCTCAGTGAACAGCACATTGTTAGCAACTAGCTAAACTTTGCTTTGAGCTAGTTGTCTCTGGTTCCTGCCTTCCCACCTTCCGGCGCTGAAAGCATTGATTGTCTGAAACTTCTGCTAAAGTCAATCTCTCGTCTGCTGCTGTCTGAGCACAAGCGCACAGTGCAGAGTGACAATGGCCCAGGTCGATTGACAACGTCAGGGATTATTTCAGTGACATCTTCAGTAATATTTTGAGTGAACACAGCAGGCAGTGAAGGATGCACCAAGCGCAAGAGAGAGGAAGGTGGTGTGTACACTGACTCACAGTCTCACCTGCCTGCTAGGGCTGCCCACCCTTCTGCTCAGGCCCCTGTCCACAAATCTCAGGCTCTAAGTGCAATGCCAGAGGAAGCACCAGCTACACACTTAGCCCAGTCAAGTAAGTAAAGACCGACTGCATCAAAGTTTGATGTGATGATTTTTATGGCTTAAAATTGCACTCCACTGAACAGCATGCATGCAATCATCATGGCAGCACGTGGGAATGAGCCAGCATTTGAGGTTGTCTGTCAGCATTTGAGGTTGTCACTCAGCTTGAACTGCCAGGTCCAATAGCCGTCTCACAGCGTGATTGAGCTTCTTGGTCTGGTGGCAGTACATACAACGCTCACACAGGCAGCCATGCACTCGTGAGGCATCAACATATGTGCAATACATTTGAGTACCTGCATGACATTATCTCGCATCACATGCACTTTAATGCAGCAATCACAGCAGTATTGCTTTGCTGCAGGCCATGTTGATAGGCAGGTTGAGCTACCTAGGGCCCCTACAGCCAAGGGCCCTATCATTTCAGTGAAACGCCTCATCTCGTGCCCCACCTACTGCAGCCGGCTGCATGTGAACCAGCACATGGCTGAGCACCTGCTCCCTCTGCTGCCTGAAGCCTCCAATGTCAAGGTAGGCTTTGCTGCTTTTTGACGCTGCTGCATCAATGCTTCTTTGATGATGCTCCTTTGCATACTTTGTTGCTGATTGGTTCTCAGCTCCAGTTACTGTGCCCGACACTCTGCTGTCATGTGTATACAAACCCACTTTCGATATCTCCAAAAAGCATGGCAAAATTATCCGCTGCTTTTGGCATCTGCAAAAGCATCACAGATGCGTTCAACCTGACTTTTCGAAGTTTTTTGGAGATGCCAAAAGCAACATTGTGTTCAACTCATCTGAGGTGCTTCTTGCTCATCACAGCAGAGGCAGCTTGTTCTCTGTCAAGCCTTGCCTGTACAATACAACCCCTCGCATTTCCCATTGCCCAAAGCGCATATTGCTGTGGCAATGAAAACAAAGCTCTGTCAAGCCTTGTCTGTACAACATGCAGCAAGATGCATTTCTCATTGCCTGAGGCGCTTATTTGCTGTGGCAACAACAAGATCAAAGCTCAAATGTGGATGCTGCCTTTGCAGCCGCCACTGCCATACGTCTACCAGTCCCTGTTCAAGCACAAGGTGAAGATAGTAGACGAGAACGGTGAGGCTTGGACGGTGCAGTATGAGGGCTTTGTGTCAGCAGCCCAGCGCCATTACCGATTCACCGCTGGATGGACCAATCTGGTCAAACAAAAAGGAATCAAAGTCGGTAAGCCCCTGACTTCTTCTCGTACCCTAACCTGATGTACCCTTATGCACCTATCTACCCTGATGTGCCCTACCTTGACCTGCCCTAAGGTATCATGTAAACCTTGTAAGACCACAATCCACAGCGCAGGCTGCCTGAGGTTGAGTGTGTCAACCAGGACTGATATTTGGCTGTGGCTGATAAGCTGTTGCACTCTGTGCTTGTTGGCCCACAGCGTCAATTGTCTGACAAGTGTCTTGAATGACATGGTAGGAATGGCAGCAAAGGCTTCATATGCAATGGTGCGTTGCCAAAGTCAACGCCCAAACAGTGTGCTGTGCGGTCTTGATGTTGCGCTGCCAAACACGCTTGTGCTGGGTGAAGCTCTGTCTGCTGCACATGCCGACATTTTGTGCTGGTTAGGTGCTTTGCCAGAAGGAGCAAATGGCGCATGTGGCTGCTGTCTGCAGGTGATGCAGTCATTCTGGAGCGATGGACTGAAGACCGTTTTCAGCTGCAGATGCACATCATCAGAGACGCCTCTGAGGAGAATATTGCAGCAGTGACTGGCGCCAAAAGCAAGGCAAAGCGTGGCATAGCACGCGCAGCAGGGCCACGTGTTACCAAGCCTAGATCTCCCTCCAAGCGATCTCCACGTAGTGGTGCCATCTGCAGTCCAGCTGCACAGGGTCAAAGTCCCAGCAAAGGTCCCTCTGGTCAGGGCTACAGCCCCAGCAGGGGCAACTCATCTGCTCTCGAAGCCCTGCATGATGCAGCCCTAATGTGCGCCAGTCCAGCATCTGTTCCGTCTGGCTCACAGATGGCACAAATCGCTTCTGGCGGGACTTTGGCGCCAAACGTGAAACTGCCTCAGCCCGCGTCACATGGCGGGAGCATCGTGTTGGCTGCCGCTGTTGCAGCAGCTGATGCTGCTGCTCTATATCCAGAGAATTCTAGACTGAGTACGGCAGAGATTAGGGCTGAACAGGGTGGCTATGCTCGAGAGCAAGGGCGTGCTGTGTTTGGTGACAGTAGCCTGGATAAGATCAGCAACAGCATCTTGAAAGGTGTCAGCTGATACTGCAAAAGGCAAGTTACAGCACACGCAAGACGTATTGCAGAAGTTTATGTGTGACTGCATGGCTTCTTCACAGCTGATGTGTCAATGGTATGGCGACAGGCAAGTCACAGCACAAGCAACACTTGTTGTACAAGTGTGCGCATGAATGCAAAGCTTATGCGAAGCAAGCTCTCATTGTCAGTATGTGAAGGACAACAAGCATTTTGTGTGATAATCTGATTTATGACACCATGATCATGAATTTTGCATGATTGCACTTGCAGGTAGTACAAGGTCTACACCTGCAGTGTTGCTGCCACTGCAGATTGAAGCAGGCGTAATGAGACGTATAAAATGTACATACACCAAGCATCACTTCCAACACATCCCCTGTGTCAAGCATGCTCAGCAGGCTGCAAGGTGTTTGGAGGTGCTGGCATGCAATGTGTGCAACTCTTCCAAGCAGAGTGTCAGAGACAGCCAATCTCTGTTGCATTGCTTTGATAAGCTTTTGGAGCAGCTCTGCTTCTGGCTGGTTATGCAGAATTTTCGCTCATGTTTCTGCAGTGGGTTTGCATTGCTTGTAGCACCATGGGAAGAACCGGTTTTGTGGTTGTTGGTGTGAAGCTCAGTCTTGGCATTTCTGTGCCCTGTTTCTGTATGATTTGCACCTGGTTGCGTTGGCTGGCTCGTTAATTGTTGTTGCTTGTTGTGTTTGTTGGCTTGCCACTCATGTGCAAACCTTAATGCACACTTGGTAGGCAGTTGTCTGTGCCTATGCAGGAGGTTTTCCCAGCTGCTTTAATCATAGTAATCGTCAAGTATAAAGTCTTCCCCCCTTATTAAGTCAGTCATTCAGCTTTAGTATAGGAGTCTTGGAACAGTAGAGTGTGTTGACAACATGTTACACTTAGTATGATAGGTTGCTGCTGTCTATAGTCTTAGTCCCGAACGGCCTCGTTGAACTCCTTTACTTTACTTTTTAGCTGCTGCGTGGCCAGATCTCGACATGCGTACATGGATGATATGCAGACAAGGTTGAGAAGATAGTGGTCGATATCAGGATTTGAGTTGAATCTACGGTATGTTGTGGCCATGTACAGTGGAGCCCATAAGTATCGGTCAGACCAGGAACATGTGCGAGCTCCGACACTAATGCGAAGTGCAAGTCTGTGTTTAAGCGGCGGTCCTTCCTTCCCCGAACACAGCAAGTCAACCAGCACACCTTTCTGTGTACGGCTTCACTGGCGCAGAAAGCGCTTGTAGCGCATGTGTGGCGCCGGTAAAAGCAACAAGTCTGTGGCAGTGAAACAAGGCTGACAGCAAGGCCCCAACTTGGCAGCTGTGCGGCACGCGAAAAACATACACAACGATAGCCTGTGACACCCTGGGTCTTCGGTGAAACTAGTCAGCTTTGACTTGTAGTATCCAGTTTTATCAGTGAAGCAGCAGGCATAGAACAAGAGCGTTTGCACAAGAAGGTCCAAAAGCTTGCTGCCTGAACAAGCTTTCCTTTGACACAAGGA